>Ga0172379_10005847_pt1 | contig 16925 bp, 30 predicted proteins | sample GrowelOW334metaG_FD_119756 | JGI IMG/M metagenome (GOLD analysis project Ga0172379, IMG submission 119756) | Groundwater microbial communities from an aquifer near a municipal landfill in Southern Ontario, Canada - Groundwater well OW334 metaG | ecosystem: Environmental > Aquatic > Deep... | reverse complement strand
GGGCGGGCGAGGATGTCGGTCAGGGTCAGGGGGGTGGTCATGGGGTCTCCTTGGGGTTGGGGGTGAGGATCAGCGGCTCGTCGCCCACCGCGTCCACGAGGGTCTGGGCCAACTGGCGGAGGAAGGCGGTCAGGCTGTCTCTGCCCTTCTCAGCGGCGAAGCAGACCCTGACCCCATTGACGATCTCGACGTTCATCGCGTCGAGATCAGCCGCCCATGCGGCCGTCCTGGCCGCCAGTCCTGCCGCTTCACGTCTGGTCATGGGGTGCCTCCTGCGTGGGGGTGACGAACTCCAAGAAGGGACGCCACTCTGCTCCGTCGGCCTCCACCCACTCGTCGCCGTAGCCGGGGGCGTCCCGCAGCAGGGTCACGAAGCCCGACGCCGAGGTCTTCAGCGTCTTGCCATCCCAGACGCCGATGGGCCGGCCGGCAAGGAGGCAGATCGACCCGTCCGGGCCGGGCTCGGGCATCCGGGCGGCGAGGCGGTCCCGCAGCTCCTGCTCGATCTGCTTCATCTCGGCCATGGCCCGATGGGCCCGGCGCCAGACGCGGAGCCTCAGCGTCCCGCACCGATGGGCGAGTTGCTCCCTGGACGGGGTGCGGGCCTTGCGGGCCTGGGTCACGCGGCTCATGGCTTCTGCCCCTGCCCCAGCGGGTCGTCACGGGGCATGGAGTGGGTCTGGCCGAGGGGGTCCGTCCAGGCGTAGCGGCACCCCTTCTCGTCGATCAGCACGGTGCGGGGCCTGGTCTGCGGGCCATCCGTCGCGCAGGGCACCGTGCCCCACGTCTCCTCTCGCTTGATCTCGGAGCCCTTCGCCATCCGCACCAGCTCCGCCCCGCCATCCGCAAACCACGCCACCTCGCGCTTGATGTACCCGGCCACCTCGAAGGCGTACTCGGCGGGCAGGTCGGCCGGGCGGGGGAGGGCGGAAGCAGCGAGGGGTAGGGAGTCGTCGTCGACGATGCCCTTCTCCCGCAGGGCCGACAGGGCGGCCGAGTCCCGCAGGAGGTAGCCGATCTTGCCCGTCAGCCCGTCGAGGCTCATCGTCGCGGACATCTCCAAGGCCAGGGCGAGGGCTCGCCGGTCGGCCTCCAGCTCGGCAATCCGCCCCAGTTGGGTCTTCGTGGCCTCGTCGATGATGTACTTCTGGGTGCGGTCCTGGCCCTCCTGCAAGCGGCGCACGCGGTCCAGGATCGCCTCGATGCGTGGCAAGATGTCCTCTGCCTTGGAGCACGCGGGCAGGCCGAGCGCCTGGGCGATCTGGTAGCGGCCTTCCTCTTCCTCTTCCAGCCGGGCGGTCAGGGTCGCCGTGTGGGCTGCGGAAAACGCTACCTTGTCGGCCAGCCGCTGGATCTCGACCTTCGCCTTCTCCAGCAGCCCCATCGCCGTCTGCAAGTCCTTCTCGTCACTCGGCATCGGTCACCTCCCCATCGGCTAGACACTGGAAGCAGCGGTAGCACGGGCACTCCTGCTCCTTGGGTGCCACGGGCAGCGCAATGAGAAACACCCCGCAGACCCAGGGCTGCGACATCCCGGGCCAGGACTGGAGCCAGGGGCAGCGGCAGGAGCAGTAGAGGATGTCGTCGCCGATCCTCGCCGAGATGTCCAAGGCGATCCTGGCCCTCTTCACTTCGTCACCTCCCCTTTGTCAACGTTGATGTTTATGGGCTGCATCAAGTCTCGGTAGCGGTCCGAGTGCAGCCGCCAGAAATCGGCGATCGCCTCGCTGGCCTTGCGCCCGGCCAACGACCGGGGGCCGCTCCTCGAGACGGCGGCCGAGTAGTCCAGGCGGAGCGAGAGCCACTCGTCGAGCAGGGGGTCGGGGGTGTTGCTCATTCGTCGGCCTCCTCGTCTTCTTCTACCTCGCCCAGCCGCAACTGCTCAACCTTTCTCTTCGGCGGCTCCCGGAACAGGTCGCCCTGGGCGTAGGCGTCGCGGATGCGCTGGCAGGCGATCTCGAAGTAGCCTTCGTCGATCTCGATGCCGACGAAGCGGCGGCCGAGCTTGACGCAGGCCACGCCGGTTGTGCCGGAGCCCATGAAGGGGTCGAGGATGAGGCCAGAGATTGTCACCCTGGAGATGATCCACTGCATAACAGCCAATGGCTTTGGGCATGGATGGTTGACCGATTCGATAGCGACAGAGGCGGGGAAAAATGCGTCCGGTCGACGGCCGAGTCCCGCAGCAAGATAAGGGTCCTTCCCATAGACAAGAATCGGCCAGTGGCAAGGGAATCCCCATCTTGTTCCGCCCTGACCCGCGGGAGAGCACCAAGCGAGAACCCAGCTAGGCCGCGGGTATAGCCACTCGTTGACCTTGCCCGGGGTGAACGCAACGACAGATGCCGCATCTCTGCACAATGGGAGCCACTTGTCGGCAAGTGCTTTCACATTGGATTCGAGATCCTCGAAGCTGGCGTATGCCTCTCCTAGACCATACGGCGGATCAGTAACCACCGCATCGACCTTCCCCAGCGTCGGCAGGATCTCCAGACAGTCCCCGAGGTAGAGCGTGCAATCCCCGATCGTCTCAATCCTCATCGTCCACCCCCATCCTACCATCCATCCACGCCCCCGAACTCGACATCAGCGCCTCCCATCGGAGTTCGGCCTCCCGCCGCTCCCCAGCCGCCTCGTTCTGGCGGGTCAACTCGGCATCGCTCGGCCACCGGCCGCCGTCGCCCTCGGTCCCGGGGGCCTCGATGCCGTGCTCGAGCCGGTAGCGGGCGACGTCGGCGGGGTGGCAGCCCAACGACTTGGCGACGGTGGCGTCGGGGGTGAGGCCGATGCGGAAGGGAGAGCGGAGGGAGGACCAGTCGATCGCCTCGAAGGGGGTTGAGGGCCGGCGACGACGGTGCGGGCCGGGGGAGGGCTTGCGAGGGCCACGGGGGAAACATGGGGAGTGGGAGGTCATCACTTGTCTCCCAGCAGGCACAACTGTCCCGCCCGGTGAGCGGCGAGGGTGGAGCAGCCCTTCTCGGCGGCGATGCGCTCCAGCCCGAGGGCGTGGTACTTCGGGTCGATCTCGGAACCGAGGAAGCGGCGGTGTAGACGCAGGCAAGCGAGGGCGGTCGTGGCCACGCCGGAGAAGGGGTCCAGGACCATCTCGCCGGGGTTGGTGAAGTCGGCCAGGAGGTCGAGCATTAGCCCGAGGGGTTTTTGCGCCGGATGGACCCGATCGGTGCGCTCGACCCCGTGCTCCCAGAGCGCCCCGGTCCCTCCCCCGTTCCACTCCTTGCGCCCCGGGCGGTGCATGATGGCCACGCCTTCGGCCTGTTGGGCTGGACGATCTCCAGTGTACTGCGGGCCGGACCAGCGGACCCAGACCCCGGAGCGAATCCAGGCGTCCACCGCCGCCTGCTGATAGGCCCCCAGTTGCTCCAGGGAGCAGAAGGCCAGGACCCATCCCTTGCTCACACGCAGGGCCTCGTTGACGAAGCGGCGGAGGCTGGCGGCGTCGAGTGGGGGGAAGTCGATCTTGCTGGCTGTCTCACCGATCGACCTCTGCCCGGCGTGCGTCCTGGCGTCGTAAGGCGGATCGGTGATCACGCAGTCCACCGCCCCATCGGCCAGCGAGCCGAGCAGTTGGAAGGCGTCGATGTTGAAGAGGTCGCAGTCGGTCACGGTGCCACCTCCCCGACCCTCCCCCTCATCCGTGCGACCTCCCGGGAGTAGAGGCAGTCCCGGGCGTAGGAGAGGGCGGCGTTGCCGTCGCTCCAGACGCAGTGAAGCCGAGCCCCCTCTAGCCCGGTGCGGTGCCGCAGGTAGCCGAGCACCTCGGCCGCGGCGTACCAGCCCCAGACCGGGTGCATCAGGTCGGAATCGTCGTACCCCGCCCCCCAGAGCAGCCGGCGCCAGGTGGAGGGCCGCACCTGAAGGACGCCCAGGACGGGGGCGTAGAGGCCCTCACGAGGCATGGCCCCGGTCTCGGTAGCGGCCATGGCGGCAAGCTCAGCAGCGGGCACGCCAGCGGCCTCAGCGGCGGCCTCCACGTCGGGCCAGGCGTTGAGAAGCCGGGAGGCCACGGCGGGGGACCAGCGGGGGGATGCGTGGCAGTCGCGGGCGAGGAGGCCCAGGAGGACCAGCGCGACCCCGACCACGAAGGCGATCAGGGCGGCATCGGAGAGTCGGGCGATCAGGTCGTCGTCGTGGTCGCTCATCCCTCTACCCTCCTCCAACTCTCGCCCCCGTCCGGGGATTCGACGAGGCCCTCGGCGCCGAGGCGACGAAGCACGGAGCGGGCGGTGGCGCGGCGAGCGGAGTGGGTCTTGCCGCCGCAGTGGTACTCGGCGATCTGCCCGAGGGCGATCCCTTTGGGCCCGGCGGAGGTCACAACGGTGAGGATGATCTCCTGGAGGTCCGTCATGGCTTCCACCCGAACCTGTACTCCTCCCGGGTCGGTCCGTGGGCCCGCTCCTCCTCGGGGTCGTCGGGCCAGAGGGGGGAGGGGGGAGGGGTACGGGCCCAGAATCGGCTCGGCGTCCAGTCGCAGGCCGTCTCCGCCCCGGTCAGCGACGAGATCAGGAAGTGGCACCGATCCCAGTGGATGCAGTCCCCGCAGGTCATGGCTCCACGCCCCAGACCGCGGCCAGCTTGACCAGCAGGGCCTCGATGCGACACGCCTTGTCGAAGATGGTGTCGGCGGGAGCCCGCTCCTGGGGCGGCAGGATCGACTCCAGGGCCTCGGCCTCGGCACACTCCTGCTCCCGAACTCGCCGCTGTTGCTCCGCCTCCTCGGCCTCCCGCTCTTGCTCCCGTGTCTCCTCCTCGATCTGGGCCTCCAGCCGGTTGGCCTCCTCGACCTGCTGCGCGGCCTTCGCCCGCCGGGCCACGATCCGATCCCAGCGGGAGCGGGCCGCCTGCGGGGTCGTGATGACCTCGGGCGCCATCCGGCCGCAGACGGCGTGCCAGCGGTCGGTCTTGGCGCCAAGGCCAGCGGAGAGGGCGATCAGTGCCGACTCCAGGGCCTCGTCAGCCTCGGGGGTCCAGCGGATCGGGGCGGTGTGCGCGTGCGTTCCTTTCCGGGTCATGGCTTCTCCTTGTGGCGGAGGTACGCTGCGATGTCCGCGATCCAGACGCAGACGACGTGCTCTCTCCCGCAGCCGAGGCACATGGTCCGCACGGCCTCGCAGGTGGCTCCGGCCGGGGGCTCCCGCAGGCCCGGGTACTCGTGGCCGCAGTCCGGGCAGGTCAAGAGGGGACGGTGTAGCAGGTCAGGCATGGTCCTTCTCCTTCCACTCGCAGATCCCGGTGGTGTCTGCGCCGAAGTCAGCGAGCGCCCGCCGGATCTCCTTGATCGACCGGCAGACGGCGGCCAGGGGGAAGGCGGCGAGCCACCGATCCTGGGCCGGAGTCGTCTTCCCCTTCTCGGTCTTCAGCTCGATCACGCCGACCCGGCCCGGCCCGAGGGCGATCACCAGGTCGGGCAGTCCCGGCCGCTCCCGGTGTCCGGCGGCGCGGTCGGGCCGGTGGTAGAAGTCCACGAGGAGTCCCCGGACCCGGCAGGCCTCGAGGAGCTGCTCGGCGGCGAGCTGGAGTTGCTTCTCGGTCACGGCTGGACCAGGGTGTAGACGGTCCTGGGCCGGCCCTTGGTCTGGACCTTCTCGATCTTGAGCAACCCCTCGCCCTCGAGGAGGGCAGCGATGGCGTCGACATCTTTGGCTCGGAGCGGCCCGCCGTTGAGGACGGTGGAGCGATTGGCCGTTCCTCCTTTCGCCCGCAGCACGCCGATGAACCGGCGATGCAGTCGAACGGCTGCGTCGTCGACGTCTTTGACCTTCGGTGGCACGATCCCGCTGCTGCTGAAGACCTTCTGGATGTATTCTTCTCGGTTCATTTTGCCTCCTTGCTGCATTCTACCGGATAACCGTGCATCGTCAAGCAAAATCGAAACAGAGCGATACATCATCTTTCTGATGATACTTGTTCCCGTAGTTCGTCAAAGGCCCGATTTTGAGGAAGTCCCGCCGGCAAACCCGCATAGATACTATATTACCCCCCCCCACCCCCCCCTTCTTCCTATTTCATAGGGGGGGTGTCTCTCTCTTTTTAGAGGTGTGTGTATACCCCCCATCACGAAGAAGGGCTTTTCCGTACCTAAGTCTGCGGAATTATTGGGAGACTTCTTCCTTTGAAGAAGGTACTTCTTCCTTTGAAGAAGTCGGCGGGGGAAGTGAGGAGAGGGAAGCCGACCGGGTGGAAGGGAGGACGCACCCGGTCGGCAAGAGCAGGTGCACGCCCGGCCAGAGTACCACACCGGGCAGGGGTGTCAAGCCTCGACGTGTCGATAGGTGGTGAGCGGCCGGCCGCCGGAGCTGGGGTCCTTCTGCTCGACGACGAGCCCCGCCTGCATCAGCGTCGTCAACACCTCCTCCCGCTCCCGGGCACGGAGGAAGAAGGTCTTGTTGACCAGCGCCGACCGGGCGATCCCCTTCAGCCCGGCCGCCCGGACGATCTCGGCGACCCGCTTGACGTCCCGCTCGGCTTGGGTGTCGGCGACCCTCCGCCCCACCTCGGCGACGAGGCGGTTGCTGGACCAGAGGGCGAACTCCCGGCCCCACCGGAACTCGTCGGGGCCGATCGTGGGGGCGTCGGGATTGCGGGAGACGGCCGCCACCAGCGCCAGCTTGGTCGCGTTCTCGGCGGTGCGGGCGTAGATGGCCCGGCCGCCGGCATCGGTGGCCAGCCCTCGGGCCTGCTCGTCGAGCAGCTCCCAGGCGTCGAGCACGGCGGCGTCCATCGGGGCGACGGTCGGGACGATGGTGTCGAGCTTCGAGCCGCCGACCCCGGCGAGGTTGCCGCCGGGGGGCGGCCGGTCGACGAGCGCCCGGACGGCGTCCACGAGTTCCCGGGGTGGCGGGGCGCAGTCAACCCGGCCTCGAGGCGGGGGATCTTCGGGGGCGTGAACGACCAAGAATCGAGCGAGGGAGCCGTCGAGGCCCTGCATCGAGGTCAAGGCCGAGTAGAACTGATCGGGCGTGGTCGTGCCGTAGATGCAGGCGTGAGGATTGACGATCTCCACCCTGGGCCGCTTCTCGCTGTCGGCGTACTCGGTCCCGAGGTAGGTGCTTCCGGCCGACGAGTAGAGGGCCATCATCGTCGCCATGAGGTCCCGGTGGTGAGCGGCGGCGCCCGCCCCGGTCAACGCCTGGAGGTAGATCCCGAACTCGTCGATCTGGAAAACCTGAGCCGGCGACCGCACGAGGGCGGAGATCAGCCCCGGGCCGCTGGCGATCTTCTCACCGCCCAGGAACTGGGTGGCGCCGGCATCCACCGCGAGCCGCTTGACGCAGGAGCGTGCCCACTCCTTGCCGGCGCCGCTGGGCGCCACCCCGACGAAGTACAAGTTGGTCCGCAGGTTGGTGGTGGTGCGGTACCGGCGGCCGTAGACCGCCCCGAGGAACGCGGCGGCGGCGGCCACGGCAAGCTCCGGCTGCGGCCGGATGCTCGTCTCGAGAATCCAGAGGACCAGCTCGCCGAGCAGGCCGGTCTGGGGGATCAGATCCATCGGCCGCTGGACCTCGGTCGTAGCCGGCGACCGGACCAGGGCAGCGGCGATCCGGGCCTGCTCGCTCTCGAGGAGGGCGGCGGCGATCTCGGCGCCGGCCCGCAGCAGCGGGTCCTCGTAGCCGAGGTCGCAGGCCAGCTGGCGAATCGAGTGCAGGGTGATCGGGTTGGCCACGGGGCCGCGGCGGATCATCTGCCGCCACTGGCTGCGGACGGCGGCGGGGTCGTACTTCGGGGACCTCGAGCTCCACCAGTCCCACCAGGCGAGGCCGCCGGCCGGGTCGGCGTGGGCGAGGGCCAAGCCGACGTTGCGCCAGGTCGTGTACTCATCGGCAGGGATCGCCGACAGCAGGGCCTCGATGTCGGGGGGCAACTCGTCGTCGTCGTCGCGGGCGGGGAGCGGGGTGGCAGTGATCTCCTCCCGGCGGATCACGTCGAGCCACCAAGCGGGGGCGTCGGCGAGGGGCGTCTCGTCGGGGTCGAGATCCCAGGTGTACTCACGGCCGGACGCGTGGACCGAGGGAGGGGCGACGATGTAGCCGCCGTCGGCCCGGGAGTCGACGGCCAACTCGGGGCCGAGGACGCGGGTGGCGGTGAGGTAGCGACCGCCGGGGGGCCTCTTATAGAGGACGTGCCGACCGCCGCGGCCGGTGACGGAGCAGGGGGAGTCGGGCAGTCGGATCTCGTCGACGGCGTGAGGATCATCGAGGTCGACGACGAGGAGGCCGGACTCGAGGCCGGTGGCGATCCCGATGTTGGCGTCGGGCCAGCAGTTCCACCAGCGGCGGATCAGGTCGGGGTCGACGGTCGCCTCGTTGCGGCCGTGCGGGGTCCTGGGGTGCTTTCCTGGCCGGGAGCAGGCGGCGGCAGCCCGGCAACTACAGGAGCCACCCCGGATGCTGTGCAAAGGGAACACCGGCCAGCCGCGGGCGGCGTAGCCGAGGGCCGCGTCGAGGAGGGTCATTGCTCGCCCCCGGCCTCCTCGGCGCCGCTGAGCCACGCCTCAACCGGAACCCCGGTCAATCCCAGCAGGGCGACGGCGCACCGGAGGTCCGGTGTGCGCCTCCCCGACGTCCATCCATAGAATGCATCCTGCGACACTCCGGCCCGCCGCGCGGCCTCCGCAGCTGGCATCCCGGTGCGGTCCAGCCACTCGATCAAGAGCTTCCTGCCTTCGGTCATCGGTCACCTCCTGGCGAATGATGTAGCAGAGAATCCTTGCGGGCGCAAACAAAAAGGTTGACAGTCGCACCGCTCCCCTGCTACAACATCCCCTGTCGGGAGCAGCCCGGCGCACGCGCAGCAGGAGGGAGAAATGGACCTGTCGGACATCCGCTCGGCCAAACGGGCCGAGCCGCCGAAGATCATCATCTACGGCCCGCCCAAGGTGGGCAAATCGTCGTGGGCCGCGGGGGCGCCGGCCCCGGTGGCGATCCCGCTGGAGGAAGGGCTGAGCGCGATCGACGTGCCGGCGTTCCCGGTCTGCCGCAGCTGGGCCGACGTCGAGGCAGCGATCGACTGCCTGGGCGGCCAGCCGCACGAGTACCAGACGGTGTTCGTGGACTCGCTCGACTGGCTGGAGCCGCTGATCTGGCAAGAAGTGTGCCGGGCGGCGCACGTCCAGTCGATCGAGCAGGTCGGCGGGGGCTTCGGCAAGGGCTACGTCGAGGCGGACAAGCTCTGGCGGCAGTTCCTGGCCGGCATGGACTGGCTGCGGGAGCACGGCCTGACCACGATCTTGATCTCGCACGCCGAGGTGCGGAAGGTCGAGCCGCCGGACGGCGACGCGTACGACTGCGCGTCGTTGAAGCTGCACACGCGGGCGGTCGCGATCGTGCAAGAATGGGCCGACGTGATCGGCTACGCTCGGCACGGCATCCACCTCACCGGTGAGAAGGACAGCAAGCGGGCGGTGCCGAGCGGAAAGCGGCTGCTCTCGGTGGGACACAACCCCGCCTACGTCTCGGGCAACAGGTACGGTCTGACGGCGGACCTGCCGCTGGACTGGGCATCTTTCGCCGCGGCGTTGGCCGCGGTCAGGAGCTAGAAAAATGGGGAATCTCGATGGGTTCGATCCGAGTGCGGTTCCTGCGGACGAGTACACCGTGCTGCCGGCAGGGGACTACGTGGGGTGCATCATCTCGTCGGAGAAGAAGCACACGAAGTCCGGTACGGGAGCTTACGTCAATCTCACGATCGAGATCATCGACGGCCCGCACTCGGGCCGGCGGGTGTTCGACCTGATCAACTTGTGGAACGCCAATCCCAAGGCGGTGGAGATCGCCCAGCGCACGCTGGCCTCGATCTGCGCGGCGACCGGGGTCGTCAAGCCGACGGACACGAGCGACCTCCACAACATCCCGATCGGGCTCAAGCTGGGCGTGTCGCCCGACGACGGCTGGGGCGAGAAGAACAAGGTGAAGAAGTACTACGCCGTCGGCGGCAGCGTGGGCGAGGCCCCGGCCGCCCCGGCGCCCCCGGCGCCCGCCGGCCCGGCGTGGAAGACGCAGCGGCGCTAGCAGAGAAGACCGCCGGGGGGCGCCTGCGGCCCCCGGCTTGGAGGGGACGATGAACCTGTCCGAGTGGAGGCGGTCGTGAAACTCTACCACGGCGGCCTTGCCGGCCTGCGCCCCGGCGACCTGCTCCGTCCCGCCCCTCCTCACGTCGTCGACGGCTGCCCCGTCTGCGTCGCCCGGGCCGAGGGCCGGGTCTGCACCGTCGGGGAGTTCCGGGAGTGGGTCAAGACCTTCCACAACCCCCAGGCGAAGGCCCTGCTCCGCCAGATGGAGGGTGCCAACGACTGGGAGCCAGTCGACCCGCCGAGCCAGCGGGAGGCCGTCTACGCCACGACCGACCTCGGCTACGCCCGCTGGTACGCCAGCCGCAGCCAGGGCGACCTCTACCTCGTCGAGCCCGTCGGGGAGGCGGAGCGGTCGACGGAGGATCACTTCCCGACCTGGTCCTGCCCGGAGGCCCGGGTCGTGGCCGTCGTCGAGCGGGGCGTGCGGCTCGACCGTCGGGAGCGCCGGGAGTTGCTCCGCCGGTGGAAGCGGGCGGACAAGGTGCACGCGGAGAAGCAGCAGGAGCAGGCGATGGATGCCGTGGCGGGGATGTCCCCGTTCCTGCGGCCGGTGACGAAAGGAGAAGCACGATGAACCTGTACGATTTGACTTCCGAACTGGCGGAGATCCGCACCCTGGCCGAGTCCGGCGACCTGAGCCCGGAGGACCAGGCCGAGGCCGACCGGCTGATCGCGACGGCCCTCGACGGGCTGCTCCCGGCGAAGGTCGAGGGGTACTGCGGGCTGATCCGCAGCCTCCGCCTCGAGGCCGAGGCCTACGCGGCCGAGGAGAAGCGGCTCGCCGGTCACCGGGCGGCCCGGGAGGGGCTGGCCGCCCGCCTGACCGAGCGGCTCCAGGCGGGGCTCGAGGTGGCCCAGCTCGACAAGCTGAAGGCCGGCCTCTTCGTGGTCGCGTTGCAGGCGAGCCCGCCGACGGTGGAGATCAGCCGGGACGCCGAGATCCCGGCCGAGTTCCTCACCGCCCAGGAGCCCCGGGTCGACCGGCGGGGCCTGCTGGCCGCGGTCAAGAGCGGCCGGGAGATCCCGGGGGTGAAGCTGGCGCAGGGCCGGCACCTGCGGATTCGCTGAGAGGGGGGAGCGATGTCACGAGAGATCAAGCTGATCGCACCGACCAGATTCATGTGGTTCGGCGATGACCTGTGCTACACGGTGGACCTGAACCCAGACGGTGCATTCACCCTCGACCGCCACCAGCGCGGACGCTACGACATCGGCGGGAACGAGCGCCACACCGATCAGACGTGTCTGACCGCGGAGGAGTTCGCCGACCTGATCTGCGACATCGAGCTACGACTGTTCGGGGAATCCTGACCGATGGCCCTTCTGCCGCCGCCGCCCCCGGAGATCGAGCGTCCGCAGCTGCCGACGGTGCCCCGGTGGGAGTGCCGGTGGTGCGATGCGCGGACGCTCTGCTGGGGCGACCGGGGGGAGCGGCGGCCGATGACGGCCCTGGACCGGGCCCGGATGCGGTGCCCCGGGTGGCTGGCGACACGATGATCCACCTCCGCCCGTACCAGCGAGCCGCCCTGGATGCGACGTACGATTTCTGGCGCCGGGGCGGCGGTAACCCCCTGATCGTGGCCCCGTGCGGTGCGGGCAAGAGCGTGATCATCGCGGCGCTCTGCCAGGAGGCGCTGGCCTCGTGGCCGCAGACCAGAATCCTCATGTTGACCCATCGCAAGGAGCTCCTGGAGCAGGATGGCGCCGAGCTCGCCGCCCTCTGGCCGGAGGCCCCGCTGGGCTACTACTCGGCGGGGCTGCGGCGACGGGACACGATCGCCCCGATCCTCTTCGCGGGGATCCAGACTTTCCATCGGGTCTGCGGCGACTTCGACCCGTGGGACTTGGTCGTGGTCGACGAAGCTCACCTCATACCAAAATCTGCCGAGACGATGTACGGCTCGACGCTGCGCTACCTCGGCGTGGCCAACCCCGACGTGCGGGTCGTCGGCCTCACGGCGACCCCCTACCGGCTCGACAGCGGCCCCCTGTCGGGGGGCGGGCTGTTCGATGCGGTGGCCTATGAGATCGAGGTCCAGACGCTCGTGGATGCTGGGCACCTCGTCCCGGTCGTGGCCAAGGGGGGGCACGCTCGAGCCGACCTGCGGGGCGTCCACCGGCGGGCCGGAGAGTTCGTGCCGGCGGAGGCGGAGGCCGCATTCATGGCGGCGGGGCTGGTGCGGCGGGCGGTCGACGAGGTCGTTGCCGCGGGGGCCGACCGGCGGGCGTGGCTGCTGTACTGCTCGGGGGTGGCACACGCGGGGGACGTGCTCGAGGAGCTCCGGGGCCGGGGGGTCGACGCCGAACTCGTGACCGGGGGGACGCCGCGGCGAGAGCGGGAGACGATCGTCGAGCGGTTCCGGGCCGGCGGGCTGAAGGCGCTGGTCAACGTGGACGTGCTCACCACGGGCGCCAACTTCCCCCGCTGCGACCTGCTGGCGCTGCTGCGGGCCACGGAGAGCGCGGCAATGTACGTCCAGATCGTGGGACGGGGGCTCCGGGTCGCCGAGGGGAAAAAGGACTGCCTGCTGCTGGACTTCGGCGGCAATGTCTTGCGGCACGGGCCGATCGATGCGGTGCGGCCGCGGGCGAAGGGGGAGGGCGGGCAGGCGCCCGCGAAGGAGTGCCCGCAGTGCCACTCCCTGGTCGCGATCGGGGTCCTGATCTGCCCGGATTGCGGCTGGGAGTGGCCGGAGCAGGAAGCCAGGGGGCCGAGCCACGCCGCTCGGGCGTACACCGGGGCGGTGCTGAAAAGCCAGGAGGCGCCGGACTGGCGGCCGGTCAGTGAGGTCAGCTACTCGAGACACCAGAAGGCGGGTCGGCCGGACAGCGTGAGGGTGCGGTACCATCTGGGGCTGGTCACCGCGGACGAATGGTGGTGTCCTGAGCATGGGGGGTACGCGGCGGAGAAGACCTGGCTGCGACTGCGGGCGGCGGGGTGGACGGGGAAGAGGCCGGACACGGTGACGGAGCTGCTGGCGGGGGTGGACGAGCTGCGGGTGCCGGCCGAGATCCTGATCGAGCGGGACGGGAAGTATCTCCGAGTGTCGAAAGTTAGGTATGCAGATAAATCTTGACATTGTTCGCAGGATCTCGATAATAGGAAGAGAAGATGCACTGCGGCGAGGGCCTCGGCGCTGGGGCTCACCGGGAGACCGGGAGCATGGGATGGTGGCGGCGAGCGGGGGAGCCCCACGACGAGGCCGCCCGGTAGACCGGCCGAGAGCCGGCGAGCTGGGCAGCGGCGGCGAGAGAAGGCGAGAGGAGGAGGAGCCATGGCCCTGCGCGCCGCCCACTACTGCACCCGGGAGCAGGCCGCCCGCCTCGCCGTGGATCATCGGTCCCTGGCCGCCGGCTGGCGGATGATGGGCCGGCTGGAGCGGGAAGCCTGGCACTGGGCGAGGGCGAGGGCCTGGCAACGCTACGCCGAGGGGGGCCAGTGGGCCGAGTGCCTGCATTCCGAGTACGAGCAGACGCCCTGGCTTGGCCAGGCAGCGTGAGGGAGATCATGCGCCACGAACACAACTACTGCACCTGCACCCACACCGTCTCCGGCACCCGTGAGGCCGCGCACAAGGCCCGGGGCAAGGGTGACCTCGTCGGCGAGCTGCTGGCCCGGGGGCGGATCCTGCGGCTGCGGCTGGAGCAGCGGGTGGACAGCTGCCCGGTGTGCCACGGGGAGGACGAGGTCACGGGCCAGGACGGCCAGACCCGGCCTTGCGCTCACGGCTGCCTCGACGACCGGCTGGACGGCGAAGAGTGGGCCCGGGCGGTGGACCGCTGGCGCACCCGGGACGATCGGGCGCGGCCCCTTCCGGGGGTGGACCCCCTCGAGGAGCAGCACGCGGGCTCCTGCCCGAGCAGCTGGCCCGGCGCCCCGCTCTACGAGGAGGACCGGATCTGCACCTGCGGGCTGCGGGAGCGGACCGACGAGGCGGTGAGGGTGAAGCGGGAGCAGCGGGCGGCGGAGGCGGTGGCCCGTGCCGACGAGCTGCTCGCCTGGCAGCAGGAGGCGGTGCCGGTGCTGAGCTTCCTGCTGACGCTGGTCCCGGCGGGGGCCGAGGTCCCGGAGAGCGTGTGGCGGCTGCTGGAGCGAGGCGAGGGGAAGAAGCAGCAGGCGTCCCAGGTCGCCTGAGAGTTGAAGCCCCCGGATTGCCCGGGGGCCTGTCGGAAGCCAGGGAATCCCGGCAGGTGCAGTCCCTCCCCGCCCGGTCCGACAGCGGGCGGGAGAGGGGCCCATGAGCGAGAGCGAGAGGAGGAGAGGATGAAGACCCGCACCGTGCGCACCGTGACCGAGTCGCTCCCCGTGCCGCTCTCCAAGGAAGAGCTGGTCGCCATGGGCGAGGAGATCGTCGTCAAGCTCGACGCGATCGACGGCATCGACGACGACCTGAAGCAGCGCAGGGAAGAGGCCAAGGACCAGAAGGAGGAGATCCAGGAGCGCCTGGCCCACCTCCGGGGCTGCGTCCGCACCGGCACGGAGTACCGCGCCGTCCGCTGCTACGAGGTGGCCCGCTACGACGCCGGGATCGCCGAGGTCGTGCGGGAGGACACGCAGGCGGTCGTGCGCACCCGGATGCTGGAGCCCGGGGAGCGGCAGCGGACCCTCGATAGCCTGCTGGACCCGGCCGAGACCGAGCACCTGGCCGAGCTGGAGCGGAAGGGGGAGGAGATCATCGAGCGGCTGGCCGCCGCCTCCACCCCCGAGCTGCACCAGGCCGCCGAGCTGGCGGAGCGGATCGCCACCGGCGGCCCGCTGGTCCAGGCCGTGGCGCAGCAGTACCTCGACGAGCACGCGCCCGAGCCTGCCCCGGCCATCGGCGCCTCCGCCCCCACTCCCTTGGACGTGGACTGCGCCCGCTGCGGGGTCGTGGCCGGCGAGCCGTGCCGGAGCCTTCAGCGCGGCAAGGGGCAGGGCAAGCCGCTGCCCGAGGGGACCTTCCACGACGAGCGGATCGAGGCGCTGGCCGAGTCCCCGTGGATGGGCGGCGACGACGAGGGAGAGGACGAGCGCGACCACGACAGCGACGCCGGGGAGGTGGGCTGATGGCCCGGACCTGCGTACACCATGGGGCAGCGTACGGGCCATCGCCCCTGCACTACCGCTGCATGGACCCGGAGAAGCACGTCGTCTGCGCTTGTAGCCAGCCCCTCGACGGCGACCACCCGGCCTGCTTCGTCCTCCTCCCCGCAGAGGAGCCGGTCAAGGTCAGGTGCGCCCGGCCTATCACCTTCGCCGACGTGCTGGCCTACCACCGGCAGTTTGCCGCCGACCCGAGGGCCGATCGGGCGTGGCACGCGGAGGCGGTCCTGGTCCTGGAGCAGATCGAGCCCTACGGCCACGCCCCCGACTGCCGGTGGGTCGCGGCGCTGAAGGAGAAGGACCATGGCTGAGCGCACACGCGGCACCGCCCGCCTGGCCCGGGGGGTCTACCTGCGGTGGAAGTGGCGCCAGGGGATCGAATACGACGGAGGATACCGTCCCTTCGTCCAGTGGCAGGTGGAGTGCCACGAGACGGTCTTCCTCTCCGGCTATCGTCGTTGCCCCCTGGCCCGTGCCGAGGAGGTGGCGCTGGAGCAGGCGAGCAAGCGACTAGAGGGGCTGTTGGACCTGCTCCAAGAAGCTGCCAACGGGACGTGGGCCGCCCAGGGGCTAAAGAACATAGAGGCGAGGAGGGCCGGGCGATGAGCGACACCCCAGAGACCCACGAGCACACCTGCTCCCCCGACGGGAACATGGTCGACTGCGACGCCTGCGGGGCCCGGGACTGCCCGTGGGGCGAGGCGATGCACTACCACCATGACGGCTGCCCGAGCTGCGACGTGGGGCCGTTCGGCAGCGAGGATGTCAACGAGGCCCGCGTTGCGTGGGGGCACGAGATCAAGCGGCTGAGGGAGCGCCTCCAGGAGATCTACGAGGCCGCCGGAGCCAACGAGCACGCCCAGATCCTCGATATGCTGCGGAACGTCCGCTCGGGCGAAGGTCTGCGGATCATCGCCGAGCAGCGGGCCGAGATCGAACGGCTGAAGGAGGAGTACACGGAGTTGCTCGGCGAGATGGAAGTCGATGCACTGACCGTCGGCGGCATCCGCCAGCAGCTGGCCGACGCCCGAGATGAGATCGCCAAACTGCGCCTCGCCCTCGGGCACTACGCCCCGGTCGCCGTGCTCTCGCCGCTCGCCACCTGGACCGAGAGCCACACCCCGTCCGATGCCGCGTTCGGGCGAGGGGGAAGGCCCCTGAGCGCGATCACCAAAACACCCCCTCCAGAGACGGACCCCGCACCGCAGGCTGACTTGCGGGGACAGAGAGCGATCACCTCCGGCGGAGAGGGCGAGGGGGCAGGCCAGACCATCGAGGAGTGGCTGGACGCCCATGCGAGGAGGGAGCCGTGATCAAGCACCAGAGGACCGCAGACTACACGACGGCCAGGGGGCGACGAGCGACCTGCTCCTGCGGCTGGGGCCGGCTCCGCCTCGGGCAGGGGGTCCGGGGGGATCTCGGCCCCCGGGGCTGCGCCGACCCGCACCGCTGTCCGCAGCTGGTCTGGACGCTCCAGGAGGCGTGGCGACACCACGCTGGCCTGCCGCCGTGCGACGAGTTGCTGCCCGATGGGTACGACTACTGGGGAGGCGACCGATGAACGAACACAAGGCGACGATGTACGTCCACCGGATCATCGGATGGGACGGAGATGGTCCGGGGCTCGCCGGGGCGTACGGCCGCTGCTGCGGGGATAGGTGCTCGGGACTGGCGCTATTCCATGGCCGCGTCGAGGCTGAGACTGAGGCCCGCCGAATCAATAGCACTGAGGAGATGGACGATGTCGAGGTCGTC
>Ga0172379_10005846_pt1 | contig 16927 bp, 15 predicted proteins | sample GrowelOW334metaG_FD_119756 | JGI IMG/M metagenome (GOLD analysis project Ga0172379, IMG submission 119756) | Groundwater microbial communities from an aquifer near a municipal landfill in Southern Ontario, Canada - Groundwater well OW334 metaG | ecosystem: Environmental > Aquatic > Deep... | reverse complement strand
TGTACTAGTTACATATTTCGTTGACAGATTTCTGCAAAAACGTTACCGGCGGGGTTTGATCCAAAGATGAATGTAGTCTTTCATGATTGTAATAGTAGAGATATTGATGTAATTCATTTACAAACTCTTCCAATGAGTCAAAGGTGGTTTCGTGAACCAATTCTTCTTCCAAGGTCTTCCAGAATCTTTCAATCTTGCCATTGGTCTGGGGTCTCATTGGTCGCGTAAAACGATGTTTGATGTCCATTTCCTTGAGTAATCTTTCAAAAGGATGTTGTTCTAGGTTCCCCCGAAACTCACTACCATTGTCAGACAAGATCTCCTTGAAAGTAATCTGGTGGATATCTTTGAAAAAGGAGAAGGTTCGAAGGGCAGCGAACATGACAGACAGAGCTTTGATGTCAGTCACCACCTCGACCCAAGCCACTCGGGAGTAGTCATCGATGACCCCAACCAAGTACAGTTTCTTTAATCCGGGGATGAGGTACTGTGGCAGGTAATGGCAATCAATATGGCCCATTTCCCCTGGTGTTTGTTTAATTATTGACCGTTTAGCTTCTTTCATCTTTTTAGTGCGACGATTAACTTGATGTCGCTTTAGAATATTATACACACCTGAGGGCGAAGGGGTATACTTACCAAGTTTGGGTTTGAGGATATTGTGGATTTCGTAACGGTTGTTACCTCGTTCTCTTTCGGCTAAAACCTTTCTTTCAACTAAAGGGTGTGGTCGTCTCGTCTTCCACTTGGGACCACGTTTGGCTGGTAGGAGTGACGTGTCGAACGGTTGATTGAGGTAACGGTGGTAGTATTTGAAAAAGGTTTGACGGTTGGTATTGTGGGCTTGGTAGAAGTCCGAAACGAATCGATATTTAACATGACGATGTTGTTTAATCAATTCATACTCTTTGATGAGGAAACGCCATTTGGCAATGAAGTTCCTTTCCAAGACCTGGTTGTTTGTTGTTGATCGCATAGAGAGAATTAAATACTAAATTATTAATTCTGTCAGCGAATTATGTGACTTTTACAATTCCCGCGCAGGCGCCCGCCTGCAACGCTGTAGCACTGCGGGCAGGGGAATCCAGTATTTAATGATGCGGTCGATATTGAAAAAAATACTTCAACTTTGAATGAGTCCTTATTAATTACGAATAAAATGTTACAATTACTTTCACTTGTTTGTGCTACTGGATTCCCGCCTGCGCGGGAATGACAACCCGAGAGGTCAGTACTCAACTTCTATTTTTCTAAAACATTTGCTATCATAAGGCCATGAGTAAAATTATTACTGATGAAAAACTAATAGACGCTTTTTTGAGTCGTGGGTTGGAAAATATTTACCCCAACAAAGATTATCTCAAGCAACAACTCCTAAGTGGCAAGAAACTGACCATCTACCTCGGCATTGACCCAACCGGGCCAACCCTTCACATGGGGCATGCGATTCCACTTCGTAAACTGAGTGAATTTCAAAAACTCGGACACCAAGTCATTCTATTGATCGGCGATTTTACCGCCATGATCGGCGACCCGACCGACAAAACAGCCACGAGAAAACAATTGACTCGTCGCGAAGTTTTGAACAATTGCAAACTCTACAAGAAACAAGCTTCAATCTTTCTCGACTTTGGTTTTGGTGGTGCCAAGTTGAAATACAATTCACATTGGCTCGGCAAAATGAAGTTTGCCAATGTTTTGGATCTAGCGGCCAAAATGTCCGTCCAGCAAATGTTGGAGCGCGATATGTTCAAGAAAAGATTGGAAAACAACAAGCCGATTTTCATTCACGAATTTTTGTATCCGCTCATGCAAGGTTACGATAGCGTGGCGATGGACGTCGATGGAGAAATTGGTGGCAATGACCAGACTTTCAATATGCTCACCGGTCGCAATTTGCTAAAAGAAATCGCTGGCAAAGAAAAATTCGTTTTGACGACCAAACTCCTGGTGGATAATGACGGCAAAAAAATGGGCAAGACGGAAGGGAATATGATCACTTTCAGAGATGATGCCAATGAAATGTTTGGCAAGGTGATGAGTTGGACCGATGGCATGATCTTGAATGGTTTTGAATTGTGCACCAATATTGATATGGACAAAATTGAAGACTATAAGATTAAGCTTGAGAAAGGTGAAAATCCAAAAAATATTAAACTAGATCTCGCTCTTGAGGTAGTCAAAACATATCACGGCGACGTCGAAGCTACCCTAGCCAGAGAATATTGGGAAAAAACTTTCAGTCAAAAAGAGACGCCAACTGATATTCCAAACATCAAACCGACTCAATATGACATTGTCACTGTCTTAGTCGAAGCCGGTCTCGCCCCGTCAAAGACCGAAGCCAGACGCAATATCGAACAAAAGGGCGTCCGAGTGAATGAAATTGATGTCACTGACCTCAAACAAGAACTCAAACCCGGCGATGTTGTCCAAAAAGGCAAACGCTATTTTGTGAAGGTCGTCTGAATCAAATAATATTAAAATTGAAATATTAAAGAACTTCTATCATAGATATATACATATATTCTCACATTGTCCTAAATAAGACACGATCGTGTCTTATTTAGGACAATGTGGAACACAAAAGCACATAATTTAATCTGAACAAATGGGTATTTTAGAAACTGAAGTTAAAAAGCAAATAAGGATATCGAAAGTTAAAAAAGCTATCTTGCAGACTGTTGCGGCGGCTGGATTGATTAGTGTCGCAGTTCTAGCGCCAAACGCGTTACAGATATTAAAGCCTTTTATTAAAAATAAGAGAGCAGAGACAAAAACAAAATATTATATTAATTATTCTAGGAGCAAGTTGATTGAACAAGGTTTAATTAAGAAAAGTTCTACTGGATTTTATGAGCTTACTAAAGAAGGGTTACTTGTATTGAAACAATGTGAATCAAGAAACTATAAAATAAGCGCGCCTAGGAAGTGGGATGGTAAATGGCGAATGTTGATTTTTGATATTAAAGAAAATAGAAGAGGGACGAGAGATAAAGTCAGAAATACCTTGAATTCGATTGGTTTTGTAATGTTACAGAAAAGTGTTTGGGTATATCCTTATGATTGCGAGGATCTCATCAATCTTCTTAAGATTGATTTTATGATTGGCAAGGACATGTTGTATGTAATTGCCGATAAGATCGAAAACGACATCGCTTTGAAAGATAGTTTCAGAATTTAACTGAGTTTTTGTTTTTGAGTGATCGATTAAAATCAGTTACTCTGTCCTAAATAAGACACGGTCGTGTCTTATTTAGGACAGAGTAGAATGCGGCTGATTGATAAATTTAAAGTATCAGTAAATTATGTGCATATTAATATTTTGTAAAATTATTGTTAATTTGCTAATATATACCCATGTCAAATACAATGAAGACCTTACTCTCAGGCGTTAAACCGACTGGTCGGCCACATCTCGGTAACTATTTTGGCGCGATGAAGCAATTTGTGGACAATCAGAAAGACAATGACTGTTATTTTTTTGTGGCGGATTATCACGCCCTCAACTTAATTCAGAATGCGAACGAACTGAAGCAGGGAACCATCGACATTGTTCTGGATTATTTGGCGATTGGTTTGGACCCGAAAAAAGTTTGTCTGTTCAAACAATCCGACGTGCCCCAGACGGCAGAATTGTGTTGGATTTTCAATGCCATTACGACCATGCCATACCTCATGCGCGCGCATGCCTACAAAGATGCCGAGGCCAAGAACAAAGAAATCAGTGTTGGGACTTTTGATTATCCACTACTCATGGCGGCGGATATTTTACTGCAAGAGGCGGATATTGTGCCGGTCGGTAGAGATCAGAAACAACATGTCGAGTATGCTCGCGACACCGCCGAAAAGTTTAACCGAATTTTTGGTGACACTTTCAAATTGCCACAACCTTTGATTCTGGAAAATGTTGAAACGGTTCCGGGTCTTGATGGTCAAAAGATGAGCAAAAGTTACAACAATACCATTCCGCTTTTTGCCGAAGATGAGGAAATCAAAAAGGCCTGCATGGCGATTGTGACCGACTCTTCTGGTGAAATTCCAACTAATGTTTATGCTATCCACAGGCTTTTCCGCGATGAAGCTTACTTGAAAAAGCTTTATGACGAAAATAAGGGTAAATACAAAATCCTCAAGGAAGCGCTGATTACCGACGTTATTGCCTTTATTACTCCGATTCGCGAACGTCGCAAAGAATTGGCTAAGGATTTGCCAGCCGTTCTCCAAATACTAAAGCAAGGTGGTGAGAAGGCGAAAGTGCGTGCCGAAAACAAGATGAAGGAAATTCGGGAGAAAGTAGGGGTCGGATTCTAATCATATTAAGCAAAAACTGAGCGCTTATGAGGCGCCCTGTTTTTGCTTGATTTCCTCAAAGTATGAGAGTACCATGATAAGTAGAATTCGATGTTGTTCTAAATACACTAGGAGGAATCAATGAAGACTGTAATTGCAAAACCCGCACTCCGTCTGTTACTTGGTGTTGACGATTACAAGAAAGAACAGGATGTGTCTGTGGTGGGTGTCTGGGACATCGAGCAAGAAAAAAGCAACGGCTCGAGAAACCCTGAGTTTGAAAAGGTGGCGCAAAATCTTTGTGGGACCGAAGCGACTGTCAGGAGATACGCACAAGAAGCGTTCGGTTGGGGAGCCTTTTGCCGCTGGCGGATTGTACCCTCGAAGACAAGGATGACCGGAGTCATCAATATTGGACGTCTTTTGTCTGAGTGCGGTATTCCTGACACCCCCATCACTGAAGACTGACAGGCTATCTGTCCGATCTAAGAACCCCCACCTATGCGGTAGGGGGTTCTTTCTTGTTCAACTTGCCACAGCACCATTATTAAAGTTGAGATTTATTTGAAGTATTTATGCAGGCAACGTTTATCGTAAAATAGTATAAGCACAAAATATATAATAATGGTGCTGGACTGCGCAAAAACTGAGCGCTTATGAGGCGCCCTGTTTTTGCTTGCTAATATTTTCTAGATTTATTACAATAATTATCTAGTCGTTTTTTGTTATGCCAGCTGTTTAGAAAGGACAACTAAATTGTAACAAGGACACTGAAATGACGTCTGTGACGATCGAAAAAAGGCAAATGATGGAGGAACCTGCTATGGCCGAAAAAGCTTACACCCTCGCCTCCGCCAAGATGAAGTTCGTGGTGATTACCACGTCGAAGAAGAGCGGCACACGCGCCCGCGAAGTCAACAAGAACGTCCGTCGGTCGGCCCAGCTCGTAACCTAGGTCACGCGAGATGTGACAAGGTCACGAAATGGGCTTGAGGCAGTTGGGAGTGTTTCTCCCCTCTGCCTCTTATTTTGTCTAGGGCTATTGACAAATATATTACGATAGTATATACTAACGCAGTAAATGAATCTCTAGGTTAATCTACGAATTAACTGATTGCTACTAAGAACAGCTCTGGGAAGAATTTATTACCAAGCAGAGTGAGTGAATAGAATAATTTGATTATATTATTCCGAACGAAGCGCAGGTAACAGAGGGTATTTATTACCCTCTATGACCAAACGCAGTCAGTAAAAAACATAGGTCTAATCCTTGTTTTCCGAATAATTGCGGGCAATAACGTGCTTCGTAGCACATATTGCTGAACCTTGTTGCCGTGAAAAGCGAATGTTTGACATTAGCTTTTCCGGACCAGGTAGCTGGTAAAATGTGGCTCCATTTTGAGCTTTTTAAGAAATAATTCGTAGAAATTAGCGTCTTTTCGCATAATAATAATGTTTAGAAAAAATTTTGGCGGTCCCCGTAAGGCTGGACCAAGTCGATTTCCCAATAGCCCCCACAGTCGTGGCGGTTTTCGTGGTGGACCAAGAACTCAATCTCGAGGTGGCTATGGCTCCCGTGGTGGATCGTCTCGTGGTGGTGGCAAGACTGAGAAAATCAACTTTGCCCGTTTTATCAATAAAGTCCAGATGACCGAGGAAGTGGCCATCTTCAAACCGGAACATACCTTTCTCGATTTTAAAATTGTTGAACCTTTGAAAGATGCGATTCGCACCAAGGGTTATCTCTTGCCAACCCCGATTCAAGACCGTTCCATTCCGCAAATTTTGCTCGGAAATGACTTGGTTGGCGTGGCCAACACCGGTACCGGTAAGACCGCCGCTTTTCTCATTCCACTCATCAACAAAGTGCTTTTGAATCGTCGGGAACAAGTCCTCATCATGGTACCAACCCGTGAACTGGCAATTCAAATCGATGAAGAATTGAAACTGTTTACACCAGACATGAAAATTTATTCTGTTTGCTGTGTTGGTGGCGCACCGATCGGCCGACAGATTTCCCAGTTGCGTTATCAATACAATTTTATTATCGGCACCCCCGGTCGCATCAAAGATCTGATTGAAAGACGGATGATTCACTTGAATGAATTCCGCAGTCTCGTCTTGGATGAAGCCGACCGCATGCTCGATATGGGTTTTGTGCGTGATATGCGGGCGATTATGACCGGTATGCCGAAGGAAAGACATACTTTGTTTTTCTCCGCGACCATTTCGCCTGATATTGAAAGATTGATTACGGAATTTTTGCGTAACCCGCTTAGAATTTCAGTCAAGACTCAAGACATTTCCAAAAATATTGAGCAAGATGTCGTCTGTATCAAAAACGGTGAAAACAAGACCGATGTGCTGTGCAATTTACTTAATAATAAAGAATTAACCAAGGTTTTGATTTTTGGTCGGACCAAACATGGCGTGGAAAAATTGTCAAAAATCTTGATTCAGAAAGGCTTTAAAGCCGAATCGATTCACGGTAACAAAACTCACGGCAAAAGACAGGAGGCTCTGAACTTGTTTAAGAACAATCGTTCCAGCATTCTCGTGGCGACTGACGTGGCCGCGCGTGGTCTTGATATCGACAATATCAGTCACGTGATCAACTATGATATTCCCGCCACCAACGATGACTACGTGCACCGTATTGGTAGAACTGGCCGTGGTAGCAAGAAAGGGAAGGCGATTACGTTTGTGGAGTAGTTTTAATCGCGAAGAGGCCTTTCTGCTTACAAGTAAAAAGATTAAATTAGAGAAATGAATAACCGGTAGGAGACAATGTCTCCTACCGGTTATGTTTACAGTCAGGCAAGGTACCAGATGATCACTACTGCCAGAATCACCAACACCAGGAGTTTTCCCCAGTTGCTGATTATTAGGCCGAGAACGAGACTGGCAATAGGTAGGTTATCTTCATCAAAAATCCACTGATCTCGCCACCACCAGCGAATCTTATCAAAAAACTTTTTCATCTTGACCTCCAAATGATTGTAAAGATGTTTCTTCTATTAGAGATAATATACTATTCATCAGTCTTTGTCAAGTATTGCAACCACCCCAAAAAAATACTACTATAAGTAAGCAATGACTCCGCTAACACGGACGAGCACGAGGCAGAAAAATATCAGGTGATATTGATTAGAACCTCATGGGTAAGCCCAATAAAGCTGTAATGAGTTCAATAGTCCAACTATTGAAATGCGAGGTGGTACCGCGAACTGATAAAAAAGATCGCCCTCGTAAAAAATCAAACATTTGATTTTTTACGAGGGCGTTTTTAGTTAGAAATTATTATTAATAAAAAATATTATGAGAACATATATAAAAGAATTGGCCGGAAAGGTAGGACAGGAAGTGACAATTAAAGGCTGGGTCAATATTAGACGTGATCAAGGAAAGATGATTTTCTTGGATTTTCGCGACATGACGGGCATTATTCAAGGTGTCATTTTACCAAATCAAACTGAAGCCTTGGAGCAAGGTAAAAAATTGCGACAGGAATTCGTAGTGGAAGTTGTGGGTAAGGTAAATGAAAGACCAGAAAGGAACCGCAAGGCGGGAATTTTAAACGGAAATATTGAACTAGAGATTTTGAAAGTAAATATTTTGGCGGAAGCGGCACCGCTACCATTTGATATGTCGATTGATGGCTTTAATCTCGACCTCAAAACCGATCTCGATAATCGGGCACTAACCTTGAGACATCCAAAAAATCAGGCCGTGTTTAAAATCTTAGAGACGGTCATTGATAGTTTCCGCGAAATCATGAAAGCCGAGAATTTCTTTGAATTCCAGGCGCCTTGTATTGTCCCGGCAACAGCGGAAGGAGGCGCCGAAGTCTTTAAGATTGGTTACTTCGAAAAGTCAGCTTACTTGACCCAATCACCACAACTCTACAAACAAATTGTGATGAGTGCTTTTGAAAGATGTTTTTCCGTCAACAAAATCTTCCGCGCCGAACCAAGCGCCACCACTCGTCATTTGACCGAAATCGTTTCTTTGGATGCCGAAATGGCCTTTATCGATTCCTGGACCGATGTCAAAGATATGGCCGAAAAGACCATAAAATATATTCTGGAACAAATTCAAAAGAAAAATGCGGAACATTTGAAAATCCTAGGTGCTGAACTGCCAGTAATGATTGAAAAAACGCCAACGATGTCTTTGACCGAAGCCCAAAACAAAATCTTTGAAGTTTACAAGCGTGATAACCGTGGTGACAAAGATCTCTCCTCCCAAGATGAAGTGGAGATTTGTGAAATTATTAAAAAAGAAACTGGCTCTGATTTTGTCTTTGTCTACGGTTTTCCAACCAAGCAAAAACCGTTCTATGTTTACCCAAATCCAGCCGAGCCGGAATTCAATGAAGGCGTTGACCTCATCTGTCGTGGACGCGAACTCCTAAGTGGTGGCCGTCGCATCAACAACTTTGAACAATTAGAAAGACATGTCAAAGAATGGAAACTTGATCCAAAGACAATCTCGATGTTCTTGCAAGCTTTCAAATATGGTGTGCCACCTGAAGGCGGGTTTGCTTTCGGGGCTGAGCGCATTACCATGCAATTTCTGAACTTGCCAAACGTGCGTCAGGCCGTTATTTTCCCTCGTGATATGAACCGGATTGATGAGAGATTGGAAGGAACGGAGGGTGAATATTAAAACCAAAAAGTGTTATACTAGTGTCATGGCCGAAACCGCCTTCCAAATAAAAACTGAACAGTTTGAAGGTCCACTGGATCTTCTCTTGTCACTCATTGAAAAGCGTAAACTTTTTATCAATGATATTTCGCTCGCCAAGGTGGCGGATGACTTTATCAACTTTACCAATTCCCAACAATCACTACCGATGGGCGAGAGTGCTGATTTTATTTTGGTCGCCTCGACTTTACTTTTGATCAAATCGAAATCTCTACTGCCCAATCTCGCCCTGACCGAAGAAGAAAAGGGAAGTATTGATGACTTAGAATTACGCCTGAAGATTTATCAGCGAATTAAGGATGCTAGCAAAAATATCAAAGATAATTTTGGCCAAGCCATTATCTTCTCGCCACAAGCCCGAAAACAAGAACCGTTTTTTTCGCCAGATAGCTCGATGACTTTGCCAAACTTGCTACAGGCGATGAGAAACGTTATTCAAGCTTTGCCAAAGACCGAAAAGTTGCCCCAGGCGATTGTCCGCAAGGTCATTAGCCTTGAGGATATGATTGGTGAATTGACCAAAAGAGTTCAAACTTGCCTCAAGATGAGTTTTAAAGAATTTTCCGCCAGCAAGGCCGATCGGATCAATGTCGTCGTGAGTTTCTTGGCTATGCTTGAGCTCGTCAAACAAGGTGTCATCCAAGTCACACAACAAAAGCATTTTGAAGACATCGAAATTGAAAGTCAAAAAGTCGGTGTCCCTCATTACAATTGATAATAATTATTTATGAATTTAGAAAATCAAATTGAAGCGGTCCTATTTTGGAAAGGGGAGCCAGTAAAAATCAGCAAGTTGGCGAATATTTTGAATACTGATGAAATCTCGATTAAGCTGGGCTTGGACAAGTTGGAAGCAAGTCTAAACGGTCAACGTGGTTTGGTTTTACAAAGAAAAGATGACGAGGTCAGTCTCGCGACCGCAAAGGAGGTCAGTCCGATTATTGAAAAAATCACTAAGGATGAAATGGTCAAAGATTTAGGCAAAGCCGGACTCGAAACCTTGGCGATTATCATTTACAAAGGTCCAGTGACCCGCGCCGAAATTGATTATATCAGGGGAGTCCAATCCAACTTTATCTTGCGCAATCTTTCAATTCGTGGTCTAATTGAGAAAATCACCAATCCCCAAGATCAACGTAGTTTTCTTTATCAACCGTCTTTTGATTTACTTTCATATCTAGGTTTAAGCAAGATTGAGGAGATGCCAGAAATGGAAGCGGTCAGAAAGGATTTGGCTGAATTTGCCGAGAAGAAGATGGCGGAATCAAAACCACTAGAAATCGCACCTGAAGATGAAACTTTAACGGAAGCAAACTAAGTAAGATGGAAGAATCTAACCCAAAAAAACAATTGAACGCTTATTTATCATTTCTCTCCCGAGGTTGGAAGAGGATTTCTTTTGGCGATAAAAATATTGTGGCTTTGTGTTTGATAATGATAGTTATTGGTTTGTATTTAATAACGAGTGGTTCAACGACTCCTCAGAAAAAAAACGTGATCACTTTTGAACCAATCCAGTTGGCTACGAGCACAGTTGGTGAATTTCCAGACTTAAATTTAGAAGCCAAGGCCGCCATTATTTATGACCTAGCCACTAAAAAAATTCTTTACGCCAAAAACGAAAAGCAGATTTTACCAATTGCTTCAATTACTAAATTGATGTCGGCGGTGGTGGCGGTAGAAAATGTGCCGATTTTAAGTACAGTCGAGATTACACCGGCGTCTATAAAACAAGAAGGTGATAGTGGTCTGCGAGTGGGAGAACGTTGGACTATACGGGATTTATTAAAGTTAAGTCTCACCATGTCTTCGAATGACGGCATTCACGCGGTGGCGACGGCCCTCGGTGGTTATATTGCCAAGTCGGAGGACAAAAATGTGGCCGAGAAAACTTTTTCCGAAATGCTTAACGAAAAGGCTCGAGCTTTGAATTTGAAAGAAACTGCTTTTAACAATGCGTCTGGACTCGATGTTAGCTTTATCGAAAGTGGAGCATACTCTTCGGCCAGCGATATCGCCCAATTGATGTCTTATATTCTGACCAATCATCCGGAGATTTTGGAAGCCACGACCAAAGATAATTTTCGAATCGAATCGTTAGATAATTATCAACATCAGGTTACAAATACCAACACGGTGGTTGATCAAATTCCCGGATTGATTGGTTCTAAAACTGGCTTTACAGATCTCGCCGGTGGCAATCTTGTCATTGCTTATGATTTTGGCCCATTACATCCGGTTGTAATCACTGTGCTTGGATCGAGTCGGGAAGGGCGCTTTCAGGATATGTTGAAATTGGTAAAATTGTCGAGAACTATCATTGAAAGCGAGGTCACCACGACTGGTCAGTAATTTTGCTAAATCACATTGGGGAAGTATAATAACAAATATGACAAGTAACATCTTGAATCTCTTAAAAATTTTTTTACCGGCCGTCGTCGCTTTTATTATTGGTATTGCCATCACGCCTTTTTGGACCAATTTTTTGTATAAAAATGAAATGTGGAAGAAGAAAGCCAAATCTGTTTCTTCCTTGGATGGGGGAGCGACACCAATTTTTAATTCGCTTCACAAAGACCGCGAGACTTCGGTCCCTCGACTGGGCGGAGTCATTATTTGGGCGTCCGCCTTTATTACGATGGCTATCTTTTGGCTTTTAGCAAAAACTTTTTCCGCCTCACCGCTTTTAGTCAAAATTGATTTTTTAAGTCGTGATCAGACTTGGATTCCGCTTTTTGCCTTGCTCTTTGGTGCGCTCATTGGACTCATCGATGATCTTATGGATATTCGGGGCAGTCTCGACTGCAAAGCTGGTGGCCTCTCTTTGCGAAAAAGATTATTCTGGGTCGGACTGATTGCTCTTGCCGCCGGACTCTGGTTTTATTTTAAGCTTGAGGTGACAAATTTGGGCATTCCGTTTTATGGCGATCTCTATATCGGTTGGTTGATTATTCCGCTTTTTATTTTAGTAACACTCGGCATCTACTCCGGTGGGGTCATCGACGGTCTTGATGGGCTGGCCGGCGGAATCTTCTCAATCATTTTTTCCGCTTACGGTTTGATTGCTTTTTTTCAGCATCAAATCAATTTGGCCGCTTTTTGCACCGTTATCGTCGGCGCTCTTTTAGCCTTTCTCTGGTTTAATATTCCCCCCGCCAGGTTTTACATGACCGAGACCGGAAGTATGGCGATCACCCTCGCGCTTGCCATGGTGGCCTTTCTGACCGATGCGACCGGCGGGGGAAGTGGTATAGTTGTTTTACCGATTATCGCTTTTCCTTTGGTCGCCACGACAGCCTCTAATATCATTCAGGGTCTATCCAAAAAAATTCGCGGCCGAAAAATTTTTTTAGTCGCCCCTTTGCATCATCACTTTGAAGCCCTAGGCTGGCCGGCCTATAAAGTGACAATGCGCTATTGGATTATCGGTGTTATTTCAGCCCTTGTCGGCGTTATTATCGCTTTAGTCGGCTAGTTCTTTTGCAGACTTAAATGAGAAAAAAAACAGATAAAATCTTTTTATTGACCGTAATTATTTTAGCAATTTTCGGTTTTTTGATTTTTTTGTCCTCATCAATGGGCGGAGTAGCCAAGGAGGCGACCGGTTTGTCGCGTTCCGTTTTGAGCCAATTTGTTCTCGGCTTGGTGGCGGGTGGGCTACTTTGTTTTTTCGTGTCCTGGAAATTAAATCTGACTTGGGTTAAGAAATATGCTTTCATTTTGTTTGTGCTCTCATTTATTTTGACAGCTCTCGTCTTTGTCCCCGGACTGGGTAAAACTGTTAACGGCGCCCGACGCTGGTTGAGCCTCGGTGGACAAACAATTCAACCGAGTGAATTTTTAAAAGTTGGTTATATTATTTTTTCCGCGGCTTACTTTGCTGGCCTGAAAGAAAAAATTAACAATTGGCGCTATGGTCTATTGCCTTTTCTAGCGATATTACTCTTGACGCTCAGCCTGTTTGCCTTGCAACCGGATATGGACGGTGCCATGATCACGGCCCTGTGTGGCGGAATAATTTTCTTCGTGGCCGGAGCCAAGTGGCGTGATATTTTAATTATTTCTTTATGTGGAATAATTGCCGCTGGTGTTCTCATCGTCTGGAAACCTTACATTAAGGATCGACTCTATAACTACATTTACCCGGCCGAAAATTCCTTGGGGATAGGTTATCAACTGCAACAGTCGCTCATTGCTATTGGTTCAGGTGGTCTCACGGGCAAAGGTTTTGGTCAAAGCGTGCAGAAGTTTAAATTTTTGCCGGAGACAACCAGTGATTCCATTTTTGCGATTGCCGGGGAAGAATTTGGTTTTGTGGGGGCAACAACTATCATTGCACTTTTCTTGGTCTTGATGGTTAGAGGTCTACGAATTGCCTTAAAATCTCCCGATAAATTCAATGGACTTTTGGTCATTGGACTTGTTATACTATTGGTATCCCAATCACTGGTAAATATTGCCTCCATGATTGGTGTTTTCCCACTTTCCGGACTACCTTTAATATTTTTTAGCAAAGGTGGAACGTCACTTCTGGTTGCTTTTCTTGCCGTCGGGTTGATTCTCAATGCTTCCAAGAGTGCCCGCGGGCAGAGAATTATTAAAACGCAATCAATCAATTCAATATAAATTAATATGAAAATTTTATTTACAACCGGCGGTTCCGGTGGGCACTTTTACCCCATCATTGCGGTCGCTGAAAAGATCAATCAACTCATCAAAGACGAAAGGCTTTTACCGGCAGATTTGTATTTTATGTCCGATTCACCTTATGACAAGAAGGCCTTACAAGAAAATAATATTGAATACATTCAGAATTCGGCCGGTAAGTTGCGTCGCTACTTTTCTTGGTTGAATTTTGCCGATGTTATTAAGATGGGTTGGGGCATCTTCACTTCGCTCTTTAAGGTTTTTTCACTTTACCCAGATGTGGTCTTTAGTAAAGGTGCCTATGCCAGTCTACCAACGGTGATTGCGGCCCGGCTTTTGGGTATTCCGATTATTATCCACGAATCGGATTCAATTCCCGGTCGGACCAATTTATTTGCCGGAAAATTCGCGACCAAGATTGCTGTCTCTTATCCCGAAGCCGCCCAATATTTCAAAGCCGATAATAAAGTGGCGGTGACGGGTAATCCCGTCCGAGAAGTAATCACCAAACCCAATGCCGTGGGCGCCGTTGAATATTTGAAACTTTTTCCAAACTTACCCACCATCCTGATTCTCGGCGGTTCTTTGGGCTCTCAAATAATAAACGACACCATTATTGAAGCTCTGCCAGATTTAGTAAGTAAATATCAAATCATTCATCAGACGGGCAAGGAAAATATTACCGGCGTCGCCAACTTGGCCAATATGATTCTGAAAGAAAATGAAAATAAGGGACGCTATCATGTGGTGGATTATTTAAACGAACTGGGTTTGACGATGGCCGCCAGTGTGGCCAATGTGATTATCTCTCGTGCCGGTTCCACGATTTTTGAAATCGCCAACTGGGGCATTCCCAGTATCATTATTCCGATTACCGATTCCAATGGCGATCACCAGCGACGCAATGCCTACACTTATGCTCGCTCTGGGGCTTGCACCGTCCTTGAGGAAGACAATCTTTCCAGTGTCGTTTTGATTTCCGAAATCGACCGCATCCTAGAAAATCCGGACATTGCGAAAAAGATGTCGGCCTCAGCCAAAGAATTTGCCCGACCAGACGCCGCTACCAAAATTGCCCGTGAGATTTTGAACATCGCTCTAAGCCACGAAAATTAAAATGGAAAATACTGATCAGAAAATTATCGCTCGTTTTCCTCCAAGCCCGACCGGGTGGTTTCATATTGGCAATGCTCGCACCGCTATTTTCAACTATATATTTGTTAAGAGAAATAATGGTCTTTTGAGGTTTCGATTGGAAGATACAGATAAGGAAAGATCGAAAGATGAATATGCTCAAGACATCGTCAGTGGTCTTAAATGGCTGGGTCTTGATATTGATTACGATAAACCATACAAACAGTCAGAACATGGTGAGACTTATAAAAAATATATTGAAACCATGATCAGAAACGGTACAGCATATTTCTCAAAAGAAGAGGTTAAGGAGGAAGGTCAGCGAGCCGAAGTCATTAGATTAAAAAATCAGAACAAAAAAATCAAATATGTGGATATGGTTCGTGGCGAAATTGAAGTCGATACGACTGAGCTTGGGGATTTTGTGATTGCCAAAAGTATCACCGAACCTATATATCACTTAGCCGTAGTGGTGGATGATTTTGAAATGGGTGTAACTCATGTAATTCGCGGTGAAGATGGAATCTATAACACACCCAGACAAATTTTGATTCAGGAGGCGATTGGAGCTCCAAGACCGATCTACGCTCATATGCCATTTATCTTGAATGAAGATCGCTCAAAACTTTCAAAGAGGAAACAGGGAGAACTGGTCTCGCTCTCTTACTACCGAAAGCAAGGTTATTTACCAGAAGCGATTGTGAACTATCTATCTCTTTGTGGTTGGAACCCAGGCACAGAGCAAGAAATATTATCAATGGATGAATTGGTGGAAAAGTTCGATATAACCAAAGTGCAAAAATCTGGGGCGATTTTCAATCGAATCAAATTGAATTGGTTTAATAAAGAATACATTAAAAAGTTGCCAGCAGGGGAGAGAAACCGCTTGATTTTAGAGCGACTGGACAAAGTCTGGCCCGAGGTGTCGCTTGAAATTAAAAATAATCTTTTGACAATTTTGGGAGACCGAATCAGTTATTTTGCTGAAGTTGAAACTATCATTCAAAGCGGTGAATTTGATTTTTTGCTTAAGTCACCGGACTACTCCACCAAAAAATTAATTTGGAAAGGGGAGACTGCTCAGAATACTCTTGGCTATCTTAAGGCCGTCCACTCCTTACTCGAAAGTATGACCGAAAATGATTTTACTGAGTCAACGACTAAAACGGTGATCTGGCCACTAACAGAGAAGAGTGGTCGCGGTAATGTCTTATGGCCACTCCGTTATGCCTTATCCGGCATGGATCGTTCACCCGACCCCTTTATCTTACTCAAGATGTTGGGACGGGAAGAGACACTCAAGCGTCTGACGCTCGCGGAAAAAAGGTTGTCGTCACTCTAAAACACAAACGACAATGCCCAAGACCAGTCCATTTAATTTTCAACATAGGAGTATTCATAAAAAAGTCTTAGGCTTAGTCATTTGTTGTTTTTTCGTCGTCCTAGCGACGACTGGTAATCTTCTTTCCGCCCAAACGGTTGCTGAACTTAAGGAGAAGATTGATGCCACGAGTAAAATTTCTGAAGATTTGGACAAAGAAATTGCCGAATACCAAGCGGAAATCACCTCACTCGGCAAGCAAAAAAATACGCTGGAAAATGCCATCAAAAGTTTGAATCTAAATATTAAACAAATCACCGCTAATATCTCGCTGACTAACAATGATATCAAAAAGACCAGGTTGAAAATTGAAGCTTTGGCATTGAGTATTGCGAGTAAAGAGCGAAAAATAGGTAAAAACCTAGCGGTAATCAAATCCACTCTAAATGACATCAGTCAAAAGGAGGATTATTCTTTTCTCGAAAATCTTATTCGCTATCAGAAAATATCTGAGGCCTGGGATAATGTGCAAACCGTCTTGAAATTTCAAAATCAGGTGAAGGATCAGACAATCGAGGTCAAGGAAATTAAAGCCCAACTTGAAGGCGACAAAAACGAACAAGAAGCCAATAAAAAAGAATTGGAACAACTGCTTAGTCAGTATCAAGACCGCCAAAAGATTTTGGAAGTAACTAAGTCGCAAAAAAATAATCTTTTGCGCCAAACTAATAACAACGAAGCTACCTATCGTGACCTGTTAGCTGATCGCTTGGCCAAAAAAGAAGCTTTCGATAAGGAACTCGAGAACTATGAAAATGCTCTTCG
>Ga0172379_10005845_pt1 | contig 16931 bp, 16 predicted proteins | sample GrowelOW334metaG_FD_119756 | JGI IMG/M metagenome (GOLD analysis project Ga0172379, IMG submission 119756) | Groundwater microbial communities from an aquifer near a municipal landfill in Southern Ontario, Canada - Groundwater well OW334 metaG | ecosystem: Environmental > Aquatic > Deep... | reverse complement strand
TGAGAAAGGGAGACATCGTTTTGGGCAATTTTAGCGTCCAAAGAGGCTGCTTTTATCTCTAAATTTTGTTCTTTAAGGAGTGCAATCGCTTCATTGAGAGATAACGGAGCTGCACTGAGATTGAGAACACTTAAAAGCAGCGCAAGTGTTAATCGTTGAGTTGGAGATGCCATTGGGAGTAACCATCCTTGTGATTTATTTGTGATACTTATAGTACATATAATACAATTATACTATTTACAAGTTTAAAAGAGTCAAAATGGTCATAATCTATCCAAGATGATACCATAAAAATATCGGGGTTTGAAATTCAAAGCCAATTAGGGTAAAATTCGGGCAATTATATACAGGGGAAGACATGGCAACCATCGGAATGAGCGATATTAAAAAAGGGGTACGCCTCGAAATCACGGGTGTACCGTACAGAGTAATCGATTTTCAACACGTCAAACCTGGTAAAGGTGCAGCATTTGTTCGTTGTAAAGTTAAAAGTTTTTTGAACGGAAAAGTAGTTGAAAAAACGATTCATGCGGGCGATAAATTCGAGGTTCCAAATATCGAGCATAAAACCATGCAATATCTGTATGATGACGGCGAAATGCTTCAGTTCATGGACAACGAGAGCTTTGAACAATTGGGTCTTAGCTATGAGCAATGTGAAGATGCAAGTAAATGGATCAAAGACGGCACAAACGTTCAAATCATCTTGCACAACGGCAAAGCAATCAGCGTTGATGCTCCTGAAATCATGGAACTTAAAATCGTTGAAACACCACCAAACTTCAAAGGTGACACATCAAGCGGTTCTAAAAAACCTGCAACGCTTGAAACAGGTGCAGTTGTACAAATTCCTTATCACTTACTTGAGGGTGATATCATTCGTGTTAACACCGTTGAGGGTGAATACATGGAAAAAGTAAAGTAACTTTCTCTTCTTAATATTCTCTTGTGCCATTCCCGTGAAAACGGGAATCCAGCTTTTTTTCTTATAAAGTCTTCATATTCTTTTATAGTTTTTCAATAACAATAGACTCTTTTAATATTCTGAGTATAATTTTAGAAAAAGTAATAAAGGAATCATGATGCCAAAAGTTCTAATCCCTATTGCAACAGGTTTTGAAGAGATTGAAGCGGTGAATATTATTGATGTCCTTCGTCGTGCCGGGATTGAAGTAATTATGGGTGCATTGGATGAGCATATGCTTGTCAAAGGTGCTAATGGTATTACGATACAGTGTGATCGTGTTATCGAAGGTATTAGTGCGGATGAACTTGACATGATCGTTCTTCCCGGCGGCATGGGCGGCACGAAAGCATTGGCACATAATCACGGTGTTCAGACATTGCTAAAAGAGATGGATGCTAAAGGCAAAAATATTGGTGCGATATGTGCTGCACCGTATGCTCTTTACACAGCAGGCGTTCTCAAAGAGGGATATACCTGTTATCCAAGTGTCGAAGATGAGATCAAAGTCGCCGGCTATCAAGGCGATAAAAGCGCTGTAGTTCAAACGGGCAACATTATGACGTCTCGCGGTCCTGCTACGGCGATTTGTTTTGGTTTGGCCATTGTTAAAAAGCTTTCTGGTGTTGAGGTAAGCGAAAGACTTCGTGGCGGTTTACTGGCAGAATATTGTGAAAAAATATAGTTTCATTCTTGTGAGTGTGTTGAGTTTTACCGCCAGCGCCCAAGTGCATCTTTCTTCATCTGAAAACTTGACACAAGAAAATGCTATTCAATATTGTCGTGATCTGGGTACAAGTTGGAGGGCGCTGTCTATACGCGAGTTGTATAAACTTCCTGAAAATACCCCTTTTATGGCTGGATTTAGCTATTGGTCCGCAACAAAAGTAGCTTCCGGTGACGTTGAAGTAGGTACGGGCAGTGAAGGTGATGGCGGGATTGTTGCTATGATTGGCTACAGTTTTTTTCCAAAAGAGCGTAATATTACTTTATCTCCTCCAACGAAAAAAATTGCTGCCGCGTGCACTAACGTTCCTGAGAGTAAACAAATACGTGACTATGTTTTAACCCCTAAAGGGACAGAAGATAAAGGATCAGAACTACTGTGGCATTCACTTGATGCGACGAATAAGCAACGTAAATATACGTATGAATCAGCCAAAGAGATGTGTGAGAATTTAACCCTGAATGGACGGATTTGGCGACTTCCCACGGCAGATGAACTGTACGATATCGTAGATACCGCCTTTATCCGTCCGAGTGTGGATATGAAGTTTTTTGGTCCTATGATGCACCGATACTACTGGACGAGTGACACACTCAATGAGCGGGAAGCGTATGCGGTCGGATTTAAGCTAGGTTCCGTTGCTACCGTCGTTAAAACGGAATCTTCGTATGCACGATGTGTGAGTGAATAAACATTTAATGACTATAACATTCGGGTGAGTCAAAAAACTCATTGCTACATATGTCTGGTACTGCTATTTCATACATGGATATTTTCGATCTGCTGTTTCCATGATTGGGAATATTTGCCATTCAATTGCATCAATGATTCATGAGTACCGGACTCTATTACTCTGCCCTGATCCATCAGGTGAATGATATCGGCTTTCATAGCAGTGGTAAAGCGATGAGTGATAACGAGAGCCGTTTTTCCTTTGGCAAGCTCCATAAAGCGCTGAAGCCAGTCATTTTCCGCCCATGAATCCATCGCACTGGTCGGCTCATCGAGGATAATAAAAGGGGCCTTACGGAAAAAAGCCCGTGAAAGGGCGATCCTCTGCCACTCACCCGTACTGAGATCTTCCCCGCCGAACTGTCTGCCCAATCGGGTTGCATATCCCTGTTTTAGTCGGGATATCGGCCCATCAGATCCCCCTTGGTAGGCTGCATTTTCAATCTCTTCATGAAGAGGCTCAACACTTAAATCACCAAATGCGATGTTTTGCGCGGCGGTTGCTTCGTATTTGACCGGTTCTTGAAAGAGGACGGTGGTGTACCGGTGCAGCATATCGGGAGAGAGTTCTTTAAAATCGGTTCCATCCAGTGTTATCTGTCCCTTTTGCGGATCGTAGAAGCGGTTGAGAAGTTTGATGAGGGTACTTTTACCCGCTCCGTTTGTACCCACAATCGCTACCGTTTTTCCGGCAGGAATGGTCAATGAAAAATTGCGAAGAGCCCATCGTGCTGTATGTGGATAGCGGAAAGATACATTCTCGAACCGGATTTCATTTGTTAGAAATCGGGGCGATACATGGGTTTGGTTGGATTCAAGTAGCTTGGGGCGGATATCGAAAAAATCAAACAAATTTTCCAAAAAGGTAATATTTTTGTACACCTCCCCGATATCGCGCAGCAGTGTTTTCATCATTTTCTGACCCTGATTGAATGCCTGATAAAATAGGACCAAGTCCCCCATTGAAGCCTTACCCTCTAATGCCTGCATAAGCATCCACCCCATTGCCGCTGCTACGACGGCAAGTCCGAGTATTACCACAAAAACCTCAGAGACCACTTCATCGCGTATTAATTTGATATGTTCGGTGAGCAGTTTGGTTTTGAGCAGAGTAAATTGGTTTTTGAAATACTCCCCCAGCTTAAAAAGGCGAATCTCGGCGGCAGTCGATTGGTGGGTGAGTATCCAATCATAATAATTGGTTTTTCGGACCGTAGCGGTATTGGCGGTGCGCCAGTGATGGAAGCGGATCGTATGACGGATAACGAGAAGCAAGGCGGGAAATGTCCCGACTAACAACAGCAGCGGAAGCCACCATGCATAGGGCAATAGCAGTATTAGCATTCCAAGGAGTGTAATGCCTGAACGGGTAAGATTACCGATATTTTCCAACAGGGCTAAGGGACGACTCATCGCATCGATACGGGCACGATGGAGCTTGTCGTAATATTCGGGCGAGTCAAAAAAACTCATATCCAGCGAGAGGGCCTTGGAGTGGATCTGATCGTAAATGGCGTCACTGATGAGTTCGCTTTGAACCGTCCGTATCCATTTGGTAATCGTACCCAGTAGCTCGTTAAGTACCATTAAAAATACCATCAGCGAAATGGTAGGTAAAATGGGTTGCAGACTCTCCCAGCTCTTGCTCATACCCATCGTTGCAGTAATACCGTCAATCAAAGGAGCCATCAGATAGACAATTACCGTGGGAATGATCCCTTGCAGTATCAGCAGTGCCATCCAAAAAAACGACCACCATCCCGACGCGTTCCAAATCAGCCTTGCGGTACGCGAGAGATAGGGGATCTGAGCTGAAAATTGAGCAAGAGCGTCACGAAGATTGGAGAGTGTAGATACTTGAGACATTAGCGAGGTTCATTGATCGAGGAAAATACCGAAACGACTGTAAAATTGCGGTGCCCTGCTGCACCGCAGAGGATTACTGTGCCGTTTCGAAGCCAGGCATGGGCTTTGAGCATCGGACTCTCTTCTTCGCGGGCTACTCCCAGATACAGATTCCATTCAAGTCCCCTGCGACGAAGCATCCGCTGTGCCGCAATTGCTTGAGGGAGGCAGACACTCTCCCATGGGGTATAGCGCACCGCTAGCGCAATCGCATGCGCAATATGAATCGCTCTCGTATCCGTCACTGTTTCTTTCGGAAGATCGTTCTTATCGACCAGTGTCCCGAGGGTGGGGGCGATACGTTTGAAGGGGATGAACGCTACCAAAAGCCGTGCAACACCCAGAAAGTAGGCCGCTTCGAAAAAGAGGGCTTTATCTTCAAACGGGAGATGATAAAAGGTTATTAGCTTGTTAAGGACCATGAATACTCTATTATCCAATATAAGATATTGAATAACTATTTAGAAGTTTCTTAGCGTTTATATTTAAATTTTTATCGCAAGTTCTAAATATATAGGCAATATCTTCATCGCTAAGATACTTTCTGTAATTTCCAACTTTTCCTTCCCTGACTCTTCGCCCTTCTATATTTTCTGGTGCTTTTTCATAACCTGCGAGACCTTTTTCGCTCTCTATTTTTTGCATTACATCAAACGAAGAAGCCTCTACTGAACGCAGAATGATCTCATCTTCTGGATTGATACCTAGAAATGTGATGACAGACGAAAGTGTTTTTGGTGCATCAGCATGGAGCATTTCGTATGTAATAAGGAGAATTTCATCACGTTTTTTGTCTGCTAACAAGGTAGCCCATGTATTAAGATAGGTACAGTAACGGTGTAAAGACCCTTTTTCCTCCCGGATGAATGCGCTTATATCCCCTTTGTAGCGTTCAAGTCGTTCAGTATGCTGAAAATAATCGGAAACAACAACGTCATAAACAAGTCGCATCAGAAGAATGACGGGAGATTTCTTTATCTGGGGTGCTTGAGGCATATTATGGGTCGAAATAATGGCAGGGAATCGAGTGTCATCGGCGAAATCATAGGCGCTGAGCCCTTTGCTCTGATCGTCTCCGTCATTGGGAAGGAGTGTAAACATTGAGTGGAGATCGAGTGATAATCCAAGCTCATATGCTGTATTGAAATAGTTTGCAATCATAAATCGAAGCCATGTTCGCCCTGATTTTGGGTAGGAATAGAGCTGATAAATCGGTTTACTGACTTTAATCGTATCTAGATAATAGTTTTTTGCATGACTGAATTTACGTGCCATTTGCAAAGCAGTGTCGGTTAGATTCGGGACCAGCTTAAAGCGTGTATATCCCATAGCGTGAAGCTTTTTTACATTAAAAAAGACATGTCCCATATCGAGTCTTGGGATCATATCCTGTGAACAGTTATGCATAGCAGCAGTACGTTTACCTGTCATATCATGAGAAATTGTATTGTAACAGATACGTGCCGTGCAGTTATAAGCACAGTTTGCATTTGCAAAGAGAACTATTCGTTCTTTTGAAGGAAGAGATTCTAAAAATTTATCATCATCATTCATATCCATAGGGATGACTACGCTATCGTATAGTTCAAGTGCAGTAGAGACTTTTTCATAAGTGTTAAGGTTTTTAATAAGGCTTGCTTTAAGCTCATAGTTTGGAAAATCTTTTCTAATTCTCAGTACCAATTCATCGTTAACGCAGACAATGGAATTACCTTTTGTATGATGACGCTGAAGTAATGGATAACTCTCTAAATAATTTTTCTCATCAAAGAGGTGATTAGTTAGCGTCAATGAAATAGCTATCCCTTTTTCCTCAAGCGTATTTACATGTGCGGGAGTCATAGCAAAAGTTTTACTGAAGCCTCGTCCACCGTATAGTGGTGAAAATTCAGTAGAAAATCCAAATACGCTATCTATGTTTTCAAATGGCACATACATGAAAAATATTTTTAAATAATCAAGAATATCAATATCTTTTCTGATTCCTCTACTAGAGAGTGTAAAACTAATCCCTTTTTCCTTAAAGTGCTCTGCAATTTCACTATTTTTTATCACATTACTCATTAATATATACCTTTTTTGTTATTCATATTTATAAATTCAATTATTCCGACCGCTTTCATCAGTATATGCACTTGAGAAAATGATAGTTGTTTTTCTTTTAGCAGTTGCAGATCATAAAGCATCCTGTCTTTATCAAAAATCACATCCTCATAATAATCGTTCGAAAAACTAGTAATAATCGACTCGATTTCAGGAATGTCTTGTTGAAGTCTTTCGATACTATCGGCACTTTGCAAGCCTTTTTTATTTTGAAAGAGAACCTTGTCTGGCAATAAATCTCGCATCATAAGCTTCAAAATTTGTTTATTGTCCCCACTATCGCTGAAAAAAAGTTCGTTGGGTAATTGCAGCATAAATTCAATAACTCTTTTATCGCCAGTAGGGTCGCTCCATGTAATACCAAGATTATGAGAGAGAAGACTTCCTAATAAACATCGTGGGTTATAACCAATCATCAGTATCTGAAGCTGCATCTCTTTAGCGTCAGTGTAATATGAAGGAAGAGAACTTTTTTTGATTTTGTCTTTTAGTTGGATTTTTTTTGCAAATTTAGGATGCAAATAGCTTGCATCCTGCCATGTATTAGAATGAAATATATTATAATAAAGAGGTTTGACATATTTGTAATAGAGTGGTTTTAGTAGCTTTAATTTTAGCGTCGATTTAAAACCATTCAACTTTAACAAACGCTTTACGCTTAAAGCATGAGTAATACCTGTAAAAGAGATTGTAGCGTTCCCCATTTCACCGCTTAACAACGTGTCAAATTGCATCTTTCGAGCTTGAAGAGGAAGATCAACAAGCCAATAAGCACTTATGGCCCCATGAATTGGTTGATGAACAATTTTCATTAAGTTCCTCATGCTTTCCAACGAAGTTATTTCTCTAGAATCTATATAATGAGGGATGATATTACCGACGTGTTGTACAGTCTCTTGTATGTAGGGGCTTTCGTCGCCATATCTATGTTTGCCCATTATTTTATTGTCAACATCAAAGTATGGCACATGACTAAACGTGTGTAGTTGAGTATCACTCTTTTTTAAAAGACTACTAGCAACGGCGCAAACACTACCACTATCAAGTCCACCGCTTAGCATGGATGCTACTGATTTATTTTTTGGCAATCTACAGCGCACAGCTTCAGTGAAAATTTCTTTTAATTGTTCCGCTGCTGCTTCTGCACTAATCTCATGATTTAACGGCAAATTTTCCGGAAACCAGTATCGCTCTTTTTTGTGTTTTGTCGCGTCAACCCACAGAGAGTGTGCCGGATTGAGCAATTTAATTTCTTGGTAACATGTTTCATCTTTATTTGGATACCTATAAGACGAAGCGAATGACAGCACCTTATCGAGATTAAGTTTTTTTGTAACTTTATTGGATGCTAACAAAGGCTCGATAGTATTAGAAAAGATAACAACGTCATTGTCGATATAGTAGTAAAGTGAAGTGTATCCGTGGGGGTCTTGCGATAAGAAGAGTCTACTTTTTTTAAAATCGTATACTGCAAAAGACCAATCTCCCAAAATTTTATTGGGAGCGTCTTCACGAAAGTAGAGATAAATTTGCAGTATAAGTTCTGCATCACTGATTGATTGACATTTATCGTCATGAAGTTGTAGAAGCGCACATAATTCAGCTCGATTATCTACTCTCCCCTGTGCCGCGAACAGTAACTCTTGGTCATCTAAAAAAGTAAGTACAATCTTATCTTTCGAATCAAGGTAAGAAAAAACTACATTTTTATAAATACATTCTTCATATCTGTCATGCTTCATAGCTTTTAAAGAATGAGCAAAAGACTCAACTTCATCAATCGACGAATTTTCAATCTTTCGATGGGCATAGCCGACAAATAAACTCATAAAGTTTAAATATTATTTTTAAGAATAGATAAACGCATCAGTACCACCGGGATTTGTATGATTTTTCGTCAACTCTATATTAAGAGCATCAAACTTAGGAGTTGTCCAAACGTCTTTTAGCGTTTCCATAGCTGTACTTTGTTCTTTTTCAAACTTCTCATTTTTTTGTTCCATTTTGCATCCTTTTATTAGTATAATACTATTTTATTATTATAGTGCCATTTTTAGAATATCATTTATATTATTAAATTAATATAAATTATACTAGTACGCGTGCTCGTATTTCAATATCTCTTGAAAGGTAACTATGCATACTTATCAACTATTTAATTTTCATATACATACTCCTTTCGAGTGTCCAGAACTTCTTGAACCAGATAGTTGCAGCCAATATTTTCCTAGTGTTTATGTCTCTTATGGCAATGTTCTAAAGAATCTTGATTCTCCTCTTAACATGGGTCCTGTATACGAAGCTACAAACGAACTTTTTTTACTTAAGGTGGGAGTTGGACAATACCTAATTCGTAATGGTTCAGAAATCATCATTCAGCCTGCGCACAATGCAACGGAAAAACAGTTACGTTTGTTACTTTTTGGCTCAGCAATGGGAGCGCTACTAAACCAACGCGGTTATTTTGTGCTACATGCAAGCGCTATTGCGACTAATAAAGGTGCTGTAATTGTGATGGGAATTTCAGGAGCTGGTAAAAGTACTACGATTCAATCCTTTGTAGACAAAGGGTATAAACAGCTTGCCGATGAAACGGTAGCGCTTTATTATGATAAAAAGAGTCAACAAGTAATGGCACTTCCCTCTTTTCCCAGTACAAAACTTTGGAAAAATAGCGTTGAAAAGTTAGATAAAGATATGAAAAATTTAACGCGTGTAAGTGATAATTTTGAAAAATTTCATCTTTATAACAAAACAAACTTCGTGAATAAAGCAATACCTTTATTTGCCGTTTATCATTTAGTATCTACTCGCGAATCTGATGAACTTCTAATGGAAGAATTAAATGCGTCAGAGAAATTAAAAACGCTTTTTGACAATACTTACAGACGAAAATACTCTGATAAACTTAGGTGTAAAGAGAATCATTTCACTATAGCTACAAGAGCTGTCAACCAGGCTCATATCAAGCTATTAAAACGACCAGATCTCAAAGATACGTTTAAAGAATTAATACAATTTATAGAAAAAGATTTAGACTTATGAGTAAAATCTGTTGGCTAGCTTCTTACCCAAAATCAGGTAACACTTGGGTTCGGATATTATTGAGTAATTATTTGTCTGAACTCGAACATCCAGCTGATATTAATGCATTGGAAATAAATGCCATTGCAAGCAGTAGGCAACTTTTTGATGAATACATTGGACTATCTTCTTCTGATATGGATGAAGACGTTATTAAGTATTATCAGCCATGCCTATATGATGAATTAGTAAGAAATGCCAATCATGATATTTATATGAAAGTGCATGATGCATATATAGTAAATCAGGACGGTTTACCTCTTTTCTCAGCTACTGCTACCAAAAATATTATTTATATTATTCGTAATCCCTTGGATGTCGCTACTTCTTTTGCTCACCACTTGAATATATCTTTGAATAATTCCATTCAACATATGTGTGATGAAAGTTTTACGATGGCTAAAAGTGTAGATAATATAAACAATCAGCTTCCGCAACTATTGCTCTCTTGGTCAGGTCATGTTCAAAGCTGGATAGAATCTGGTTTGAAAGTGCATATTGTACGCTATGAAGATATGATCTTTGATCCAAAAAAATCTTTTAAAGCCATTTTAGAATTTATGAATTTTGATGTAAATGAGGAGCGTCTGGAAAAGGCGATTAGTTTTTCCAGTTTTGATTCACTCAAAAAACAAGAACAGGAGAAAGGTTTTATGATGAAAGATCCCAGATCTCAATCTTTTTTCCGAAAAGGTCAGATCGGCGCATACCGTGAAGAACTCACCCAAGAGCAGATTGATACCATCGTCGAATATCACCGTGAAACCATGATAAAATATGGCTATCTAAATGAACACAATCAACTTGTATATTAGGAGAAAACATGACTGAAATAACAAAAAATTCGATTATTGCCAAAAAAGAGGGGGTTCTCTCCTCTGAAATGGATGATGGGCTGGCGATGATGAGTATCGAAAACAGTGCCTATTATAGTATGGATAAAATAGGTAGAAGTATCTGGGAATCGTTTGAAACACCGACAAGCGTTGAGAGCATCTGCGATACCCTATGTGAACGTTTCGATGTCAGTAAAGAGACATGCGTAAATGACGTGACCGATTATATGGGGAAAATCCATCAGGCTGGGCTTGTCGAGATCTCGTGATCATCGTAGGAAACGGATTCTCTAAATAGGAAAGATGTATTAGGTATGGAACAAGACAAGAATTATATTCAGCAAGCATTGCTCAACTTGATAATAGATGATGTTGCTCAAAATACATTACCCACCTTGACACCGATACAGTGGGATGAACTCATTGTATTGGCACAAAAACAGCATATTGCTGAATATCTCTATTATCATCTAAAGCAAAACCATCTTTTAGAGTTAATTCCTAACGAGCTAAAAAATACAATGTCAGAATCGTTCAAGCGCCGAACATTTCAGAATCTTGCACTCATCGCGGAATTTCATCGGGTTACCAGCGTATTGAACCAACATAACATCCCCGTAATTGCCCTAAAAGGGTTACATCTGGTAGAATCGGTTTACCCCCATATCGCGACACGTTTTTTTAGAGATTTGGATGTGCTAGTTCCGATACCTCATGCAAGAGAAGCGTATAGTTGTGTTCTAGGCATGGGTTATATCAGTGATAAAAAACTTACCGATTTGGATTTTTCCTTTCAATACCATCATCATTTTCACCAGCTCATCCATGAGAAAAATAAAACCGTGCTGGAAATACATGGGTATGTTGCTGATGATTTTAAAAATGATGCACCGCTGTTATGGGAAAATGCGATTGCAAGCACCAATAAAACGCACCATCACTTAACCTTGGAGTTGGAAGATTTATTGATACATCTATGTGTACACATCAGCCATGGCGACCTGTTTAAGATTGATTTACGGCACTATCTCGATATCTATTTGATCCTCCGAAAATACAAAGAAGCGATTCATTGGGATAAAGTCATACAGCGATCACAAGAGCGGAATTGTTTTAATGGTGCAGCTATCGTACTTGCCATCGTTGGAGAACTCTTTCGCATCGATATTCCGGAAATATTCAAACATAATGTTAATAATGATGAGAAGGCGAAACAGACGATAGCGTATGCCCTTGAATTTTTATGGATGTATGACAGATCCTCAAAAGGGTATAAAGAATACAAAACCAAAGTATCAGCTCCACATCATAATGTTTCATTGTTCAAAAAAGGATTGATTAGATTTTTTCTGAATAAAGAGGAGCTTGCATTTAACTATTCCTTGGATAAAAACTCATTCAAAGTCTATTTTTATTATCCTGTCCGTTTTGTTGATCTACTGCGAAGACATTTTCAAACAACACTTAAAAATCAGATCGTTCAAAAAAATAAGAGTTTTATCGAAAAAACAAAATACGTCAATGACTATCTTTTGAATGCTTAGATATCAGTATATTAATAAGTATAATGTAAATATTGATGAAAGAAGGATTTATGTGTGAATGAACAGCGGCTAACGCACCTTAGAACTCTCGAAGCCGAATCAATACATATCATGCGCGAAGTTATTGCAGAATTTGATAATCCTGCAATGCTGTACAGTGTAGGAAAAGATTCTTCAGTTATGCTTCATCTCGCCCAAAAGGCATTTTATCCGGCACCTCCTCCGTTTCCTCTGGTTCATGTTGATACAACTTGGAAGTTTAAAGAGATGATCGTTTTTCGAGACCGACGGGTAAAAGAGGTAGGGATGGATTTGATCGTTTATGCCAATCCTAAAGGCATTGAGATGAATATCAGTCCTTTTGAACACGGTTGCGCTTTGCACACCGATATCATGAAGACTCAAGGGCTTAAACAGATGCTAGAGATCTATAAGTTTGATGCACTGTTCGGTGGAGCGCGCCGTGATGAAGAAAAAAGCCGTGCAAAGGAGCGTATCTACTCTTTTCGAGATGAATTTCACCGTTGGGATCCGAAAAATCAACGTCCGGAGTTATGGAATATTTACAATAGCCGTCACCATAAAGGTGAAAGTATCCGTGTTTTCCCTCTTTCGAACTGGACGGAGCTTGATATTTGGCAATATATTTATCTGGAACAGATAGCGATTCCAGAACTCTATTTTGCCAAAGAACGTGACGTTGTTGAATACGGCGGAACAAAAATTATGGTAGATGATGAGCGCATGCCTGAGTGCTTGCGAAAATCGGCTAAAAAAGAGATGGTCCGTTTTCGAACGCTTGGATGTTATCCGCTGACAGGTGCCGTAGAATCGACTGCGACAACCCTGAGTGAAATTATTCAGGAGATGCTGCTTGCCAAAACCTCTGAACGTCAAGGACGTCTGATCGACAACGACTCCTCAGGATCGATGGAGAAAAAAAAGATCGAAGGATATTTCTGATGGCGCATCAATCAGAAGTGATTTCTCAAAACATCGAGCAATATCTCCAAAATCATGAGAATAAAGAGATGCTTCGTTTCATTACATGCGGCAGTGTCGATGATGGTAAAAGTACTCTTATCGGGCGCCTTTTGTACGACTCAAAAATGATTTTTGAAGATCAGCTTGCCGCTATTGAAAAAGAGAGTAAAAAAGTGGGAACGCAAGGGGATGATATTGATCTTGCATTATTGGTTGACGGCTTGCAAAGCGAACGGGAACAGGGAATTACCATCGATGTTGCCTATCGCTATTTTTCGACCGACAAACGCAAATTTATCATTGCCGATACTCCGGGGCATGAACAATACACCCGTAATATGGCGACAGGTGCTTCGACGGCAGATTTGGCAATTATCCTTATTGATGCACGCTACGGTGTACAAACACAGACCAAACGCCATACCTATATCGTCAATTTGATGGGGATTAAACATATCATTGTGGCTATTAATAAAATGGATTTGATCGGTTTTTCAGAAGAACGTTTTGAGGAGATTCAGCAAGAATATCAAGTTTTTGCACAGGAACTTGGAATTTATAATCCTCTATTTATTCCGATTTCGGCACTAATCGGTGATAACGTCGTTCATCCAAGCCATTCAATGCCATGGTATCAGGGAGATCCCTTAATGAGGATACTTGATACTATCAATATCGGATATGATGCCAACCAATATCCAACCATGTTTCGATTTCCTGTGCAATATGTGAACCGTCCAAATCTTAATTTCCGTGGCTTTTCTGGATCGATCGCTTCTGGAAGTGTCAAAGTAGGCGATGAGATTACGGTACTTCCCTCAGGAAAAACCACGCGGATTAAATCAATCATACCCCCCGCCATAGCTAATGGAACACAACAATTAATGACGATTGATGAAGCTTATGCTCCAATGGCAATCACGCTGACAACCGAAGAAGAAATTGATATCAGCCGAGGGGATATGATCGTTCATTCCAGCCATCTTCCGCAAATTTCTAACACTCTTAAAGTGATGATAGTTTGGATGGATGAAGAACCAATGGTTCCGGAGCAAAGTTATTACATCAAAACTTCTACCTCATTAATAAACGGAAGTTTTAAGCATATTAATTACAAAGTCAATGTAAATACCTATGAAAAAGTACATGTAGAGAAATTGCAGCTGAATGACATTGCTTCATGTAAAATGGTATTGCATCGCCCAATAGCTGCGGAACCGTACAGTCTTAACCGCTTGACGGGCAGATTTATCATCATAGACCGTATGACTAACAATACAGTGGGAGCTGGGATGATCGTGGATGTAAGTCACCCAGAGCATGAAAAGATAATCGATAGCGGTAAAGAGTATACAAAAGAGGAGATCGAATTGAACGCTTACGTCTGTAAACATTTTCCAGAGTGGGGATGCAAAGCAATCTGATGTACAGAGAAACAAATATTCGTACTATCGCTAAAGGATTTAGCTGGCGCTTTTTTGCAACTGTGACAACTGTCCTTATTGTGTATCTTTTTTTTGGTCGTCTGGATCTCGCGATTGCTGCGGGTATTTTAGAAACGTTTTCAAAAGTGTTACTCTACTATGGCCATGAGAAATTATGGCAACGTGTCCGATGGGGAAAAAAGAAAATCGAGCCGTTTAATTTATGGTTTACCGGTTTGCCACTATCAGGTAAAACTACTATTGCTGATTTGGTATATCAAAAGCTCAAAAAATACGATATCCCTATGGAGAGAATCGACAGCAAGGATGTCCGTGAACTGATACCAGATATCGGGTATACGCGTGAAGATCGGAACCGTCACATGCACCGTCTTGGACATCTTATAAAGACCTTGCAAAATAATTCCATTTCGACAGTGGCCTCTTTTGTATCTCCTTATCGCGAATCTCGTAAAGCAATACGTGAAATGGTCAAAAATAATGTTATTGTGTATGTCAAAGCCGATATTGAAAGCTGCAAGCAGCGAGATTATAAAGGAGTATATATTAAAGCACTCAAGGGAGAACTTCAAAATTTTTCAGGTATCAATGATGTGTATGATGAACCACAGCATGCGGAGATTACGATAGATTCTGATGAGATGAGCGCAGATGATGCATCCGATAAAATTGTTAAATACATTAAAAAGAGATATATCAAATGATGAGTTCACATGTAGTATGGCATGATCACAGTGTATCCAAAGCACAACGTTCATTACAAAAAGACCAAAAACCTTGCATATTATGGTTCACAGGTCTCAGTGGTTCTGGAAAATCGACTATAGCTAATGCATTAGATGCCAGATTTGTTGAGATGGGCAAACATACTTATTTACTCGATGGTGACAATATCCGTCATGGACTAAATTGTGATTTAGGCTTTAGTGATAATGATCGTATTGAAAATATTCGGCGCATTGGAGAGGTAAGTAAACTTTTTGTTAATGCGGGATTGATCGTGATAACTACCTTCATCTCACCGTTTCAAGCCGACAGGAAGATGGTTCGTGAATTGGTAGACGAGAGCGAGTTCATCGAAATATTTATAGATACAACACTGGATATATGCGAATTACGAGACACAAAAGGGCTATATAAAAGAGCGAGAGTCGGTGAGATTGTAAATTTTACCGGTATTGATTCCCCTTATGAGCCACCAAATAATCCTGAAATCCATATAAAAACAGAGGTAAGTGATATTACAGAAGCGGTTGAGAAAATTCTTGCTTATCTTGTATTAAATGGGTGGAACCTCTAAGAACCACTTTTTCCGTAGTATAAATTTCTTTGATTCACAATTCATATATCAAACTGTAGAAAGGCTTTGTATATTTGGCTGCAATCATTGATTGGCACAGCAAAAAAATGTGGGGATAATAGTATTATTATTTAGAAATTATATTCTTTAATAGAAATCTTAGGGTAATATAGTTTTATTCTTAATATTATGGAGAATCTTTTGAATCACGATACAACTATCAATGAAAATGCACTAAACTACCACGAATTTCCCAGTCCGGGTAAAATCGCCACTCAAATCACCAAACCGTTTGCTTCTCAAAACGACCTGAGTCTCGCGTACACACCAGGTGTTGCAGCTCCTTGTCTAGAGATAGAAAAAAATCCTGATGATGCTTATCGTTATACGTCTAAAGGCAATCTTGTGGGAGTTATTTCCAATGGTACGGCGGTTTTAGGTCTTGGAAATATCGGGGCATTGGCTTCGAAACCTGTTATGGAAGGTAAAGCCGTTTTATTTAAAAAATTTAGTGATTTGGATGCCTATGACATCGAAGTGGATGAAACCGACATAGAGCGTTTTTGCGATGCAGTAGCGGCGATCTCACCGACATTCGGGGGGATAAATCTCGAAGACATCAAAGCGCCTGAGTGTTTTGAGATAGAGAGACGGCTTGTGGAGAGGTTGAATATTCCTGTAATGCACGACGATCAGCATGGTACGGCAGTGATTTCGAGTGCGGCTATTATCAATGGATGTTTATTGACATCACGCGAGCTTGATAAGATACGTGTGGTGGTAGTGGGTGCGGGTGCTGCTGCGATTAGTTGCGCCCGTCTGTATCGATTTATGGGGGTTCAGACGATCTTTATGAGCGATTCAAAAGGTCTTATTCATGACGGACGCAGTGATTTGAACGAACAAAAAAGAGAATTTTTGGCACATGAGGGGATGACACTTGAGGATGCATTTGTAGGGGCAGATGTTGTAGTCGGACTCTCTAAGCCGGGGAGTTTTACTGTAGAACATATTATGACAATGGCGCCTGAACCTATCATTTTCACCCTAGCCAATCCTACTCCTGAAATCTTTCCAGAAGATACGAAAGCAGCTCGACCCGATGCGATTATCGCTACGGGTAGAAGTGATTTCCCTAATCAAGTGAACAATGTCCTCGGTTTTCCTTTTATTTTTCGTGGAGCGATGGATGTACGGGCACGTATTATTAATACCGAGATGAAAATGGCAGCGTCTCACGCATTAGCACAACTGGCTCGTGCTGAGATTCCAGAATATCTTAACGAAATATATGGAATGAAGCTGAC
>Ga0172379_10005844_pt1 | contig 16931 bp, 14 predicted proteins | sample GrowelOW334metaG_FD_119756 | JGI IMG/M metagenome (GOLD analysis project Ga0172379, IMG submission 119756) | Groundwater microbial communities from an aquifer near a municipal landfill in Southern Ontario, Canada - Groundwater well OW334 metaG | ecosystem: Environmental > Aquatic > Deep... | reverse complement strand
GGCATCACCGGCAAGTGGGCCGACCGCCGCGACATCGAGCTCGCGGCCGAAAAGGGCGATCCCATCGCCATCCTCGCCCAGCAGATGGAGAGCTATAGGATCAAGAAATACATCGGCGCCTACTACGCCGCTCTCGGCCATGTTGACGCCCTCGTCTTCACCGCCGGTGTGGGCGAGATGGGCCCCGATATCCGCAGGATATCGACGGCAGGTCTCGAGGAAATGGGCATCGTGGTGGACGAGAAAAAGAACGCCCTCGCCAAGTGCCGCAACGCCGAACTCGACATCACCGGCCCTGGCTCCAAGGTGAAGGTCTTCGTGATTCCCACGGACGAGGAACTCGTCATGACCGAAGACGCCTTCGCCCTCATGAAAGGCAGCTATGACGTTCACACCAATTACCACTACTATTTCGAGAACAGGGAATACGTGAACAAGACCCGCGCCGCTGGCCTCGAGCGCGATCTCGCGAAAAAGCCTTGGCTCAAGGACATCATAGCCCAGATTCCCTGAAATTCCTTCCCAGGCCGAAGACAGGCTTGGGCGGGCCGGGGCATAGCCCCGGCCCGCCCAAGGGGCCGCGACAACCCGAGGTGAAGCATGGCCATGAAATTCCCCGCGATCTTCCTCTCGCGCAAAGCCGGAATCGCGAAAGAAGCCCAGGCCGGGAGCGATGACGAGCGGAAGCTCGTCGCCCTTTGCACCTGTCCATCCGACGAATCCCTGCAGAAACTCTCCACCACACTCAAAGGCCTCAGCTTTAGCGATGCCGACAAGAGGCTCTCGGAATACGGCCCCAACGAACTTTCCAAATTGAAGACGCTTAGTTTCGGCGCCGATATGTTCGAGCGGCTGAAAAGCCCCCTCGTGATCCAGCTGCTCGTGATCGCGACCGTATCGGCCATCATCGGCGAGTTCCGTTCCTCGATCATCGTGGCCGCGATGATCCTCCTCAGCGTTGGCCTTTCCTATATCCTCGACAAGCGCTCGGACAGGGAAGTGGAAGCCCTTGGCAAACGAGTTCAATCCAGTATCTTCGTCATACGCGAAGGCAAGGAAACCGAACTCCGGATGTCGGAGGTGGTTCCCGGCGATATCGTCCTCCTCCACGCGGGCTCCATCGTGCCGGCCGACCTGCGGATAATGACCGCCAAGGATTTCTTCGTCAGCGAATCCTCGCTGACGGGCGAGTCGATGCCCGTGGAAAAGACGGCCATCGATGTAAAAGAGCGCGGTTCCGCCCCCCAAGCCCTGGAACTCGCGAACGCCTGCTTTATGGGCACCTCCGTCACGAGCGGCAGCGCCAGAGGCCTCGTCATCGCGACGGGAACCCATACGCTGTTCGGGGCCGTTTCGGTAAAGCTGGCCGAAAAGCGCGAGGAAACCAGTTTTGACAAGGGCGTGAAGTCGTTCACCTGGCTCATGATCCGTTTCATGGTCGTGTTGGTGGCCGCGGTTTTCCTCATCGTGGGCATCACGAAAGGCAAGTGGCTCGAAGCCCTTCTCTTCGCCCTCTCGGTCGCGGTGGGCCTCACTCCCGAGATGCTCCCCATGATCGTCACGGTGAACCTCGCGAAGGGCGCCCTCGTCATGGCCAAGAAAAAAGTGATCATCAAGAAGCTGCCCTCGATCCAGAACCTGGGCGCGATCAACATACTCTGCACGGACAAGACCGGAACCCTCACCCAGGACAGGGTCGTGCTGGAGCACCATGTCGACATCATCGGCAATAAGAGCGACGAGGTGCTCAACTATGCCTATCTCAACAGCAATTTCCAGACTGGCCTGCGCAACCTCCTGGACAGGGCAGTGCTCGAGCATGTCGACCTGGATGTGGAGGAGTGCAAGCTCATCGACGAGCTGCCCTTCGATTTCCAGCGCCGGCGGATGTCGGTCATCGTCGAATACGAGGGCGACAACGTCCTGATATGCAAGGGCGCCGTCGAGGAAATCTACAGCTGCTGCACGCAGTATCAGATCGACGAGGAAATCTATCCCCTCATCGACATGATCAGGGCCGATCTTTTCGAGGAAGTGGAAAAGCTGAACAGGGAAGGCTTCAGGGTGCTCGGCATCGCCTACAGGGAATTCCCCACCGACAAGAGCACCTTCACGGTCAAGGACGAGAGCCAGCTCATCCTTTTGGGCTATATCGCCTTCATGGACCCGCCCAAGGAATCGGCGATGGAAGCCATTCAGCTTCTCGCGAAAGCCGGCGTTGGCGTGAAGGTTCTCACCGGCGACAACGGTCTCGTCACGCAGAAAGTTTGCCGCGACGTGGGCATCGACGCGACCGACATCGTAACGGGCGCCGAGCTCGCCCAACTTCAGCCCGAGGAATTCGCCAAAAAAACAAGCGAGTGTCAGGTCTTCGTGAAGCTCACCCCCGCCCAGAAGGAACAAATCGTTAAATCCCTCCGCGCCCAGGGGAACGTCGTGGGCTACATGGGCGACGGCATCAACGACACGACCGCGCTCAAGGCCGCCGATGTGGGAATTTCCGTGGATTCCGCCGTGGACGTGGCCAAGGAATCCGCCGATATTGTCCTTCTGGAAAAGAGCCTCCTCGTCCTCGAGGAAGGGATCATGGAAGGCCGGCGAATCTTCGCGAACATCATCAAATACATAAGGATGGGCGCGAGTTCCAATTTCGGCAACATGTTCAGCGTCCTGGGCGCCAGCTATCTTTTGCCCTTCCTGCCCATGCAGCCGCTCCAGATCTTGACCAACAATCTCCTCTACGATTTTTCCCAAACCGGCATTCCCATGGACAACGTCGACCCTGAGCTGATCACGAAGCCAGTGAAGTGGGACATCAGAAACATCAAGCGCTTCATGATGGTTGTCGGCCCCATCAGCTCGATATTCGATTACGCGACCTTCGCTCTTATGTGGTTCTTTTTCGGCGCGAGCCACTGGCTCGATCCCGGAATGGGCGCGATCCAGAAAGCCTCTTTCGAGCGCTTGTTCCAGACGGGCTGGTTCGTCGAATCGCTCCTGACGCAGACCTTGATCGTCCATATCATCCGAACGAGGCGCATACCCTTCATCCAGAGCCGCGCCTCAGCGCCGATGATACTGACGACCTTGGCGGTAATGGCGATCGGTATTTGGCTTCCCTATTCGCCCTTCGCCGCTTCCCTTGGCATGGAGCCCCTGCCCGCGATCTATTGGCTCTGGATAACGGGCTTTCTCCTTACCTATTCCCTGCTGACCCATAAGGTGAAACGGTGGTTCCTCCGCCGCTTTGAAGGAGTATGACGATGGACACGATACTCGACGCCCTTCAGGAAGGAAGGCTCTTCGAACTCCCCGAAAACGACAAGAACCACGCGCTGCAGTTCCTTGCCCATATCATCGAGGCATTCCCCCAGATCCCGACGGGCACCGACATCGTCGGCAACGTCATGGCCCGCGAAAGCCTGACGAATACCGCGCTTGGCAAAGGCTGGGCTTGTCCCCACGCGAGGGTCGATTTCGAGGAAGATCTGATGTGCGTCGTCGGCTGGAGCCCCTCGGGCATCAACTACGGAGCTCCCGACGGCGGGGCGATTTCGATCATCGTCATGTATCTCGTCCCCTCCAATCAGAGGAACCATTACCTTCGCGAAATTTCCATCATGGCCAAGGTGCTCAAAGCCTCGAACGACGCGGGGCGGCTCGGCTCAATAAAGGACCTCAACGGCATCAGGAACTACCTCCTCGACCTGATTGCCGCCTCAAGCGATACGATAGGGCCGGACTCGCGGGCGCGTATGATCCGGCTTCAGTCGAAATCCGCCATCGCGACCCAACCCGTGGGGGATCTTTCCAATCTCGTTGTGGAACCCTTGTCCATAATCGCCGGGCCGGGGCTCAAACCCCTCGCCCTCACCCAAAACCTGGAGCTTCTGTCCTTCGTCGACAACAACCCCTCGATCCCCGATCGCCTCGAGGCTGAAGGGGCATTCCAGGGAGGAACCTGGCGGATCGTGAGGAGAAGCGCGGTGGCCTACCAGGGGGGACGCATGGTCTACGACTGCATCGCGCTCTCCGCGGCGAAAGGTGGCGCCGCCATTGCTGGCGTCGCCGCGCCCGCGGGCGGGGCCGCTGGGCGGCCGGGGGCGGCTTGAGGCTTGCGGCGGAGGGTTGTCTCCTGGCCGTTTTGTATATTCATGAAAAACCGCGATGGCATCGTCGGTGATCACGCATTTCGCCGAACGTCTATAAATTATAGGTAAAATCGTCAGGTATTTTAGTTAACTCTTTGATATTCAATGAGTAATCGATTTTTTGCTCACTTTTTGCAAGCTTTTTTGCTGCAAATGGTCAATCGGAATATTTCCATAACACTTTATGAAAATATCTGACAGATTTTGACTTTTTGTTTAAATAACTTGAATAAAATGTGCTTGACACCTAAAATTTTGCCGATATATACTCTAGCAGAACCTAGGAAAGGGGATTACCGAGCCGTCGGCGCGGCCCCCTTCTAATTTGTAAGGAGGACTTCTAATGAAGAAGCTTATCGTCCTGCTTCTCGCGTTCGCCATGGTCGGCGCCGTATCCGCCCAGGTCACGACCGCTGTTGCTCTCTCTGGTGGTATCACGCTTGTGAATGATGCTGGCCAGTCGGCATTTGCTCGCGATGGATCTGGCTATGATACCATCACGTTCAAGGGCTCCGAGAAAGATGGAAAGTATGGTTTCTCGGTCGGCTACAAAAACGTGTTGAATGATGCCGCCGCAAACACTTTTGGCGGGCTCAATAGCTGGAATGCTTGGTACAAGGGCCAGTATGCGAAGATCACCCTTGGCAATACCAGCAATGGTACCTTCCGCGCCTATCTCGCTAAATACTGGAAGACGGCTTTTGGCCGTGCTTCCTATATTGCCGGAACTGAAAGCTACGGCATTTCCGCTGAGTCCACAACGCTTGGCGACCTTATCGTTGGCGTGTATCTCCCCGTTCCAGAAGCTGCCACTAACTCTGTTGATATGTTTAAAAACATGAACTTTGGTGTGAAATACACGATGAAAGATGTCGGTTTCGCTCAGGCTTATGTTGATCTCCACACTGGCGACAACAAGGTCAGCGGCGGTTTCACCTATACCGGTGTCAAGAATTTTACCGGCTATGTAGCCACTGAACTCGCTCTCGATGCCACCAAGTACTCTTTCGGCGTTGCCGCCAAGTACACCGGAATCGACAAGCTCGCCCTGCTCGCTCAGGCCTCTGATATCATCAACGCAGGAGTCAACTCGTTTGATGTCTACGCCGAAGCTGGCTATGATGTAACTGACGCGATCTTCGCTTCCGCTTGGGGAAAGTTCAAATCAACCGGCAGCGCTTTCTCCGCTGGCGCTTTCGTCGATTATTCCTTCGCCAATGGCCTCACCCTCGAAGCCAACGGTTCCTATGATGTGGCCGCTGCCGCTCTTGCAGCTGACCTCACCCTCTACTATGGCGTTTCTTTCTAAGCTATCCTAGCTTTTAGAAACTTAGGCCGACCCCCTTGTGGAGTCGGCCTTTTTTTCATTTAATAAGAATATGAAGAAACTTTCTCGCGGAATGTTTATATGGGCTGCGTTTTCGGTATTTTCACTTCTTGCAATTTCCTGTGCAAGCACTCCGCAGAACGATCCAGCTCTTCCTGCGATAGAAATTACAATAGCTTCGCCGGATGAGATCAGGCAATTTGGAATCAAGCAAGGCGAAAACCCATACTTGGAACCTACTTCTTTGCTAAAAGGCAAGCTTAACGAGTTTCTTATCCTAAAGATCCATTTTAACTTGATGGAGCGCAGCAAAGTTTCCATAATTGCTCAATCCATGAAGGAAGATGGGAGCGAAGCGGGACGATTCTATACGGCAAAGGATTTTGCCGCGTTCTGGGATCAGCGGGATATTTATACCGAAGACGAAAATCCATATGGGAACACGAAACTGATTACGATTCAGCGTTCTTGCCTCCCATCGCTAGATTTTTTTCAGAACTCTGGCGCAAGGGATTACTATCTGCCTCTCGTCAGCAGCTATCCCATTCCTCGCCCAGCAAAGATTTACGTCCAAGTAGCTCCGAGCAGCGGCGAATCGGTGGTTTTCAACTATCTTCTCGAATAGCTCAGGGTGCTGAGCGCCAAGGAGAATCATGAGTCACGCTTCTGATTTTGTTGAACTCCTTGAAAGAGGCGATGTATTCTACAATATTCAGGGGAGCAGTCCCGAAGAGGCGCTCCGGGCATTCGCAAAAGTGGTGCGGGCGCCAAAGCTTCTGGAAAAAAAAGCCTTGGCCGATGCCTTGGTGGAGAGGGAAGGGTTGGCGACGACGGCAATTGGCGAAGGGTTCGCCATTCCTCATCCGCGACAGAGGATGTTGCAGGATGAGGCGTTGGCCTTCATCGCCGTCGGCTACCTTGATAGCCCCATCCCCTGGAATTCGCCGGATGGAAAGCCGGTTTCACTGATTTTTCTTGTCGTTTCCGCTAATTCCGAGAACCATTTATCAGCGCTGTCGAAAATCGCCAGCTTGGCGGGTGATCAAAAATTCAGGGAATTCATGGCGAAGAAGCCGGAAAAGTCTAAACTTATCGAGTATTTGCGCACCGCGGCACCGCGATCGCCCTCTAGCGCTTAAATCCCGTCGCCACCAAATACGTCTCGAATGATTGCGCCCTGCAGGCTTCGGGCTTGTAGCCGCGCGCCTGGGCGAAGCGCCGCTTGAGTTCGCCAATGAGACGCTTTTCCTCGCCGCCCTGGAAAATCTTCATGACGAGGGAGCCGCCGGGCGCGAGCACCTCGAGGGCAAGCCCCATCACGGATTCGACGAGTTCCTCGGAGCGGGCCTGGTCCACGAGGCGGTTGCCCGTCGTGGAAGGGGCGGCGTCGGAGACAACGAGGGTGTAAGGGCCGCCTGAGCGCAGCGCGACCCGAACGGCTTCGTCGAGGATGGAACCCTTGATGAACCTGAAGTTCTCATCTTTGGGGGCGATGCCCAGATCCTGGATGTCGACGGCGATAAGCGCGCCTTGGCCGCCCAAATGCCTGAGAATCCACAGGCTCCAGGAGCCGGGAGCCGCGCCGATGTCCAGGATGCTCGGCCCCGCACGTTGTACCCCATGATCCTGTGATCCTGTCTGCTTTATAAGATTGAATTTAGCGACGATTTCCTCGAGCTTGTAGACGGAGCGGGCCGGGTAGCCCTCCTTCCTTGCCTTGATGGACCAGAAGTCGGGCTTGTCGTATCCTGCCATTTATTTCGCCAGCTGACGATTGAGCCGCTCGATGAATTCGGCCGGCTTGATGAACTTGTGCCCCTCGGCGAGAAGCGCCTGATCCAGGAGGATGTTGGCGATATCCTCGGCGTCCTGCGCCGCCGCCGCGTCTTCCGGCGCCGCGACCCGCTTGGCTTCCAATTCAGCGAGTTTCTTGACGAGGACATGGCCGGGGTTGATCTCGAGGATGGGCGCCGCCTCGGGCATGTCGACATTCGATATTCTCTTCATCAGCTCCCGGTACTGGAGGGTTGGGTCATCCTTGTCCATCACGACGCAGGAGGGACTTTTTTCCAGCCGCTTCGACAGGCGCACGTCCTTTACCTTGTCGCCGAGGATGCGTTTTGCCGCCTCGGCCGCTTTCGCGCCGATTTCATCATTCTCGGCGCTATGGTTCGCGGCCGCGCCGAGATCATCGTCGCTGTCGGAATGGTTCACGCTCTTGAAGCTCATGCCCTCATACTGCCCGAGGGTGGCGAAGGCAAGCTCATCGATCTCGTCTGAGCCGATGAGCACGTCGATGCCGCGCGAGGCGAAAGTCTCGAGGAGGGGGCTCGCCCTCAGGCGCTCTTCGTTGTTGCCGGTTATATAGTAGATGACCTTTCTCTCACCCGCCTTGGCCCTGTACTCCTCGAGGCTCGTCCAACCTTCGACGCCAGTGCTCTTGTAGCGCGCGAGGTTGAGGAGGGTCTTCTGGTTCTGCCAGTCGGAGAGGAGGCCTTCCTTGATTTGCGTGTTGAAGAGTTCGGTGAATTTCCTGAACTTCTCGGGATTGTTCTTGGCGAGGGACTCGAGTTCGGAGAAGATTTTCTTGAGCGAAGCCTGCTGGATCGTCGTCATGACCCTGTTCTGCTGGAGTATTTCCCGGCTGACGTTGAGGGGAAGGTCGTCCGAATCGACAACGCCCCGGACGAAGCGGAAATACTGGGGCAGGAAGTTGGTTTCCTTGTCGGTGATGAAGACGCGCCTGATGTAGAGCTTTATGCCTTGCTGACTGACGGGGTAGTAGAGGTCGCCGGGCACCTTCGAGGGCACGTAGAAGAGGGAATTGTACTCGATCGTCCCTTCGGCCTTGGTGTGAATCCAGAAGAGGGGCTCATCGTCCTCTCCCGTGAAGGATTTGTAGAAATCGATATAGTCCTTGTCGGTAAGTTCGGATTTGGGGCGCCTCCACAGCGCGCTGGCGGTGTTCGTCTGCTCATCGACGAATTCCTTGCCCTCCTCCTTGCCGTCCTTGTCGTATTTGGGTTCCTGGGAGATGAGGTGGATGGGGTAGGCGATGTGGTTGGAGTATTTCTTCAGAAGGCCGTCGAGGGCCCAGCGGGAAAGGTATTCAAATCCTTCCTCGTTGAGGTGGAGTTTGACGTCGGTCCCGAAGCTGTCGCGGGTGGAGGGCTCGACGGTGAATTCGCCCTTGCCGGCGCTCGACCAGCAGAAGGCGGCCTCGCCACCCGCTTTGCGGCTGGTCACCTCGACCTTGTCGGAAATCATGAAGATGGAGTAGAAACCGACGCCGAATTGGCCGATAAGGTTGGAATTCTTCCGCTCGGCGTCGGAGAGCTTTTCAAGGAAAGCCTTGGTCCCCGAACGGGCGATAGTGCCAAGGTTCTCGGCGAGTTCTTCCTCGTTCATGCCGACGCCATTGTCGGACACAACGATGGTTTTAGCGTCCTTGTCGACATAGACGGTGATTTTGGGGTCGAATGATATCGATTTGTAGGCATCGTCGGAGATGCTCAGGTAACGGAGCTTGTCGATGGCGTCCGAGGCGTTGGAAACGAGCTCGCGGAGGAATATCTCCTTGTGCGAATAGAGTGAATGGGTGATGAGTTCGAGAAGTTGGGATACTTCGGTTTTAAACGCGTATTTCGACATACATACCTCTTCTGAGATAGAGTGATTTGAAACGGGTAAGGGAAATATACTAAAAAATTCCGCTTTGATAAATGCCGGCACGGCCGTATTTGGCCCGCGGTTTGACATTTTCGCCGGACGGGTGATAAAGTACAGCGTCTTTGTCGAACCCATGCAAGGAGAGCCAAGTGCCCGAGGGCCTGCGCGAGCTAAAAAAACAGGAAAAGCTCCTCTACGCGAGACTTGTGGCCGGCTCGAAGTCTTTTTTCAGGGCATTCGTTACCTTCCCCCGCCGGTTTTTCGCCTGGGGAAGCGGCAAGGCGAGCATCGTTCTTCTGCCCCACACAGGTTCGGCCTCGCGGCGTTTCCAGGCGAACCGCTTCGCCATCGGGGCGATGGCGCTTGGCTTTGTCGCGCTTCTGGGCTTTTCCCTTTTCACGGCGGGGAGATACGCCGCGGTCGTGGCCATGCTGGAATCGACAAGGCATGAGCTGAGCGATTCACGGGCGGCGATCGACGGGCTCAGGGACAGCGCCGAGGCGCTGACGGGGTCGGCGCTCAAGTTCGAGACGCGGCTTTCCGAGCTGTTGGCGATCGCCGCGCGCAAGAAGGGGCAGCCGGGCGCCACCGCCACGGGGGATGACGCGCTTCGCGCCGCTGGCCTTTCCGGTCTTCTCAATATGCCCGATACGGGGGGCTTGGCGTACAGGGAACTCGAGCGCCTGCGGGGGCTGGCGGGCTATCTCGATTCGGCGGCGCCCGGGCTTGAGCAGATCGCGACTGTCCTGGCGGGACAGAAAGAGATAATGTCGGAAATCCCGAACATATGGCCCATTCAGGGCGGCATCGGCCATGTGTCGATGTATTTCGGCCAGAATGAGAATCCTTTTTCCAGCGGGCAATGGTATCTGCATAACGGCATAGATATCTCCACCTTCGGCGTGGGCAACCCCATCATAGCGGCGGCGGATGGCAAGGTTATCGATGTCAGTTACGACGCGGGGCTCGGCAATTGCGTCACGATCCAGCACAGCCATGGCTTCCTCACGCGATACGGGCATTTGCGCTCGTTCAAGGTGACGAAGGGACAGCAGGTGGTTCAGGGCCAGGTCATTGGCACCCTGGGCAACACGGGCAAGACAACCGGGCCGCACTTGCATTACGAGGTGCACCTCGGGACAAGCGTTATCGATCCCTTGCGCTTTCTCAATGTTAAAAGGGCGGGTTCACCATGAGAAACCCCCTGTCTTCCAGGAAGACAAAAGCCGCAAAGCCAGCCTCGATCGATGGATCCGAAAGCCTGATCGGAAGGGGCTGTCGATTCGAGGGGGATTTCACCGGTGTCGGCATGCTTCGGATTGAGGGCGAATGCATAGGAGCCATCTCGGTATCAGGTTCTCTCGTCATCGCGCATGGCGCGAGGGTTGAGGCGGAGATCGAGGCTGACGACGTCATTATAGCGGGAAGCGCCAAAGGGAAGATCACGGCGCGCCATGCGGTTGCCCTGGCCTCGACCGCCAGGGTAAAGGCCGATATCAGCGCGCGTGGCTTCACGCTGGAGGATGGTGGCCTCTTTTCGGGCGCGGTCTCGGGCATTCCCGATGATGTCGACGCCTTGGCTCCGCAGTATTAATTCGCGATTTTCCATGGTACTATAAAGCGCTTTGCATGGCGCGCGCGCGTTCCGCCGCCGCCGATCTCAAGGAGAATTGCCGATGCCAGATAATAATAAGGGTATTGATATGAGCGATGTCGAGCGCCTGGAAGGCCTCGAAATGCTCGAGCTGGATGCCGCCGAAGAAACGGCGAAGCGCCGGCCCCAGCAACCGAGGACGCAAGCCGAGGATTTGCCCGAAACCATGTATCGATTGAGAATGCTTCATTCCAGCGAGACATTTTACGGCTATTACCTTTCTTCGGGCGCCGAGTGGCCCAATTTCCGGACCGAATCCGAATTGGAGGCCTTGCTCGAGGGGCCGATGGAACCCGCGGCGCCGGTGGAAGTCGCCGCTGAGGAAGCATCGAGCGAAGAGTCGGCGCCGCAGGACCCCGAGGATTCGCGCGCGGCGATGGAGCCCCGCGGCATACCCGCCCGGGCCCTTGTTCTCGCCCCGACAAAGTATGGAAAGGACATCGTCGAGGTCCAGGGCGTCGCCAACGATACGACCTTCGTCAATCCCGATGAGCTTGTCGTCATCGAAAGACCGGCGGGCATCGACGACTTGCGCAAGCTTAAGGAAAACGCCGAAAAGGAAAAGCACGCCTACGAGCTTTGCAGGGACAAGATCTGGGCGCGCAACCTTCCCATGAAATTGGTCTCGGCTCACTATCTCATCGACGAGCCCAAAATCCTTTTCTATTTCACGGCCGAATCACGCGTCGATTTCAGGGAGCTGGTCAAGGATCTCGTATCGCTCTTCAAGATGCGCATCGAGCTGAGGCAGATCGGCGTGCGCGACGAAGCCCGGGTAACCGGGGGCTGCGGCGTCTGCGGAAGGGTTCTTTGCTGCCATGGCATTTCCGATCGGCTCAACCCCGTTTCGATCAAGATGGCGAAGGACCAGAATCTCTCGCTCAATTCGCTCAAGATATCTGGCCCTTGCGGGCGATTGCTCTGCTGCCTGAGCTATGAATACCAGTTCTACCGGGACGCCCGGAGGGAATTGCCTCAGGAAGGCGTAAAATTTACCTACGATGGCACCTTGTTCAAGGTCGTCGAAGTGAATGCCCTCTCCAGCATGGTGAAAATGGCGGGCGAGGACGGCCGGGTCCTGGACATGAAGGCCGAGCGCTTCAAATACTCCGAAGGCCGCTGGAAGGTAATCGAAGAACAAGCCGAATAAGCCGCCGGCTCCAGGAGAAGATAAAAAAGTCAGGACAGGATCTACTTGATCCAGGCTGTCAGGCGTAGCTATGCAAGCCGGAGAGCAGGAAGTTGACGCCGAAAAACGTGAACATCGCGATAATGAATCCAGCGATCACAAGGATGGGCATCACCTTGCTCGTGTTCTTGCGCACGAGGCGGAAGTGCAGATACGCGGTGTAGGTCAGCCAAGTTATGAGAGCCCAGGTTTCCTTGGGATCCCAGCTCCACCACACTCCCCAGGCTTTTTCCGCCCAGACAGCCCCGAACACGAGAGCTCCCGCGGTGAATATGGGGTAGCCAATCGCGATGCTTGTATAGGCTAATCGATCATAATTCCTGCGCTTTTCCTCGGTTTTCGCGGCCAGCTGGAGGAAGGCGCCCACGAAACCGGCGGCGAAAAACGCCTCGCCGATGAAGGTGAACGAAACATGGAGCACGAGCCAGCCCGACTGGAGGGCGGGCACGGGCGGCCGCATTTCGGCGGGAGCGAGGGGCGAACTCGCGAGGGCGAGGAAAATGATCAGCAGGGCAGTGGCGCCGAAGGTGATGGCCCGGCCGGCGCGCAGGCGCTTCGAATACCTCAGGGCGAAGACGATGAAGGAGACGAGGCAGGCCATGAAAAGCAGGGACTCGAACATGCTCGTCAGCGCCACGAAGCGGATGGCGACGCTCCTCCTGATTATCTCCGCCAGGAGGAGGAGGCCCGCCCCCAGGGCGAGCCAGGGCGAGAGGGGATCTTTCGCTTCATCTTTCCTGAATAAGTACACGGCTTGGATGATCATGCTAATAAGCAACAGCGCGAATGATAGAGTTGCGATCATGCGAACATTCCTTTCAATTTTCGGATATAGGTAAGAAAGGTGCCAAGAACGATCAAGCCAAGACCGGCGGCGACGAGGGGATAGCCTTTGTCACGCACGATTTTGAGGCCGGAGACGGGCGCCTCCTCGAAGCTCGAGAAGGTGAAGGTACCGACTTTGTCGCCTTTGCCCGCCCTGAGAATTTCCTTGCCGGCGGCGGTGCTCACGAGAAATACCGCCTTGTAGTTGGAGCATTCCTCGGCGCCGGCCTGGCTGGGTTCGTGCTTTTCCACGGTCATGAAGCGAACCGATCCGCCCAGCATGGGGGCCAGGGTTCCGGGTTCGAGACGCAGCTTTATGCCCATCGCGTCCTCGAGAACAACGCGAAGCTCTGAATTCCAGTCCTGCTGGTAGATCGTGGAGCCTTTATGCCTGAGAGGGTTGTTGACTTTTATGACGCGGACCTCGGTCGGCTGGGCAAGGGCTCCCGCCTCATGGGCGAGGGCGGTCGAGGCTGTCGTTACCCCGCCCGAACCCGGGCTTGTCGGGACTTGCGGAGCCTTTCCCCCCGCCGCGATTCGCGGATCCTCTCCCGTATAGCCGCTCTCGCCGAGAGTGTCGCCTCCGCTTTCCGCGGGGGTGACCACTCCAGTGAGGCTCGTCGCGGCTTTATCGTCGATCACGACGCTGGATTCCCAGGATTTTGGCCTGCCGTCTGGATAGCGTTCCTCCCGCAGATCCACCAGCGTAAGGAGAGCCCCGTCGGGAAGTCTGGCCGCCTGTCCCTTGCCAAGGTAGATGAAGGCTTCAGTTCTCGTCCTTGAGCTGAGGATTCCCCCGAAGATGAAGATGAGGAGGCCGATATGGAGGAGGTCAGGTCCATGGCGCCTGTTCGCGCGGGGTTTTCTCATTTCGTTGGCGAAACGATGAAAGCTGCAGATGGTGAGGTTGACGGTGAAAAGCGAGGCGAGGGCAAGAAAGGGCAAACCCGTGAATATCTTGTCCAGCCCTAAGGCCAGGATGAGCTTCTCTGCGGTTCCCGGGAAGCGCTGGGTATAAAATTGAATTGTCCGCCCTTGTGGGATGATGCCTCCGGCCGCGGCCAGTATCGCGATGAGGACGATCAGCGCCGCGGCGAGCTTGACTGAGCGCAGCGCGTCGTAAATTTTATCGGAAAGCCCTTTCATTGTTCTCCCTGGCATTCGCTCGCGGCGGGCTGCCAGCTGTGGCGATATGAAAAGAGCGAGGCCGAACCCCGCTCTCTTCCGTTTCGAAGGCCGCCCGCGAAGCGGGTGCCTTCATCCGAAACAACTATCAGTGAGGATCGTGACAGGTCGTGCACTCCATTTTGCCTTCCTGATCGTCGGAATGGCAAGAGAGGCAGTTCGCGGTCTCGTCATCGACTTTGAAGGTGGGCACGAAGGTGCCGGCCTTGTAGGCGTTGAGCAGCTCGACGGCCTTGGCGGCCACGTCGGCGGTGAGCCGCGCGCAGCGTTCCTTGCGCTCGGGCGTGGAGAGGCCGAAACCGGATTTCGCGATCCATTTGGCGTTTGAAACGTGGCAGAGCGGGGAATCGGATACGGAAGTAACGAGGTCAAGCTTCGGATGGGTGGCGGGAGAATACTTGAAACCGCCAGAAGCCGCGAGAGCGTTCGATGTCGCGCTGGGGAAGGGGAAGCGAGTGTACCAGCCGAGGAGTTCGCCGCAGAGCTTGGCGACATCGGCATCGGGAACGGCGAGGGTGATCGCCGCGCAAGCGCCGTTGAGCGCTCCGCAGACCGTGCCCCAGTTGCCGATACCGGCGGCTCCGTATCGAAGCATTCGGAGGGGAACCTGGTTGTAGGGGCCGCCCACTTTTTCCCTCAGCAATGAGAGGACAGCGTAGAAACCGCCGTAGGCGCATCCCGCCTTAAAATAGCCAGCGTGGCCGCGGAGGCGGGCTTCGTCGCCATCCAGCGTCACGAGGGGGAAGGGACTTTCGGCCACGGCGCCTGCGGGAGCGGCGGTTTGGGCGCCGGCGATACCGGTGCCGAATACCAAAGCGCCAGCGGCGAGCCCGAGGCCCGCTCCGGCGGTCTTGAGGAAGCTCTTTCGCGAGACTCCCTTATCGAGGGTTTTTTCAAGATCTGACATCGCGACCTCCATTTCAACGAGTGGAATTGATTTTGGATGGCGCTAGCGCGCCAGTGGAACAGGCATATTATAGCATCAATGACGATTTTGGCAATCTATTTATCGAATATATTTTATATATAAGAAACTATTTTTAAGTCCTTTGCTTCATCGAAACGCGAAAAAAAAGAGAGCGGCCTTTCAAGAGCCGTTCTCTTCAAATAACGCGGGCGAATCATCGAACCTAGGACTGCTTGTCTTCCTTCGGCACGATACGTATGTGGATCTCTTTAAGCTGCTTTTCATCCACCTCATTCGGGCACTGGTCCATCGGGCTTACGGCGAAGGTGTTCTTCGGGAAGGCGATCACTTCCTTGATGGAAGTCTCGCCCGCCATCAGCATGACGAGCCTGTCGAAGCCAGGGGCTATGCCGCCATGGGGAGGAGGCTCATACTTGAAGGCTTCGACGAGGAAACCGAATTTCTTCTCAGCTTCGGCTTCCGTGAAACCGACGATCTTGAAAATGCGCTTCTGCAGATCGGGATCGTGGATTCGGATCGAGCCCGAGGCGATTTCGAAACCGTTGAGGACAAGGTCGTAGAGGTCGCCCTTGACCGATCCTGGATCAGATTCCAGGGTTGGGTGGTACTGTTCCTGGGGCATGGTGAACATGTGGTGAGCCGCGTCCCATTTGTTTTCTTCCTCGTTCCGCTCAAACATCGGGAAATCGACGATCCAGGCGAACTTGAATACGGAAGGATCGAGGAGACCGAGATCACGTCCCAACTTTGAGCGCACGCTGCCCAGCGAGACGCTGGCTACTTTAGCTTTCGCGTCGGCGACCATGAGAATGAGATCCCCCGGCTTGGCGCCGAGGCCGGCGATTACCGCGGTGGCGTTGGCCGCGAAGAACTTGGAGGCTCCTCCCTCGAGGGCGCCTTCCGCGTTAAGCTTCATCCAAGCCAAGCCTTTGGCCTTGTAGATTCTCGCCTGAGCTTCGAGTTCGTCGATCTGCTTGCGGGAATAATCGGCTTTCCCGGGCACGACGAGGGCTTTGACCTTGCCGCCCGCGGCGAGCGCGTCCTTGAAAGCCTGGAAACCACTCGCCTCGACGAAGGGCGAAAAGTCCTGCATTTCCATGCCGAAACGCAGATCGGGCTTGTCCGTTCCGAAGCGATCCATGGATTCATCATAGGGGATGCGCACGAACTGTGCTGGCAACTCGACGCCGAGGGTTTTTTTGAAAACATAGCCCATGAGGCCTTCGCACATGGCGAGAATATCATCGCGCTTGACGAAGGACATTTCGATGTCGATCTGCGTGAACTCGGGCTGTCGGTCGCCGCGGGCGTCCTCGTCGCGGTAGCAGCGGGCAAGCTGGAAATACTTGTCGAAGCCCGACACCATCAGGATTTGCTTATAGAGCTGGGGCGACTGGGGGAGGGCGTAGAATTTGCCGGGATAAAGGCGCGAGGGCACGAGGTAGTCACGGGCCCCTTCCGGCGTCGAGCGGATGAAGGTTGGCGTCTCGATCTCGTAAAAGCCCTGTCCGACGAGATACTCTCGGACGGCGAAGGCGGTTTCATGCCTCAGCTTCAGCTTCTTCTGCATTGAGAAGGAGCGAAGGTCGAGGTAGCGGTAGGTAAGGCGCGTATCTTCCTTGGCGTCGCTCTTCTCGTCGATCTGGAAGGGAAGGGTGGCGCATTTGGAAAGTATGGTGATGTCGTTTGCCTTCACTTCGATGGCGCCTGTGGCCATTTCGGGGTTGACCATGGAATCGGGTCTGCCACGAACCGTGCCACGCACCGCGACGCAAAATTCGGTCTTCAGTTCGGCCGCCGTCGAAACAAGGGCGGCCTGGGCGTCGGAATCGACGACAACCTGGGTGATGCCATAGCGGTCGCGAAGGTTGATGAAGGAGATCCCACCGTGATCGCGCTTGCGATGGACCCATCCGTTCAGCACAACAGTTTTGCCGATGTCGGCGGCGCCAAGATCGCCGCAGGTGACCGTGCGTTTTTGGTATTCCATGATTGGCTATTGT
>Ga0172379_10005843_pt1 | contig 16931 bp, 11 predicted proteins | sample GrowelOW334metaG_FD_119756 | JGI IMG/M metagenome (GOLD analysis project Ga0172379, IMG submission 119756) | Groundwater microbial communities from an aquifer near a municipal landfill in Southern Ontario, Canada - Groundwater well OW334 metaG | ecosystem: Environmental > Aquatic > Deep... | reverse complement strand
CTGCGATGGGTGGGGCGAGCCGGATCCCGAACTCACGGAGGGTGAGGGCGAAGGCGAGGTCGCGGAGGGTGAAGGTGAGGGCGAAGAAGCCCCGCACCCGAGCACCGAGCGACTCTGCCTGCCCGGACAGACCTTCGAGTGCGCGTGTCTGGGACGGGGAGCCGTCGGAGTGCAGGAATGTTCGGACGATGGCATGAGCCTCGGCGAGTGCCAGTGTCCGGATGTTTCGATCTCCGGCGGACCCGAAGAGCCGATCTGCCTGCCCGGCGCGAGCCAGGCGTGCGGATGCGGTGAAGCCACCACCGGTCTCCAGAGCTGTTCCGAAGATGGACTGCGCTGGAACGACTGTGTGTGTCCCGCCGAACCGGAACCCGTCGCCGAAGGCGAGGGCGAAGGTGAAGAGCCGACGGAAGGTGAGGGTGAAGTGGTTCTGGTTTGTGTGGGTGGGCAGGTCATCCCGTGTGTCTGCGAAGACGGTACGGGTGGCTCGGTCACCTGCGATGAGACCGGGACTTTCTGGGGTGCGTGCGTGTGCACCACTCCGGAGCCCGTCGAACCGACCGAAGGTGAGGGCGAGGGCGAAGAAGTCCTCCCCGAACCCGAGTGCGTGACGACGAGCGACTGCCAGCGACAGGATGTCTGTCTGGAGGTCAGCTGCGTCAACGGCACTTGCGAGTCCACCCCGGCTTGTCGTGAAGGCATGGAATGCCGAGACGATGAGGGGGCGCCTCTCTGCCAGTGGCCGGCCGAGTGCGCTTCGGACATGGATTGTCCGGAGGACGAGCACTTCTGCGTGTCGACCAACCTGGGGAATGAGCCCCGTGCCATCTGCCAGGAGTGCCTCCAGCGCGATACGGACGATGACGGCATCCAGGATGGATGTTCGGCCACGACTCCGAAGTGCTGGTGGGGCGCCGGTCCCGGAGCTCATGGTGACCAGGAGGTCCAGGAGTGTGGGTGCTCGGACACCTCGTGCCCGGTCGGCCAGATGTGCCGTATCGGTGGCGCGTGCGTTCCCGACCCCGACTACACGCCTCCCGCTGACCCGGATCCTCCCGTACCCGAAGGGGAGCCGGTTTCCGATGAGATCAACTGCTCCTTCAACCACTGCCCGGCTGGTATCCAGTTCGCGGTCGTGTGGTTCGGAGCCAACCGTCAGGTGACAGTTGCCTGCGACAGCGGCGTGTTCCACACGACGCGGCAGGAGTTGTGTGCTTGGGGGGTGCCAGCCTTCAAGTACAACGGATACGACGGCACGAACGACTGGAGCCGAGGGAACCTCATCGAGGTCTCCTGCGACCACGAGTTCGACACCCGTCCGGATCCGGATCTCGGTACCGCAGGGGTCACGATCGTCGGTTTCACGGACATCAGCTGTTTCTGAGTTCGTAATCCGGCGTTAAGTTCTTTTAAGTGTTGAGGCCGTATGCTTGTTGCATGCGGCCTTTTATTTTTCAAGTTTTATGTTAATATATGTTTGTTCTTTCACAATTTACATAAGGAGGTTGTCATGAAACCGAGTCGTTTGTTTGTCTTTTTGTTGTTTGTATTTAACCCTGGTTGTTTTGTTGAGTTGCCTGATGAAGCATCTTCAGAAGAGCGTGGTCATCATGATCCTGTTGGAGGAGAAGATATTGACGCGGGTGAAGGTGAAGGTGAAGGTGAAGGTGAAGGTGAGATTCCCACCGAAGGAGAGGGTGAAATTTCCGCGGAGGGTGAGGGCGAAATTCCATTTGAAGGAGAAGGTGAGAGTGCTGGGTGTTACAATTCTTCTGATTGTGTGATTATCACCGATTGCCAGTGTGAAGAGAATCGTCTTGTTTGTTTGCAGACAACGGGCCTTTGCAAAGAAAAGCAATGCGAATTCTTTCTCACCGACATGACTTGCGAATTCGGTTGCGATGATGGCAACTGCCAACCTGAGTGCAATGAAGATGTCGATTGCGTTGCCTCCGAAGTGTGCGTTTGCGGCCTGTCTGGTCGAATTTGTTCCGGTCGTCTGCAAAGTTGCACGGATGGTTCATGTAATGATTTTCAAAGAGAAGAAGTGTGCCAATTTGGTTGTATTGAAGGTTTGTGTCAATCTGAATGCACGATCGATGATGATTGCGCAAATACCCATCAGTGTCAGTGTACCGGCAATAACCTCGAATGTGACGGAATTCTACCTGTCTGTGAAAACAACAGTTGCATTCGTGCGACGCCCAGTGTTTTTTGCGAGTTTGGGTGTGAGCAAGACGCTTGTTTAGAGCCTGAATGTCGTGATGCTGCGAATTGTCCTCCATTGCAGTCTTGCACAGATTTTGAATGCGGTTGGAATCCAATAGAAGTGTTGTGTCGTTTTGTGGCGTGTCCCGTGGAACTGGAATCTGTCATAATTTGGTGGGGAAATGGGCAGGAACAAGTAATCTTTTGTGATAATTTCACAGTATTTCAGGCAACATGGGAAGATATTTGCTTTTGGGGGCAGCCCAGATTCAATTTTGGAGTTGGTTCCGGAAACGGCGTTTGGTCTGGGAATTCAGATGTTGCGGTGACCTGCAACAACCCGAATTTTCAAACTATTCCCGATCCTGAATCAGGAGGACTGGCCTTTATGACTGTTCTTTTCGAAGGTAGTTGCAATTAGGCATTTTCGCGTCGATCCAAGATCGGCGCGTTTTTTTATTAATTTTATGAATTTATCGGTTTAAAGTGCGTTTGACAAAAGTTGGTTTTTTTGGTAATGTTACGCGTTATCCATAAAGCGTTTTGTCTTGGTTTTAGATTTGCTTTTAATTGTCTAAATTTAAAGCTTTTTCAAACCCATGACGGTTGTTCAATACAATTGAACTAGATTAGTTGATTAATATGAAAATAAATACAGTCAAAAACGAGTAGGCGTCAGTGTGTCAGAGCCAGGTGGGAGTCAGTAACAGCAGGAGGTGTGAGATGCGGAAGGATACCATGGCGATGATCGGGTGCTGGTTCGTGATGGCCCTCAACGGTGCGTTCATGGCGACGATGGTCGCTGGTTGCGAGGAGGATTCGCAGCCCAAGACGGCGGTCATCCAGGGATGCGGTTGCGACGAGGGAGAGATCTGTGGTCTCGATGGCAAGTGCTACGATCGATGCGAGACGAGCTACGAGTGCTTCTCGCGCCACGGTGGTGGCTGGGTCTGTGAGGATCCCGGCTACTGCACGTTCGATCTCTCGGGTTCCATCGTTCCCGGTGGTTATTCCGGCGGTGGTTCGTACGAAGGCGAGGGTGAAGAGCCGACCGAAGGCGAGGGTGAGAACCCCACCGAGGGTGAAGGCGAGAATCCCGCCGAAGGCGAAGGTGAGGATCCGACCGAGGGTGAAGGTGAGGACTGCGTGCCCGAGTTCGAGGCTTGCGACGGTCGCGACAATGACTGCGACGAGCTGATCGACGAGGGGTATGATTTCTTCACCGACGAGGAGAACTGCGGCGCTTGTGGCATCGAGTGTTTCTTCCCGAACGCGACGGCCGAATGCCACAACGGCAATTGCTTCATGGTTCAGTGTTTCGACAATTTCGAGGACATCGATCCGGCCATTCCGGGTTGCGAATATCCCTGCGTCCCGACGAACGGTGGCGTGGAGATTTGTGATGGGATGGACAACAACTGCGGTGGCGTGGCGGACGAGGGATTCAATCTCTTGACCGACCCCGACAACTGCGGTCGTTGCGGTCATGTCTGCGAGCTTTCCAATTCCGAAGTCGCGTGCGTGGCTGGCGAGTGCCGGATTGCGCAGTGCGAATTGGGTTTCGAGGATTGCGATGGTCTGCGCGAGAACGGCTGTGAGGTCGATCTTTCGTCGAACATCAACAATTGTCTCGAATGCGGTCATGTTTGCGAGTTCGAGAATTCCGCCGGCACGTGTGTCGACGGCTTCTGTGTGAAGATCGATGAGTGCCAGCCCGGAACGCAGGATTGCAACGGTGATCAGCGTGACGGGTGTGAGTCGGATTTGAACAATGATGTCGAGAGTTGCGGAGCTTGCGGGACTGCCTGTGAGTTCGCGAACGCTTCGGCGGTTTGTGAATTGGGTATTTGCCGAATGACCGAGTGTCTGCCCGGTTGGGCGGATTGCGATGGGTTCGATGGGAATGGATGCGAGAAGTTTCTCGCGGACGATCCCGACAACTGTGGCGTTTGCGGTACGACCTGCGATTACATCAATGGTGTCGGTCAGTGCAACGCCGGTCAGTGCGAGCTTGTTGAATGCGAGGTCAATTTCGACAACTGCAACAATGTCTCCGTGGATGGGTGTGAAACCAATCTTCGGGACAATGTGTTCAATTGTGGCGGTTGCGGTACGGTTTGCGAATTCGAAAACACTGGCGCGACTTGCGTCAATGGTTTCTGTTTGCCGGCCGAAGGCTGTCTGCCCGGTTTCGCTGATTGCGATGGAGACATTCGCAACGGTTGTGAAACCGATTTGAATTCCGATTCCTTCAATTGCGGTTCGTGTGACACGGGTTGTGAGTTCGAAGAAGCGGGACAGAGCTGTGTTCACGGCATTTGCCGAATGGACGCGTGTGATGGCAACTTCGCGGATTGCAATACCAACTGGTTCGACGGTTGCGAGAGCGATCAGTCGACCGATGTCAATCATTGCGGTGATTGCGAGACGCGCTGCGAATTCGAGCATGCCGGGGCTTCTTGTGAGGCCGGCCAGTGCAAGGTGGGGCAGTGCGATCTCTTCTTCTTCGATTGTGACGGAGATTCGCTGAATGGCTGTGAGACCGATGTTCGCGATGACATCAACAACTGCGGTTCGTGCGGCGGTCAGTGCGATTTTCTGAATACCGCGGAAATCTGTGTGGCTGGCCTTTGTGTTGCCACTCAGTGTGACCCCGCGACCGCGAATTGTGATGGGGCTCAGCTCAACGGTTGTGAAACCAATCTCTTGAACGACATTCGTCATTGCGGCTCATGCCGGAAGATGTGTGAATTCGAGAATTCCGGTGCGGAGTGCGTGGACGGTGTTTGCGCACCGACGCAGTGCGTGGCCGGTTTTGCGGATTGCAACGATCGGAGCGGTGATGGTTGCGAGACCCTGCTCGCCGATGATTTGAACAACTGCGGCCAGTGTGGCAATGATTGCGCGTTCGCGAACGCCGAAGCGACTTGCGTCGCCGGAGCGTGCGTGATGGGCGCGTGTCAGCTCGGTTTCGCGGATTGCGATTTGGATTCGTCGAACGGCTGTGAGGTCGATTTGACGAATGATTTCATGAACTGTCGGATGTGCGGTCATTCCTGTGCGCTTCCGAACGCGGAAGTTGCTTGCGTCGACAGCGCGTGCGTCATGGTCGGGTGTGAACTCGGCTTTGGCGACTGCGATGAGGCGCAGGGCAATGGATGCGAAAAGGACTTGCGGGATGATTCGCGCAATTGTGGTGGGTGCGGTGAACAGTGTCAGTATGACAATGCCGAAGCGCTCTGCGTTGATGGCGATTGTCGGCTGGCCATGTGTCGACCGAATTACCACGATTGCGATCACGATTTCGTCAACGGTTGCGAGTCGATGACTCTGTCTGATGAGTCGAATTGCGGTCGTTGCGGCAATGTGTGCAATTTCCCGAATGGCATCGGCTCGTGCGAGCTCGGTGTCTGCAAGTTGAGCGCGTGTGAACTCGGTTTCGAGGACTGCGACGGTGATCCGTCCAACGGTTGCGAAATCGATGTTCGCGTGAATCTCAACAATTGCGGTGTTTGCGGGCGGCATTGCGACTTCACGAATAGCTCGGAGGTTTGCGAAGGAGGTCTTTGCATTCCGAGCTGGTGTGATCCCGGATTCATGGATTGCAACAATGATCATTCCGACTCTTGTGAGAGCAATCTCTTGATCGATGACGCCAACTGTGGCGGTTGCGGTCAGGTTTGCGATTACGAGAATGCGGGATCGACTTGCGTCAACGGCGTGTGCCGGATGGACGCTTGTGTCCTCGGTTTTCTGGATTGCAATACGCAGGCCGGTGACGGTTGCGAAGTGCAGCCGGCCGAAGATGTCATGAATTGCGGCGCTTGTCGGAACGCTTGTTCGTTCGCGCATGCCGAGGCGACCTGTGTTGCCGGCGGGTGTGTTATGGGCGAGTGTGAAGTCGGATTCGCGGATTGTGATCATGATCCTTCCAATGGTTGTGAAGCCGATCTTCAGAGCGATGAGCAGAACTGTCGCGTTTGCGGCAATGTCTGTCAGGCTCAGAATGCCGGCTCGAGCTGTGTGGAAGGAAGTTGTGTGATGGAAGAATGCGTCTTTGGTTTCGGCAACTGTGACGGTGACAATCGGAACGGTTGTGAGATCGAAGTGCGCGATGACGCTGATCATTGCGGTCAGTGCGACAACGAGTGTTCGTATTCTCATGCCGAGGCGATCTGCCGAAGCGGGGACTGCGAGTTGGCACTTTGTCATCCCAATTACCGCGATTGCAACACCAACTGGGCTGACGGTTGTGAGAAGATGATTCTCTCGGACAGTCAGAATTGCGGTGGTTGCGGTCAGGTTTGCAATTTCCCTCACGCGGTATCGAGCTGTGTGCTCGGCGTTTGCACGATGGGCGCGTGTCTGCCCGGCTTCGACGACTGCGACGGTGATCCGTCGAACGGTTGCGAGGCTGATCTGAACGCGAACATCAATCATTGCGGAGTGTGCAATTCTGTTTGCGATTTCGCCGGTTCCGGGGAGAATTGCGTGGCCGGTATCTGCCGGTCGACGCAGTGCGATCCCGGTCGTGCGGATTGTGACAGAAGTCTGCAGAACGGTTGTGAATCCGATTTGTATGTGGATGCGTTGAATTGTGGCGGTTGCGGGAATTCCTGTGACTTCGAAAACGCCGGCTCGATTTGCGTCAACGGCGTGTGCCGGATGACGGATTGCGCGCAGGGGTTCGTGGACTGCAATGATTTCCTCGGTGATGGCTGCGAAGTGCGTCCTGAGGATGATCAGCAGAACTGCGGTCTCTGCGACAATGTGTGTTCGTTCCCGAATGCTTCGGCGAGTTGCGTTGCCGGCGCGTGTGTGATGGGTGAGTGTCAGGTCAATTACGCGAACTGTGACGGTGACAACCGAAACGGTTGCGAGACTGATCTGCGCGCGAATCTGAATCACTGCGGCGGTTGCAACACCGTTTGCGATTTCGCGAACAGCGCGGAAGTTTGCCAGAATGGAATTTGTCAGCCGACGATTTGCCGGCCCGGATTCGACAACTGCGATGGCGTCGCCGGTTGTGAGAGCAATCTCTTGATCGACGAACTGAATTGCGGTGGTTGCGGACTGGCGTGTGATTACGAGAATGCTGGGGCGACTTGCGTCAACGGCGCGTGCCGGATGGACGCTTGTGTCCTCGGTTTCCTGGATTGCAATACGCAGGCCGGTGACGGTTGCGAAGTGCAGCCGGCCGAAGATGTCATGAATTGCGGCGCTTGCCGGAACGCTTGTTCGTTCGCGCATGCCGAGGCGACCTGTGTTGCCGGCGGGTGCGTGATGGGCGAGTGTGAAGTCGGGTTCGCGGATTGCAATCATGATTCCGCGGACGGCTGTGAAGTCGATTTGGGAAACAATATCAATGATTGTGGCCAGTGCGGCCAGTTGTGCGATTTCTTCGGCGAAGCCGAGATTTGCATGAATGGTTTGTGCCAGCCGACTGAGTGCGAGTTGGGTCGCGCCAATTGCGACGGCACTCATCAGAACGGGTGCGAATCCGATCTGTCGAGTGATCCGCTCAACTGCGGTGGTTGCGGCAATGATTGCACTTTCCAGAACGCGGACGCGATTTGCCTGAACGGCCTTTGCGCCATGACGGTTTGCGATGTCGGGTACGCCGATTGCAATGATCGTCAGGGTGACGGGTGCGAGGTTCAGCACGCCTTCGATGAATTCAACTGTGGCGCGTGCGACAACCGGTGTGAGTTCCAGAACGGTTTCGGGACTTGCAACGGAGGCGTGTGTGTCCTCAGTGTGTGTCAGGTTGGTTTCGAGGATTGCGATCTTGATCCGAGCAATGGGTGCGAGGTCAATCTCCGTAACAATCTGAACAATTGTGGTGGTTGCGGACTGTCTTGCGGTTTCCCGAACAGTGGCAGTATTTGTCTCGACGGTATCTGCCAGCCGACGGCCTGTTTGCCCGGATTCGCCAATTGCGACGGGCTTGCCGGTTGTGAAGCAGATCTCAATTTCGACGAGGACAATTGCGGTTCTTGTCACAACGAATGTTTCGCGCAGAACGGCAACGCGCAGTGCGTGTTGGGTGTTTGCCAGCAGATTGCCTGCGTCAACGGTTTCGCGGATTGCAACGGTCGAGCGTTCGACGGTTGCGAAGCGAATCTCGCTGACGAAGAGCTCAATTGCGGCGGCTGCGGAATCAAGTGTTCTTTCCCGAACGCCGAGGCTGCTTGCGTCAACGGCGCGTGCGTCTTCAACGCCTGTCTGCCATGGTTCCGGAATATCAACGGGAACTTGGCTGACGGTTGCGAATACAGTTGCGTGCCCACGCACGGCGGTATCGAGCAGTGCGATGGGATCGACAATGATTGCGACGGACAGGTCGACGAGGTTTGTCCGGCGATTCCCGAATCCATCACTTGCGACATTTGCTGTGCCGGCGGTGGAGATGAGGAAGTTGTCTGGTTTGGCAATTCTCCGCCGTTCGAGTGGCACGGTCCGGCCAATGGCTGTGGCCGGGTCACGATGCCGACCAAGGAAATCTGCAAGCGCGGTCCGCATCCGAGCAGCGCGGTCAGTGGTTGGGTCGATTGGACCTGCTACGATGGCGCCAATTGGGGCGGCTGGGTGCAGGATTCGCCCAATGGCTTCGGAGTTCTTTCGTGTGTGGATGAAAACAACAATCCGGTTTCGTATCATTCGAATCTCGGTACCGTTGATCCGCGCGGCGAAGCGGAGTTGATCTTCGATTACCTCTGTCCGTAGGATTTTGAGTTAGAGTTTTTCCTAGCGGAAGACACCACCTGTGTCTTCCGCCTTTTTTTTGCTATAATAATTTTAATAAAGTAAACACTATGAAAAACAACTGCGTCGAAATCCAAAACTTATATAACAAAGAGTTGCTCCCCGCATACAATCGGTTCAAAGAAATGTATAAGAATAAAAACCACCGAGAAGAAGCTAAAAAATTAGTACATTCTTTACAACACTTAATTGAATTTATTGAAGATGAAATAATTACAAAACCGATTCTTGTGGACTTGCGTCCACTGATTGACAGTCAACGGTTAAAAGATAAATATCCGCATGGCGCTGAATTTGAATTATTAAAAGATGGTTTACCGGCGGTTATATGGCGTTTTTATAGCAATACCGTCGACGATTGGATCGTAATTTTTGAATATAATGATAATTTATATTTTTTACAGGGGTTTAATTCTCGTCCGAATCCGACGGCATTGGACTGTGAGCTTTTTTATAGAAATCCGGAATTGTGGTTGAGAGGCCAGTTAAGTCATATAGAATGTTTCAAAACGGCAAAAAGTTTAATTGATTGGATTTGTAATGATGAGGAAGTTGTTTTTAGTGTTCCTTATTCGGAACGGATCAAAATTTTAGAGAGTATGGGAGTGGGAGCGGGGGATCCTGTTTGGTCGACGATGACTGTCGACGATGACTATTGAAAAATAATATGACCTCAAAAAACAGATGCATCGAAATTTTTGAAAAATATCAATCGCTCCAATCTTGCATTGATAAGTTCAAAAAACTTTCAATAAACAAAACAAATCGTTTAGCATTATTAGAATTAAAAAATGAAATCACCGAAATTTTAACATCTTTTGAGGTTGATTTCCCCAAAGAAGTCCATATTGTACAGTTTATTGATCGGCAATATGTAAATTCAAGAACAAGCGGCTTTAGCCGTTTTGTTAGTGAAATAAAGTTATTGCGCGCGGCTTTGGATGTTGATTGGGTTTATCTGAATAATCTTGCAAATTATCATTGGGTCGGCTTGTTCGTGAAAAATTCAAAATATTATTTGGTTTTTGATGAAATAGATGAGTCTCGCTGGGATGAGTATAATAATCTGGAAAAAGTTGCAAAATGGGACAACGAGAGAAAATGGTTGGGTTTATTGCGAGCGTTTCAGTTTGATTCCAAAGAAAAAATCATCAAATATCTTTTGCGTAATGTTGAAATATTAGCACCGTTGGAGACAGTGGAAGTGTTGAATGCTTTGGATCCGAAAGCCGGTGAAGCATATATAAGAGATGTTGTTTTCAAAGACTAATCGCGGCATTCCCGCGATTTTTTGTTTGCGTTGATTTTGTGGTATAATTATTTCAACAAAAATCAAATATGAATTCCAAAATTTCAATGCCTGTCGACGCGGTGGTGGCGGTGACATACCGTTGCAATTCGCGTTGTATCATGTGCAATATTTGGCAAATAAAAAAATTTCCGGAAGTGCCGGCCGATTTTTACAAACGGTTGCCGTCGAGTTTGCGCAATGTGAATATTTCCGGCGGCGAGCCGTTTTTGCGTCAGGATTTGCCACAAATTGTGCGTATTATCAGAAAAACATGTCCGAAAGCGAAAATAAATATTTCCACAAATGGATTTTTGGTTGATACGATAAAAAAAGTTTTACCGCAACTCAAGCGCATTGATCCGAAAATCGGGATTTCCATTTCCATTGATGGTGTGGGAGTGATGCACGAAAAAGTGCGAAGAGTGCCGGGCGCCTGGGCAAAAGTGCTTGAAACCATGCATTTTTGTCGCGATGTCTTGAAAATTACAGATGTGAAATTCGCATTCACTTTGAATAATATCAATTATAAACAATTGAAAGACGCGTACGAATGGAGTCAAAAGCTTGGCGCGCAGTTTACTATGGCGGTCGCTCATTCCTCGGATTTTTATTTTTCCAAAAAGAACGCGTTGAAATTCTCAAAAAAAGAAATGTCCGGACAGTTTAAACATGTTATTGCGGATTTGCTGAAATCAATCAATCCAAAAGATTGGGTGCGAGCGTTTTTCGTTGACGGCTTGTTCAAAGTCGCGAGCGGAAAGCGTCGACCGCTGGAAACTTTCGCGGGCGAAGATTTCTTTTATCTTGATCCCAAAGGCGATGTATATCCGTCGGTGGTGGATAATGTGATAATGGGCAATCTGAGTGATTACAAAAGTTTCGAAGCGCTTTGGTATTCTTCGCAATCGCAGGAAGCCCGTGATGCGGTCAAAGGATTTGAAAATAATTATTGGATGGTTTGCACGGCGAGAACCGGTATCAAAAGAAATCCGCTCAAAGTCGCGAATTGGATATTTCGAACGAAAATCGTCGGGTGGAAATGATTATTGAAATAAATGACGCGAATAATTGATAAATTTTGGGACAAAATAAATACGCCGCATTTCAAAGCGACGCTTTTTGCGATTGTCGCGGTTCTGCTTGTGTGCGATTTGGTGGCAGTGCCGTTTGCGCCGTTGGAATTAATTTTATTGGCGGATTCAGCGGCAATAATGTTGGCATTTTTAGTTTGGCGACCTTTGTGGGGTGTGTATGCCATGGCCGCGTTGTACCCGTTTATCAATTGGCAATTTGTTTTCGGTAATTTGAATATTCCACTTGTGGATTTGGTGGCGCTCTTCACTTTTGTCGGATTGATTATAAAAACGCTTATAGAATCGCCGGAATTTTCTTGGAAATTTATAAAAAAGTTTTTTCCCGGGATTCTGTTCTTTGTTTTATTTTTTGCGGCCGCGACCGCTTCATTGATAAATATCGAAACACTTTCAACGGGAATTAAATATTTATTCAGACCGCTGTTGTTTTTCTATTTGATGTTTGTGGTGATTCCATGGAATACGGTTGATTCCAAAAAGATTTTTTTCAATATCATTAAGATTTTTTTCGGCGTTGGTTTGTTTGTCGCATTTTCCGGTTTAATGTCAATGATTTTCGCGGCCGGACCATGGTATACTCATCGCGCATTGCCATTCCAGTTCGGTGATTTCAATCCGCTCGGTGGCAATCATAATGCGGTCGCGGAGATATTGGTGGCCATGATTCCGTTCGGGTTGTTGCTTTATTTCCATGAACCGAAATTCAGAAAACGAAATTTGTACGCGATCGCCATCGGCTTTTTCACCGCCATTTTACTGCTGACTTTTTCCCGATCGGGCTGGCTCGGACTCATGACTGAATTAACCATAATTTACGGCGTCAGTAATTTGCGCAAGATGAAGAAGAAAACTTTGATCGGTTTGGCTTTGGCTGTGGTTTTCACTTTGGGTATCGTGTATTTCCTTGTTTGGAATCAATTGGATTGGATCGCGGAATCGAACCGCAATCGTTTGCTGATGACGGAAATTTCTCTTACCAGTTTTTACAATCATCCGTTGCTCGGCAATGGCTTGAATACTTTCCAAAATTTTCTCGGCGACACTTTTGTTTATATAATTGAATTCGGCGAGCCGCTCGATTCGCACGGCTTTATCCAAAAGTTGTTGGTGGAAACCGGACTGATCGGTCTGTCCGGCTTTCTGGCTTTTTTAACATATATTTTTTATCAATTGCTCGCCGCATACAACGGCGCGCCGGAAAACGAACGCCGGTCCGCGCTTTGCCTGATTATGGTGTTTGCCGGATTGTTTGTCATGGAACTGTTTTCCACTTCGTATTTTATTTCCATATTTTGGTTGCCGCTCGGCCTGTGTCTCGTCGGCGCAAAATTAATTTCAGAGAAAAAATTATGAAAGAGATTTTTACAAAATTCATTTCCACCGGTTTTGGCGAAGAAAATAAAAATTCATCGCCGCACATGCGCCAATTGTACGCTCACAACTACGGCGAATTTCTGCCGAAAGATAAATCGGCTCGAATTTTGGATATCGGCAGTGGCACCGGTTCTTTTTTGGAATTTCTCGGCGCGCAAGGTTATGAAAATTTCATCGGCGTGGATTTGTCGGAAGAAGCCGTGCGTTTTTGCAAGGAAAAGGGCATTGAAAAAATAAAATTAATTGATAATCTCAGCGATTTTTTAAATACCGCGGAGCCGTATGATTTGATTGTCATGAATGATGTGATTGAACATTTGGAACGCGAACAAATTTTGCCGATATTGCATAAAATTCGTGAAAAGTTGAGTGCCGATGGAAAATTGATTGTAAAAACCGGCAATATGGCATCACTCGTCGGTTTGCGCATCAGATATAATGATTTTACGCATACTTGCGGATTTACTGAATACAGTTTGACGCAAGTGCTCAAAACCTGTAGTTTTAGTGATATAGACATTTATCCGTTTGTTTTTCCGTTAAATCGATTTCGCCGGATTGTCCGGGCTTTTTGCCAGCGAATTTTGCACGCGCTTTGGAGATTTGTTTTTTTCTTGGAATTTTGTCGGCCGGCGAAGATATTAAATGAAATAATTTTTGCGGTGGCGCGACGTTAACGCGTCCCACTTCGGCAGGCTCAGTGTGACAAGTAAAAAGGCTCAGTGTGACAATTTTAAAAAAACAGGCTCAGTGTGACAGTTTAATAAAAATTGTATGATAAAAATTGTTTATATTGTTGGGCGGTTGGCGGGAGGTGGGGCGGAGAAGTTGTTGTTGGATTTGTGTCGGAAAATTGATAAGGAAAGGTTTGATGTGACGGTTTTTGTGATTCAGGATAATAATCCGTTGCAGCCGATGTTTGAAAATGCCGGCATTAAATTAAAGTTTTTCGGCAAGCAAGGCAAGTTGGATTTCAGTGTGGTGAAGCGAATGGCGGAGCAGCTCAAAGCTTTGAAACCGCAAATTGTTCACACTCATTTGTTCGCCGCTGATTTCTATGGTGGCAAGGCGGCCAAATTGGCGCGCGTGCCGAAAATAGTTTCCACCAAACATGATATTTTATACGCAGGATTCTGGCGTCATTATTTTGGCAAAAAAGCGCGTGCCGGATTTGATAAAGTGATTGCCATTTCCAATGCGACGCGCGATTATTTGATTGACAAAGAAGGATTGCCGTTTGATAAAATCGAACTCATTTACAACGGCATTGATCCGAATTGGTTTTATCAGCAAAATCTGGATATTTTGCAAAAAGAGCAAATCATCATCGGGTCGGTCGGGCGATTGTCAAAAGAAAAAGGCCACAAGCATCTCATTCGCGCGTGTCGTTTTTTGCGCAACATTGATTGGCGGTTGATTTTAGTTGGCGACGGACCGCTGCATCAGGAATTGAAAACACTGACAGAATTTTTGGGTGTTGAAGAAAAAGTAAAGTTTACTGGTTTTGTCGACGATGTCAGGCCATATCTGGAACAAATGGATGTTTTTGTTTTGCCTTCGATAAGTGAAGGTTTGAGCCTGTCCATTTTGGAAGCGGCGCTCGCCGGAAAATTTATCATTGCCACAAATGTCGGCGGCATTCCGGAAATTATCAAAGACAAGGAAACCGGATTATTATTCACGCCAAAAAATATCGAGCAACTGGTTTTGCATTTGAATTGGGTCAACGACCATCGCGGTGAAGCGCAAAAAATGGCGGCAAGGTTACAGCGAGAAGTATTGGAGAAATTTGATATTAATCGCGTGGTAAAGCGATATGAGGAAGTTTACGAAAAACTTTTTACGAAATAAAAGAAATTAGGGACGCCCTTCGATACGCGGCGGGGTTGCGACCCCGCCGCTACTCAGGACTTAGTGGTTTTTGGGGCTTTTCAATAATTAAATTCATTATGAAAATATTGATTGCCACAAGGAATTCCGGCAAGTTTCGGGAATTGTCCGATTTTCTCCAAAAAGCCGGACATGTTTGCGTCAGTCTGAATGATTTGCAAATTGCGGAAGATGTGATTGAAGACGGCAGAACATTTGAAGAGAACGCATTGAAAAAAGCGCGTTTTTTTTGTGAAAAATCAAAAATGGCGACGCTGGCCGATGATAGCGGGATGATGATTGATGCCTTGAACGGCGAACCGGGCGTTTACAGCAGGCGGTGGAACGGGACGGAGATGACTGATGAAGCGTTGATGAATTACACTTTGAAAAAAATGAAAAACATCCCAATTGAAAAAAGAGCCGCTCATTTGGTGGCTACGATTGCTTTTGTTTTTCCTTCTGGCAAAGAAATCGTAAAGAGCGCGTCAATCGACGGTATTATTTCGGAAATTCAACTCGTTCCGATTGAAAAAGGTTATCCGTTTCGTTCGATTTTTTTCATTCCGGAATTGAACAAAGCGTATGGCGCGTTAACCACAGAAGAACACGACAAATTAAATCAAAGAATCGCAGCGTTAAAACAAATTATTGCTGAAATATAAATCGTATGGAAAAATGTGCAGAAATAAAAAAACAATACAAAGAACTGCTTGATTACAAGCGAGATTTCAATCTTTTAATTAAAAATATCCGCGACAAAACCACTCGCGAGCAATTGAAAACATTACGAAAGACGATCGAATCATTAAATCACAATCTGTCAAAAGAGTTATTTCCTGAAAAAGCTATTTTTGTCGAGCAATATCGAAAGCAAGTGGCGATGATGGAGCGGTTAGGGATATTGAAACGGGGAGACCGAGCGATTACCGGCATTGACGGTGAAAAATATTCGTTGCCGGACGAAGCTGGATTTATACGAATTTTGTGGAAAGAGAAAAAAATGATCTTGACGAAAAAAGAGCAAGGTTTGGGTAGGATAATGCTGGTGCCGTTCGGAATGCCGCTGGAAACCTTGATTGAAATATATGGAGAAGCGTTGAAAGCGCATTTCCGCGTGAAAAAATTGTTTTATCCGAAAGAAAATCCGGAAGATGCGGATGAGCTGATTCCGCCGGAAAGGTTCAATGAATACGAGCCGGTGTGGACTTCGTTTGAATGGTTGGATGAGAGTAAACCGGTGGGACAGCAAGGTGGAGATATTAGCGGAGACATCGTGTATTACGCGGAAAAGTTGGAAGCAAGGAATAAAGGAGGCGGATTAACAAAGAGTGAAGTATTGGAAAGGCAGAAAGAGCAAAAATCCGCGACAGTCGGCTGGCGTATTTTGATGTTGGAAACGGGAGATGTGATTCCGCGAGAAACAGAAGGAAAAACAAAAAGTGGTCGCAAACAGATTGAAGTGGGAAAATCTGCGAATGAATATATGGAAATACTGAAAAGTCAGGAATATGCGCACGAACAGGGAATGGCGCTTGAAGATTGGTTGATGCACGCGATAGTGACATTGGAAGAAAAGAATCAGGTGTTGGATGATTGGTGTGGTAATGGATGTTTTTGCAGGTTGCCGGGATCTTTTAATTTTCGTTCGGGTTGGTTGGCGTATGCTTGCTGGTCTCGAGACAATAGGCAGGCGAACTTGCCCGATGACCGCCCTGGCGATCAGAACCCTCGTGGCGGGTTTCGTTCCGCGGTGGAAATCAACAAATAAGGACTTTGGTCTTTGCTTGCCATGAACCCGAGCCTCAGCGAGCCTGCCTACCGGCAGGCAGGTGGTGCAGGGGGCTTTGCTTTGAGATTTGAATTTTGGACTTAACGCTATTGTGTATATAATAATACGAGAATAAAAAATTTAGCGGTGAATAGCAAAATTGCGATCGTTCGTTGTCGAAACATAAAATAAATCGTATGGAAAAATGTGCAGAAATAAAAAAACAATACAAAGACCTGCTTGACTACAAGCGAGATTTCAATCTTTTAATTAAAAATATCCGCGACAAAACCACTCGCGAGCAACTGAAAACAAAACGAAAAACGATTGAATCGATGAAACAAAATCTGGAGAAAGAGTTATTCCCGGGGAAAGCGGTTTTTGTCGAGCAATATAGAAAGCAAGTGGCGATGATGGAGCGGTTAGGTATTTTGAAATGGGGCGAGCGAGCGATTACCGGCATTGACGGCGAAAAATATTCGTTGCCGGACGAAGCTGGATTTATACGAATTTTGTGGAAAGAGAAAAAAATGATCTTGAGGAAAAAAGAGCAAGGTTT
>Ga0172379_10005842_pt1 | contig 16939 bp, 15 predicted proteins | sample GrowelOW334metaG_FD_119756 | JGI IMG/M metagenome (GOLD analysis project Ga0172379, IMG submission 119756) | Groundwater microbial communities from an aquifer near a municipal landfill in Southern Ontario, Canada - Groundwater well OW334 metaG | ecosystem: Environmental > Aquatic > Deep... | reverse complement strand
TTTGGATTTTGCTATTTTCTTTTGCTTTGGCTGTGCGTTGATATACTGATCGATTTTGTCTTGTTTTACCTTATGTACTGAATCTCTTTGATGTACCACCAGCATCATTTTGTCATATTGACGCTTCTTGTAGATTGCTGATGGAGCAATGTTGCCCGAAAGTGCTCGTCCTGGCATACGAATAAACGATGGGTCAAGGCCCTCACCGATGAGCTCAGCACCACTTGCTCTAAAGATACGTGAATACTGTTTCACTGGATTGTAGAGCAACCAGAGTCGGTTGTAGGTCAACAACGAGTTGTCGTCAACTTCGAATGAATTCGTTGTCTCGATAACCGCCGCTGCGTCACGATCAAAGAAATCTAAATGCGCAAGACCATCTTGTGAATAGAGGTACATTCCTGGATCACCCGAGAACATCACAAAAGGAAACTGCTCATTTGGTCGTGCTTCAAGCATTGTTTCATATGCTGCTCGTGCTTTGGCCCGTTCTTCATTAGATAAGACGGCTGGATTATAGAGTTCTGACGCATTCATATGCACATGCAAATCATTGCTTGGATCATCGCCAAAGGCAACATTACCACCAAGTATCAAGCCATCTTTATGCAATATCAGATCGTTTTCTGTACCCTCGACAAAAAAGTTCATCGCCGTGCCGTAGTCGTTTTGGCCTATGAGCGTGATGAATGGCTCTGTAAGTACATCATCTTCGCGGTACACTTGCCGTGCCGTGTAACGACTATCAATATCAGCAGCTGAATTACCTGACAATGCTATTGCCGCCGAAAAATCAACATCGTTATAGAAGTAGATGTAATCCATGCCGCTTACACCGACACTATCAAGCTGCAACGTATTATGTCCCAGTCTAAATGTCTGGTTTGGTCGATTATACGTAAATATATCTTCAAATACGGGAACTTCGGGGCGGACATTAAACATTGCTCGTCCTGCTTCACCGCATAACGTAAAGATATTTGCTCCTTGTTCGGTATTTTCAACCACTATCTGCGCATTGGCCGTGAACGTTATATCATCTATCAGGCCCCAGTGAACATTAGCCCCTATCTTGATACGGGAGCGATCACGCAGATCAAGAACATCTTGGTGCATGTGGCACAGGCAGATATTTGACAGCGTCAATATTGTATCTGGCATCACCGTTAATTGCGCTCGAGGATCGGTGCTAAAGTAAATGCAGGCACCATTGCCATCAAGTGTCGCATTACCAGTAATTTTTATCGTTTGGTTCTTTCCTACGCATACACATTTAACCAGTGAGATGGTACCCGATACGTTGCCATCAAAAATAATCTCATCTGGGTTTGGCCCAACGCTACCAGAGAACGTAAAGTTTGCATCAACGGCTTCTTTAATCGTACCGCGATTAAGCAACGATAGATGGCCGGATGTCAGATCGGCTTCCAAGTTCGCTTCAGTAGTAGGAACGGCCAATGGCGCATAAACTTTACCACGATTAAGTGGCGAGTTAAGGCAATCAAGCCATAACGTTGTGCCATCAACCACAATGTTGCCCGTACCGGTATCAAAGGTCCAATTTAAAGGACCAAGTTGGAATGTGGATGGTCCATACACATAAAACGTACCGTTACTTGTTGTCAGGTTGTCATCAAGCTTGAAGGTGCTATTAGCAACACGCACCTGCGAACCAGCATTGCGCAAAATAATCTTGCCCGCCGTATCCCCAAGTCCGGTAATATGCACATCATTAATAAAGAGTGTCGAATCATTATTAACAATGATTTCACCACCCAGGCTTAAATCAAGAACACATCCATTGCCATTGATACTGTTAACACCTGTAAAAATCCAGGAACCTATCAAGTTCAATGAGCCGGTCAATACCAAATCTGCTGCGTTGTTGAGATGAAGATTGTTCGTCCATGCCGATCCGTATACACTACCCAATGTCAGACGATGATTGTTCAGTTCAATGGTACCATCGCCCAAAATTTTCACTTCATCGGCAAGCCCAAGATCGTTATCAAGAATGGCTGTACCGTTATTCAATACAAGATTTTTGTTAAGTTGGCTCTGAAGCGCAAGTGTCAATTGCGTAGAACCATTTGCAAGAATCACTGGATTATCAAAAAGTGGTTGGCCCTCAAGACGGTTCCCTAGGCCCGAAACGGCAAGACCATTAATAAGTGTTCCAGGCTCGGCACGGAAACGACCGCTTCCTTGAAGCCGTATGGAATATGTCGTACTTGGATCGTAGACCCCTTTCATGAGGGCCTCAAGTCCAGCAGATTCCAAAAGGCCCGCGTCAAACGTTATAGGCAATCCTGTAACTTCTGAACCTTTTTCCAGTTTCAACGTCCCATCGATCGTCAAATTGGAAGAACCAACATGAAAGTTACTACCAGCACCGATGTTAAAAGTCGACTCTCGACTACCGAATGAAACCGAAGCACTTAAAAATTGAGAACCAACAAAGATATATACAAATAAAAGTATGTTACTTAACTTCCTCATCCTACTCCTTCCTCAGAACTTATCCTTATTCTCCTCTACATTGATGAATAATCACCTCTTTTTTCTCATATACACATCTTATTGAAAGACCCATCTCTTAAAAAGCTCGATTGCTTCGTGATGTTTGATTCTAGATGTGACCATTACCCCTGTAAAGGTATTGAAGAAAAAAAATTATTTCAAGCTTCTTAACCGAACCAGTCAGGAAGATGCTTGGACCGATATATTCCCTTACTTTACGAGATTGATAGCACTATCAATCTCCTGACGAATCTTTTGAGCAGAAGTAATGAAATATTTTTGCTCTTCAGCATTCAGCTCAACGGGCAGACGTTCACACGAACCACTTTTGCGTACAACTGTCGGCAAGCTCAGACAAACATCCTTGACGCCATAAACACCACTCACCAACGTTGAAACCGTAAAAACGCGTGATTGGTCAAGAAGTATTGCCCGTACAATCTTGGCAACCACAAGAGCTATGGCATAAAAGGTTGCCCCTTTTCTGCGAATAATCTCATAGACAGCATTTTTGGCAGAAAAACATATTTTATCCATAACATCTTTGTCATACGCAGGCAATTGGGAAATGGGAACCCCGGCAATGGTCGCTTTACTCCACCATGCAAATTCAGAATCTCCGTGCTCCCCTAGAATATAGGCGGTTATGTCTTTTGGGCTGATATTAAAATGCTCTCCCATTAAATAACGCAGGCGCGCGGTATCAAGAACAGTACCCGATCCAAAAACACGACACGAAGGAAAACCCGAAAGATGGAGTGTTATATAAGTAAGAACATCCAAAGGATTTGTCACCACGAGAATAATACATTCGGTATTATGGCGCACAATATTGGGAATAATCTCTTTAAACATCTTCGCGTTTGTTTCCACCAGCTCTGAACGCGGTTGGCCCTGCTTCTGTGGTATTCCTGCCGCGACAACAACCACCGCAGCTCCCTTAACCAATGCAAAATCATCACCTGATTCAATATGCACTGATGTGGTAAATTGCATGCAATGCATAAGGTCAAGAGCTTCGCCATCGGCCTTATCTTTTTTGACATCAATAAGCGCGATCTCCGAAACGGTTCCGCTCATCATGAGGGCGTAAGCAGTCGTACTTCCAACACAACCAGCCCCAATTATTGCAACTCTTGCCGATGGATACTTTGAGACGTGTACCATGACTCTCCTTTCTCTTTTTTGCGTTCAGGCGTCATACTATCAGAATCATTATAATTATGGTAAGAATTAGCACATAATTTTTTTAGAGAAGGAGCTCTCATGAGTATCAAACCAGATACATGGATTCGTCTTATGGCTCAACATTCTAGAATGATTGAACCATTCGTTGAACGACAGGTTCGAACACAAGACAAAGCAACACAGAATGTCGTAAGCTATGGGCTGTCCAGCTACGGCTACGATCTTCGCGTTGCTGACGAATTCAAGGTATTCACCAACATCAATAACTCAATCGTCGATCCAAAAGAATTTAAGGAAGAATCTTTTGTATCGATGCACAGCAAAGTGTGCACCATTCCACCAAATTCATTTGCACTTGCACGTAGCATTGAATACTTCCGCATTCCACGCAACATACTCACTATTTGCTTGGGCAAATCAACCTACGCGCGATGTGGCATTATTGTTAACGTTACACCACTTGAACCGGAGTGGGAGGGACATGTCACCATTGAAATTTCTAACACCACTCCTTTGCCCGCACGAATTTATGCATATGAAGGAATCGCCCAAGTAATATTCTTCCAATCAGAAAATGAATGCGAAGTTTCATATGCTGATCGCAAAGGTAAATATATGAAGCAACAAGGCGTTACCCTTCCCATGATTTAGCACCATACCAAAGGAGAGAGTATGCCAGCAAAAAGCAAACGCGCTGCTGAAGCTGAAACATTGTTAACGCAGGTAAAAAAAATCAACACAAAATTTGTCGTCGTCACCGGCGGAGTCTGCTCTTCGATTGGCAAAGGGGTACTCGTATCGTCTCTTGGAGTACTCCTCAAAAAAGCTGGCTACTCTCTTGCCGTTGCAAAATGGGACCCCTATCTCAATGTTGACCCAGGAACCATGTCGCCTCTTGTTCACGGAGAAGTTTTTGTCACCGCCGATGGGGCTGAGACCGATCTTGACCTTGGACACTACGAACGCACCATTGGGCTCAATCTTGAACGAGATTCTTCTGTTTCTTCAGGACAAATTTATCAAGAAATATTGGAAGGCGAGCGTACCGGTGTTTTCTTGGGGAAATGCATCCAAATGGTTCCGCACGTTGTCGATGTCATCAAAAATCGACTCCTTGCTTTTGCACTTCGCCATAAAACTGATTTTGTTTTGACCGAAATTGGCGGCACCGTTGGCGACATGGAAGGAGAAGTTTTTCTCGAAGCACTCCGTCAGCTCAAAATGGAACTGGGCAGCTCACGCATTATGCATGTCCACCTCAGTCTTGTACCATTTTTAAGCTGGACAGGAGAGATTAAAACCAAGCCGACACAACACAGCGTAATCGCATTAAAACGTGCTGGATTAACTCCGGATTGTCTGGTACTACGCGCCGACCATCACGTCGATGCTGATGCCATTAAAAAATTGTCTATCATGTGTGAAGTCAAACCTGATTTCATATTCCAAATGCTCACCGTCGCCCCCGTATATCGCACCATCATTGCACTCAGCAAACAAAAGATGGGAGCAAAAACGCAACAGCATTTCGGCATCAAAACACCTAAAGCCCCCGATCTTTCTTCCTGGCAAGCCCTCATTGATCGCATCGCAGAGAGCAAACAAGTCGTTACGATAGGTCTTATCGCCAAATACGTTGGCAGTAATGATCCCTATATCAGTGTTGTTGAAGCAATTAAGGCAGCGGCCTTTCACCTCAAACGTCGTGCAAAAATTGTTGTCATCGAAGCAGAATCCCTTGAAAAATCATCTTATGGAAGCAACACTTCCGCATGGAAAAAACTTAAATCGCTCGATGGCATTGTAGTACCTGGTGGATTTGACGTTCGCGGCATCGAAGGAAAAATTCTCGCCGCACGGTGGGCTCGTGAACACAACATCCCTTACTTTGGGCTTTGTCTTGGTATGCAGATCATGCTTATTGAAGCCGCACGCTCACTTTTGCAACTGCCTAAGGCCAACAGCACCGAGTTTGACGCAGCGACCTCAGATCCTGTCATTGATCTCATGCCCGAACAACGGGCTATCAAACACAAGGGCGCAACCATGCGACTCGGATCGTATCCCTGCACACTTGTTAAGGGGACGAAAGCGGCAGCGGCCTATCACAAGACAGTCGTTGAAGAACGCCACCGTCACCGCTATGAAGTTAACAATGCCTATAAGCATGCATTTGAAAAAGCTGGTTTTGTATTTTCAGGAATTTATACGGCAAAAAATTTAGTCGAAATTGCAGAGTTCAAAAAGCATCCCTTTATGCTCGGCACCCAATTTCATCCCGAATTTCAGTCATCGCCACTGACGGTGCACCCTCTTTTTATGGCATTCATGAAAGCGGTGACAGAGAAGACGAAATAGGCTCTTAGAGCCTGTACGGAAATTAGAACATCGCCTTATGCTTCAACATTTTGGCCTGCCGTTGCAGCAGCTAGCACAACTTTAAAGCAGAAAGAAGATGCATCTACCACGCCGTCACCATCTCAAGATGAAGTTACTGCGCTCAAAGCAAAAAATGCTGACTTAGAAAAACGTATAAAAGAATTGGGAAAAGCAGTAAACGCGAAAACAAAGAGCAGAACAAAAAAACGACCACAGAAGAAAAATGCTGTCTCGGCTCAGTTTAAAGATATAGAGCAATAGCTTTAAGCAGTTACTTCTTTTTAAAGGTCAAAGATGGCTCTTGTCCAAGTAGCGCTGCAATATGAGCCACACTTGCCAGTGTTAAATTAAATATGTTTTTTTGCCTGAAGCGAGAATCTGAGCGTGTATCCCATCGCATCCGCTACTTTTGATAGCCTGGCAACTGTGGTTGACGTATAGCCACCACGTTCAAGACGAGCGATAGAAGGCTGTTGTGCCTTTAATCGTTTTGCGAGCTCTACTTGTGAAATATGCTTCTTTTTTCTTGCCTTAATAAATTGTTCGAGAAGTTCAAATTCAGGGCCAAGAGCGTCATATTCACTTTTGAATTCTTTATCTTTGAGCTTCTTTTGTTTATATGCTTTAAAACTTAAATTTTTGTTCATTTTGTCAACTCCTCCATGCGTTTTCTTGCTATATCTATTTCATGCGGCGGTGTCTTCTGAGTCTTTTTAATAAAACCGCTTAGTATGATGACAACATATTCTTTTCTAATACAAAAGAAGGCGCGTCAAAATAACATATTTGTTATATTACTCAATTATTCGTTAGCTGTACCTGCAAAGCGACACTTACTTGCGACAATAACCAACAAGACTAACGCCCATCGGCGGAGAAAAATTTTTATTCAAAAGATTGTTGTCCAGTGACAGCAGATAATATCCCAGCGAATTAAGCACACCGGGCATGAACGTCCCATTAACGCGCGGCTTGAGCCACCGCTCACATAATCTTTTTGCCGCAATAGGGGGAAAGAGCAGAGAGTTCCAGTAGAAAATCTTTTGTGACGCAAAAGGCGCCATGAGCGCATTGAGTGTTTTCTTGCCGTAGCGTCGATGATGATTAAGCGCCCGATCGTGGGCGCTAAAAAGCCATTGGTGCGCTGGTACGGTAAAAATAAGCGCCCCACCCTTCTTTAAAACTCGATACGCCTGAGCAACGGCAGAAGCATCATCAAGAATATGTTCAAAGACATCGCACGCCACCACAACGTCAAACATTTGATTGTCGTACGACAGACGGCAGGCATCCTCACACCGTTTTTCGACACATAACGCGTCATCAATCAATGCAAGCGCACGAGCATCAATATCTACCACATGAACTGCACCGAAGCGCTTCAATATGGCAAGGTCGTCGCCAGTCCCCGCTCCAAGGCTGAGAATCTTAAGCCCCGTTTGTGCGCCACAGGCTTTGGCCATCAGAACGGAAATAAGATCCTGTTTGGCTTTGAACCAGAAGTAGTTGCTTGTATTTCCAGCTTGAACATCTTTATAGTCCACACGATCCCCTTTTTTAGCAGACGGTGTATGGCGCTCAAGATCAGGAGCGAAGCGATGGCGAAGTCTGGCCCGCCATACGTAGCTACGAGCCGTTAGGCGAAGAGCGTAGTATGGAGAGGGTGGGATTCGAACCCACGATCCCGGTTTCCCAGGATAACCGCTTTCGAGACGGTCGCTTTCAACCACTCAGCCACCTCTCCAAAAACTTTAAGAACAGGGTCTTACTATAAAAGTTTCGTATGAAATTGACAAATGCGCGCTTTCAATTTTAAAAAACTAGTTGCTTTTTGCACTTGTTCGTCGCTATCATTAATGGAAACTTGACGCTTAGAATGCATATAAAGAGCGAAAAAGAGGCCATTGCTCTTCATCAGTATTTTTTGAAAACACAAATTTAAAAACTCAGGGAGATTTCGATGAACAACCTCAATACACGCGCAATTATTCTTGCTGCCGGAAAATCCACACGCTTTAAAACAAAAAAAACTAAATTGCTTTTTTCAATTTGCGGACAAACAATGATTTTGTATCCGCTTAAAATACTTGAGTCACTTGATATACCTATCACGCTTGTCCTTGGACACCAGGCTGATGACGTCATACATGAGCTTAATAAAAAACCGATCAACAATCTTTCATACATACTTCAACGAGAACAACTTGGAACAGGGCACGCCGTTGCGTGTACACAACACACCTGGGATAGAGATCATGTTCTTATTTTGTATGGTGATATGCCATTACTCACCAAAGAGCTGGTACAAAATCTTATCAACGAACACATTAAACACGATAACACTATCTCATTCTTTACGTCCTACGTCATAGATCCAATAGGCTATGGCCGCGTTCTTGAAAAAGACGGCAAATTCCTGATTGTTGAAGAAAAAGATTGTAACGACGAGCAACGTTACATCAACCGCATTAACGCCGGCATTTATGTAATGAAACGGGCATTTCTCCACGATTACATCTCAAAACTCGACAAAAGTTCAATCACCGGAGAAATTTATTTACCAGAACTCATCCGCATGGCTTGTGAAGCCGGGCTTCCTGTTCAAGCAATTTCGGTTCCTTTTGATAACATACGCGGTGTTAACACTCTTCAAGAACTCTGGGGCGTTGAACAAATCAAACGTTCAGAATTTATTAAGCGTTGGATGGCACGCGGCGTCCGCTTTGAGCTTGCACAAAGTATTCATATCGATATCAATGTCGAAATTGGACCCGGATCATTCATTGGAACCGGAGCCCATTTGTTAGGATCAACAAAAATTGGCGAGGAATGCTTTATCGGTGCGTTTTCGATCGTTGAAGACACAACGCTGGGAGATTCTTCAGTCATTCATTCGCATTCAGTTGTACAACGATGTTCTATTGGCAACAATGCGCATATTGGCCCCTTCGCAAGGCTCCGCGACAACAGCCGCATAGAAGACCATGTCGAAATTGGTAATTTCGTCGAAATGAAAAACTCCACCATTGGTGCCTATTCAAAAACACGTCACCTTAGTTATGTCAGCGATGCAACCATTGGCTCACAGGTGAAAACAGGTCCAGGCCTCATTATCAGCAATTTTAACGGCAGTCAAAACAGCAAAACGGTTATTGAAGATCGCGCTTTTGTCGAAGGCAACAACACGCTCATTGCACCAATTACTATTGGCAAAGATGCTCTCGTCACTGCCGGATCAACTATAAGCAACAATGTTCCTGCAGCAACAAGTGCTTCTGCTTGTATCCCTCAAACTAACTCACCACGCAGCATCACCCCACTCGCAGAAGACGATGATTCGGAAGAGTCACAAAAGAACCGAGAACACTACGACAAAACTTTTCAATTTACTGGCGCGATAAAAAGTAAAAAAGATCAACGAGCCGAATTTTAATGAAATTTATTCACACCGCTGACGCGCATTTTGGCGTTGAAAATTACGGCAAGATCGATACGAAGACGGGAATTCATTCCCGTCTTCTGGATTTTTCGAACAACTTCAAAGGCATTGTCGATTATGCCATCCAGGCCAATGTCGACTTTTTTCTTTTTTGTGGCGATGCCTATAAGACGGCTAATCCAACTCCTACGCAACAAAAGCTTCTTGCGCAACACATGCTCAGACTACACGCCGCTCACATACCCGTCGTTATTATCGTAGGCAACCACGATCATCCTCTAAGCTTTGGCAAGGCACACGCATTGGATGTGTTTGCCTATTTACCACTTGATGGTTTTTATGTTTTTTCCAAGCCAGACCTAATCACACTCACCACCAAATCAGGACCGATACAAATTGTCGGCATTCCTTGGCCTCTACGCAATCATGTTGTAACCAGCCACCTTCATCGTTTCAAAGATCATAATGAGATTACGGCTTATCTTTCTGAAAAAATTGGCGACATCATAACTGCATTCGCTGAAAAGATAGATCCGTCAACGCCCGCTCTTTTGGCTGGCCATCTAACGGTAAACTCAGGAAAATTTTCGGGTTCAGAAAAGTGCGCGATTTATGGCTCCGACCCCGTTTTTATGCCATCGCAGCTTGCTCGCAAAGAATTTGATTATGTCGCCCTAGGTCATTTGCACGGGCACCAAAATCTTAATCCATCTGGTGCTCCTGCTATCGTGTATCCGGGCTCATGCGAACGGGTTGATTTTGGTGAACGCAAAGAACCAAAAGGATTTTGTGTGGTTACCATTGAAAACAATGGCGGTTCTAAGAAATGTTCATATGAATTCATCACACTTCCTACACGGCCCATGCTTCACCTTGAGATTGTTCTTGAGCCACTTGGTGACCAAACACAGCAGGTGTTGAACGTCATCAAGAAACAGGTACTCGATGATGCGATCGTAAAAATTGTTTATCACCTTCCCGAAGGGAAAAATGACAATGTTGATCTGACTGCCCTACAAAATGCATGTCAAAAAGCTCTCTATCTTGTCGGCATTTTTCCCATTCACCAACCAGCACCGCTACGAGAACGCCGAGCAGCGCTCAAAGTTGATATGGACTTCGCCACGCTTCTCACCCATTATTTTCAAACTAAAGAGCATCTTCGCGAACGCACAGCAGTTTTAATTGAAAAAGCTTTCACGCTCAAGCAAGATCTTGAACAGGCAGAAGATTAGACGTTGTGCTGCATCACGTTGATACAACATTTCAAATACAATCGGAAACAACGTCTGCTAGGCACATATCGAACATTCATGACACTCAATATAGTTATTGGACGTCCCTTTTTGCTTGACATAAAACACCCACCTTGTTACCATGTGCGATGTAAAATTTTGACATTATTTTAGAAGATAAGAAAAGTTCTTATAGGTCCCTAAAAGAACAATACGTAAAAGTATTGTTCGCCCCCCCAACCCTCCAGCTTGTCCTAAGTTGGAGGGTTATTTTTTGTAACCAACTAACTGGCTTGCAGGTCCTTGCACAATCGTCTGATCACAAGAGAAAACTCCACGTACAAGATATGCATATTTTTTTCGTTGAACCACAGAAGACGTATCAACAAAACATGTCTTCTTAATCGGCTTTTTGGTGATAGGCTTTTTGGGAACGAAATAGCCACGTGCTGAACGATACACATGATAGCCTTCAAACGATAATTGAAACTTTGCGTTCTTCTCGATTAACGTCAGATCAATAGGATGCCATGTAAGATGCGCACCATTTTTTGATAAGATAACCTGTAATCCGCGAACAGACGGAAGCGAAAGTTTGCTGATCTTGACCTTCACTTTTTCTGGAAATTGAAATAGCGTACGCTGTTTTCTACCGCATGAAGTACATGCAAGGCATAATAATACTATGAAAATACGTAAAAGCATGTTACTTAACGAGGACCGGAAAAGATCAACACAAATTCATCAACGGCTTTTCGTAACCCTACAAGAGCCTGTTCACTCAAATCCTGCGTTTCAAGAATATTTTGATAAACATCACCGTGTGTTGCTTTAACATATGAAGCAAATTGGGTTACAAACGGCTTGACCAAATTGAGCGCCAATTTATCTAAATAATTTTCTTTAAGCAGAAAGAGGAAGAGCGTTTGATCAACAAATGAGTACGTCTCGTGTTCAGCTTGGCGCAAAATTTCAATCGCACGGCGCCCACGCTCCAGCGCTCGTTGACTTGTTTTATCTAATTCTGAACCGAACTGCTCAAAAGCAAGCAGTTCATTATATTGTGCAAGCTCAAGCTTGAGGCTTCCCGAAACTTTTTTCATCGCACGAGTCTGCGCCGCAGCGCCAACACGCGATACCGACAAGCCAATGTTGACCGCAGGACGAGTTCCCTTGTTAAACAAATTGGTATCTAAAAAGATTTGTCCATCGGTGATAGAAATTAAATTCGTCGGAATGTAGGCCGAAATATCATCGCCTTGAGTCTGAATCACCGGAAGCGCGGTCAAAGACCCTCCACCACGCTCGCTGTTTAATTTTCCGGCACGCTCCAAGAGACGTGAATGTATGTAAAAAATATCACCAGGATATGCTTCACGGCCTGGAGGACGACGCAGCAGCAATGAAAGTTCACGATAGGCTATGGCATGATTACTTAGATCATCATAAATAACCAATGCGTCGCGGCCCTGTTGCATAAAATATTCACCGATGGTGCAACCAGTGTAAGGGGACAGATACTGATTAAGTGCAGGCTCTTTTGCATCAGCATCGACAATTATTGAATGTTCAAGTGCACCAGCTTTATCAAGCTCATAAATAATGCGTGCTGTGTGCGACTGTTTGTGTCCAATCGAAACATAAATACAGATAACATCTTGATTTTTTTGATGAAGAATAATATCAAGTGCTATAGCAGTTTTACCCGTGCTACGGTTTCCAATAAGCAATTCGCGCTGACCACGTCCAATAGGAATGAGACTATCAATAACGGTAATACCCGTTTCCAGAGAACGGTTAATTGGTGCACGATAAATAATACCCGGAGCTGTGCGCTCAATAGGCATTTTTTGTGAAGCATCGATAGGGCCTAGGGCATCCATTGGCCTTCCGGTTGCGCTCAAAACGCGGCCGATCAGATGATCGCCCACCGGCACACCAAAAACAGAGCCTGTTCGACGAGCAATTTCCTGCTCAACCACAAAAGCACCGCTCTCAAGCAAAACAACCGAAACAAAATCTTCGTCAAGATCAAAAACCATGCCCTTGGCACCGTTCTCAAACTCGATCAGCTCGCCAAAAACGGCATCGGTTAAGCCATAAATCTTACAAACATTATCGCCAATTTTTATAACCGTACCAATTTCTTCAAGATGTTCTGGAGCCTCGCGCAGCGAGTCTTCTAATAGCGAAATAACATCCATCTCTCTTTGCGTCATAGTCCCACCCGTTGAAGCATAGAGCGCTTAACATCACGCAGTAAGGCCCGAATCGATCGTTCCCATAGCCACGCATCACCTTTAATTCTTATTCCACTAATGAGCTCAGGACAAATCATAAAATCCACCTTGATTGCATCAGCATGTGTACGACGTCGCACAAAATCAACGATACGTTTTTTTTCAGATTCCTTGATATCATTTGACAGCGCAACCGAAAACATCGCCACTGCTCGCCGTTTCCAATAAAGTTTTGTAATTTTTTTTATAGTGACATTAAGTAATGCAAGTCTTCGATGGCGATAAAGCATGATCACTAGCTGCCGAAATGGTGCCCCAAGTGAATAATGCTGCATAAGCCGTTGAATCATATGCTCCTTTTGGTCATGTGTCAGCGTTTTGAGCATTAAATAAACTAATATGCCGCGACGCAAGGAGATGACCGAAGCAAACGTGCGTAACCGATCTATAAAATCCTCTGTCAGCGTTTCGCCATACACATTACAAAAAGCAGTAGCATATTTATGCGCTATAATTTCATCAGTAACGACCATAACCCTAAGAGCCTTCAGTATCCAACTGGTCAATGATACGCGTCAAAAAATGATTACTTGCAGCAGAGCGATAGCGATTTTCAAGTTTCTCGGTAGCCCTGGTTACAGCTTCAGGAACGCTTCTTTCAATACATTTTGAAAGAGCAACGTAGTGATTCTGCAGCACACGCTTTTCTGCAACCTTGAGAATAATTTCTTCATTCTTCAGTTCTTGCTGCCTCTTCTGCTCTAAAAGCGCCGCATGCCAAACCTGAACATTACGCTCAAGAAGCGTCAACATCTGTTTCTGGTTGTACATTTGCCCAGCTAAACGTTTTTGAGTTGAAGCAAGAAGCTTTTCTCTTCCCCAAAGTTCTGTTTGTTCTTTTTTTTCTTGGGCAACTGCCGCAGCCATCATAGGAAGAAGATATACTTTGATCAAATCGTAGAGTTTGTAGAGAAGTAATGAAAAAATGCACAAACGAAATAAGAGTTCAATAACCCCAGCATCAGTATGCATCATTGGCCTTGGTAACAAGAATGTCGCACATTGCTTCTGTCACAGCCTCAATGTCATTACGCGTTTGAGATTCTATTTTTATCAAAGGGATTTCTTTGATTTGAGTGCTAATAGGAGCGTATCGCACACGTACATGTTCCTTAAAATCACTTATGCCTTTTTGCTTCTCTTCTTGTATCTTGAGAAGAGCATGCTCGCGATCTTTAAGACTTTCGCGCAGGAGCTTCTGCGCTGTTTCTTTGTTGTTCAATACACGCATAACAGGTGAGAAGATAAGTTTGCGCAACATAAAGTAACTCACCCAGAAGTTCGCGATTTGAATGATGAACGTTACATTGATACCCATCGCTCACCAGTATGTTTATCCCCCGTCCAACGTTTTATTTTCCTACATAAAAAAGCAAAACCAACGAAATAAGAAGTGCATAAATCGCCGTTGATTCCACAAATGCAAGCGCCAGAACCATGGCTCTGATAATCACACCGGAGCTTTCAGGCTTTTTCCCAATGCTTTCACATGCCCTACCACCGATAAAACCCAATCCCAAGGCAGGGCCAATTGTCCCAATACCCATACAAACACCAGCGGCAATATACGCGGCAACCTTTGCTAACTCAACATCTGCCATGGAGTCTCCCTGAAATTTACAATACCTTACATATCAATCAGGCATATTCACTATTTTCAGTATAAGTTTTTTATTCCGGAAAGGAATACCTAGCTCAAAATTCGCCTAATATACCGACTCACTATGCCCACTTGCACGAAGAGCCCCGGGGGCAATCTGATTTTTTTTGTCCAAACTGTCTATAAAATTACGAATTGCGGTAAGATGGCACGCCGATTCGTGGGTATTACTTTCAAAATCTTGATCACCATCAAGTACAAGCACCGGAACATCCTTAATCGAGGCTATTGGTTCAACCGCACGTATTAACCAATCATCATGCCTGTCATGAAGCCGCTTGACGTAGGCCAGCGAAACTTCTGATTCTTCATGACGATGTCGCCAGGCAATACGCTGATAAGCAACTTCGGGGCTGGTACGCAGATAAATAAAGCCTTGTGGCCGGGGCACAAAATTTTCAGACACCCACAAAAACCATTCCCTGTAAATATTCCATTCAACTTCATTCATAGTCCCAAGCTCGTAACACGTCTTGGCAAAACAGAAACGATCACAATAAATTGATCGTTCAAGAATATGCACATTTTTGTCCATATGTTCGAGCTGCTGCTCTAAAATAGCGTGGACACGTGTCAAAAATGCATACGACTGAAAAGTATATGCCCAGCGCGGCGTATCGTGGTAAAAAAGGTCGAGTAGATTGCCACCTGGTCCAACATTTTGCCACTTATCAGTTGGCTCTTGAATCACATTAACATCCGAAAGAGTTGTGAGTAATCTGAGCAACGTCGATTTACCTGCACCCATATTACCTTCAAGAATAATCAATTTTCGGTTTGGCCTATGCGTAACGCTCATCGATCAACCCTTATTCATGTTTCTGTTATAGTTAGGTTCAAACACATCCAGGAAAGTATACCTTAAGTTTTGGTTCATCCAGAGTCTGTTAGGAATAATCATGGCCAATGCCACATCACACACCTACACCATGAAAGATCTTAAAGAAGCGTGGGCACTTATACAACATGCCAGCCACATAACACTTCTCACACACAACGATCCAGATGCAGATGGAATGTCAGCATGCGCCGCGCTTTCCCATGTATTTGAAAATATCGGCAAAAAAATTGAAACCATCTATCCCAATCAGCCAGAATTTCCAACAGAACGTCAGGCACGCACTATACTTATTAACAAACACGTTCAAAAGCCTGATCTTATTATCATTGTCGACACGGCTCGATTCGAACGCGCTTATTTCCCCCAGGAATTTTCATCCATACCACTCATCAATATCGATCATCACACGAGCAACAATATCAAAGGTTTATTTAATTTCGTTAATCCAGATGCTGCAAGTGCCTGTGAAGAACTTTTTGTTATCCTGCACGCGTGGAATGAACCGCTTGTTGATCTTTATGTCGCGCAGAGCTTATTGTGCGGTACTCTTTACGACAGCCAAGTTTTTCAAACATCTTCTACAACTGATCGAACACTTGCCGTTGCGCTTGAACTTATGCATCGTGGAGCAAACCTTTTTGAAATCAAAAACGAATTACTTTCATCAAAAAATCCCCAGATAATTGCGTTATGGAGCAAAATTCTTGCCACCGTTACTCTTTCTCCAAGCAAAACAGCTGCGTGGGTGCTCATTCGGCAGTCAGACATGAAAGAACTTGGGGCCAAGCCGTCATCACTAGTCGGCATTAATAATTTTTTAGGACAGATCTGCGGCATTGATGTAACGGCTATTTTTTATGAAACCGAGACAGGGGAAATTAAAGTTTCGCTACGTTCTAAAATTACTGATGTTAATGCGTTGGCTCAACGCTTTGGTGGAGGCGGTCATAAATATGCGGCCGGCGTTAGACTCGAAAAACCATTTGATACTGTCGTTGCTGAAGTCACCAAACTTTTAAAGTAACTCGGTCTGTGCTACCACTCTTCGTCACCCAAAAGCCCACTGACGGAATCGTAACTCATTGAGCCAGATAAGAGCACATGCGCGCCAGCCAAGGCATTTACGCGAGCATCGTATGAACTTCCCTGAGCACTTTGCCCAAAAACAATGCTGTTAGAGAGTGCTTGAGTTGTGGTGCTATTCACAAAATCGCATTTGTAGACCTCGATCTCTTCATGACCGGCCCCGGGAGTCTGTCCACCAATTGCCAAATATCGGCCATCAGGTCTCCAGTTAACTGAATGCACCGTAGTACCATAATCAATTTGCGCACCTGAAATCAGCGTTAGCGCTGCACCATCAAAACTATAAATTTG
>Ga0172379_10005841_pt1 | contig 16940 bp, 18 predicted proteins | sample GrowelOW334metaG_FD_119756 | JGI IMG/M metagenome (GOLD analysis project Ga0172379, IMG submission 119756) | Groundwater microbial communities from an aquifer near a municipal landfill in Southern Ontario, Canada - Groundwater well OW334 metaG | ecosystem: Environmental > Aquatic > Deep... | reverse complement strand
TGAAGATGTCGATGACGAAGTTGAACTACTGGTTGATGACGATGTCGAAGATGAAGTTGAACTACTAGTCGAAGACGAAGTTGACGAAGTAGACGAAGATGTCGAAGACGAAGTTGAACTACTAGTTGATGAACTAGTCGATGACGATGTCGATGAAGTCGATGACGATGTCGATGAAGTCGATGACGATGTCGAAGAAGAAGTTGAACTACTGGTTGATGACGATGTCGAAGATGATGTAGATGACGTTGACGACGAAGTTGAACTACTAGTCGATGACGATGTCGATGAAGTCGATGACGATGTCGAAGAAGAAGTTGAACTACTGGTTGATGACGATGTCGAAGATGATGTCGATGACGTTGACGACGAAGTTGAACTACTAGTTGACGAACTAGTAGATGACGACGTAGATGACGACGTACTAGAAGTACTACCGCCGAAAAAATCGCCGGCATCAGCATAAGTTTTAGTAGCACTACTAAACGGAGTAACTATTACCATATATATAAAAAAATAATTACAGGGAAGATGGAGTAACCACTTCCCTGTATATTATCCATCTACTATTAACTTTATTTTAAAATTTTTATCCCTTTAATTCTTCAAGATATATTAATACCGGAGCAATAGCACCAGAAACATATCTCTCAATTGTCTCTCCCGTCTGATTATTTTTGCCCATAAAATTTTCTTCTACAATCTTTTTGGCTAAAACAAATTCCTCATCATCAAGAGTTATCTCATTTTCTTTACATCCAACTATTCTTAGGGCCAATCTATAACATCTCATTAAGTCAGCACCCTTTCTGTTAGGAGAAGATAATAGTTCTGCAATAACTTCTGATATTAATAGAGGGGTAATTTTATTATTTGCATCCCTCATTATAATATCTTTACCATAAATATCAACTAACTTTTTTTTAAGATCAATTTTTTTCATAATATTTATTATTAATTTTATTAATTATTTTTTCGACTTTTATTTATTTTTTAAATTTTCTAATATTGTTTTAAAACCTTCAAATGATACTTTGATAGAATTTATATCAGTTCTCATACTCCCAAAATCTTTTTTAAGGTCATTAATATGATTATTTAAATTCAAATTTATTTCTTTAATATTCTCTTTAATATTTTCAATATCTTTTTCAACAGAAGCAACTCTTTCTCCAAGTGGTTTTTCTTCCTGTTCTGGTGCTTTACTTTTTTTATCCAGCCAGTATTTAAAACATTGCCCAGCTACTACTATAAAAAGAGCACATACTCCAAATGTTACCCCTAAATCTGCATATTGTTTTATATCGTCCATATTATTTAATGCCTAATTCTTCTGCCTTTAATAAAAGTTTATTTATTCTATCTATCTGCATTTCATTATTACTGATTAAAGAATCTAATGATTTTCTGTGATTAACCAAATCATTTTCAAGAGATATTTTTTGAGCTTTTAATTGTTCAACAGTATAAGCTCTTTCATTAACATTTGTAACCTCTGTTATCTCTTTAATTTCGGTATTACTAACTTTTTGATATTGTTTTGTTTCCATATTTTTATAATAATTATGTTGATGTTGTAAAATTAAAATTCATTAAAATATAATCACCAGCATCTAATAAAGTCGTCCAATCAAGAGATGTTGTGCTTCCAGTGGCATAGATTGTAAAGTTTATATTCGCACTGCTTATAGTATGCAAAATGGTATAAGTTCCCGTGCCAGTATTTATCTTTGCTATTCCAAGTGAAACTCCCAAGCAAGAAATAATCGCAGGGGTTACATTAAAAGTAATTATTTTGCCGTCAGCACTCATAGTCCAAGAGCCACTTGTCCCGCTTTTTGCCAAATCGTTAGCATTTGTATTTGTCGGTGAATTGAATCCGCCATAAGCCACTCCCATATCGTTGATATCTATATCCGTTCCAGGAGTCGCACCAGGTTGGATTTGAACAGCCATACCCCGTAATACATTTCTGCCAGTGGCATAACCCTCTAAAACATATTGGGTTGAATTGGCTTTTATATCAGCGGTAAAAGTTGATAATCCAGCATTATCTATTGTTAATCTGGTAACAGCATTTCCAGTCGCAAAAACTATTCCCCCGTGTCCAGATTGTCCTGAGTTTCCAGCATACAATAATAAATCTCCATAATAAGAAGTATTTTCATTTCCTGCTAAACCAATCCAAGAGCCACGAGTGACACCACTCGCACCACCACCTGCAATATACATATAACCATTATCAGTGCCATCAGTAGTATCACGACTTATTTCATTATTTCCTGAAAGATATAGATAACCAGAAGTTGTAACCGTTCCGCAACCGAGAGTTGTTATCCCTGACACAGCATTATTAAAGGTTGCTGTTCCCGCCACATTCAATCCGAATAAACAATTAGTTAAACCCGTGGTGTCAATTCTAAACACTTCTGTCGGTGCGGTATCAGTTGTAACATTTCTTAAACCTATATAAAAATTTGATTTTGTGCTCCCTGTTCCGTCTATAACCTTACTTCCCACGACGCACACTTTATTCGTGTATCCTCCGATGCCGAAAGATATCTCACTAATTGAATTTGTAGCTCCTCCTCCTCCTCTAATATTCAAATGATTTCCTGTGAATTGAGTAGTATTTGATGTGGCATTATAAACATTAAAAGTCGCACCAAGATTTCCATTATATCCGATAGTCACACAATCAGCACCGCCATCAACAAAGAACATATTTGCGTTATTATTGCTTTCTACCCTGAAATCAACATCATCACTTGCTTCGTTGAATACTGCTCCGTTATTTACTGTCATTAACCCAGAACTTGTAATCGCACCGCAATCAAATGTTCCAATGCCTGCCAAATTAAGAGTGGCACTTGCTCTGTTTATAGCAACTTGAGTTGTGCCAATATAAAAAGTTTGTCCAACTGCGGCTTTTTCTGTATCCAATTCAACCAAAGCATTTTGAACATCAGCTGCGACAATTGAACCAGATGGAATAAAAGTAACCGCAGAAGCTCCAATGTTTGTTACTCCGCCTCCAGGTAAAGAAATTACAGTTCTATAATCAGCTTTTTCTTGAAAATTACCATCTCCTTTATAAATAAATTTCCATAATAATTTCATTTCAGGAGAAAGGTTGAGTGTCGCCAAGTTAGGTTGTGTCTCTGACCTTGCCAGAGCAATAGTATTATAAGCATTAGTGGCGTGGGTTGGTATTATATAAATTGGTCTGTCTTGGTCGGAAGTGGCATAAACCCACATACAAGCAAAATCACTTGCTCCGACATTTGTCAAAGCCCAAGTATCTGTATCAAGATATTGAGGTTGAGTTCCACTGCCAGCGTAAGGCAATGCTGAATTAACCCAAGTATATACTCCACTGCTAACCTGATAAAGTACTCGGCAAGTTGTTTGCGGATTTGATATTACAAGTTCCAAGTCTTCATCCATTATTGTTCCGCCTGCGATTGAAAGATGATTATCATCTCCTGTGGTTGGCAATGTTGAATTAAGCCCTGTTTCATATCTTATTCCTACTGTGTCGTGTCCCCAAGTATGCCAATCCAAATCTCTTGTGCTTGAATGCCATTCTTTTTGAATTGCTCCATTTGTTCCATTCCAGAAAACAGCGGCAACAGGAACTTGCGTAAAAAAGTTAGCGGTAATTCCAGCCTGACATTTTAAAAGTCCAGCGGAAGCGTCAAAATAAAATAAATAAACAGTGTTATTAGCAATAGCTACATAGTCATCTATATCGCAAGTAGTCGGAGAAGCGGTCGTATATTTAACCCCATTATACCAGTAAGTTATTGATGCGACTGAAAGAATATGCGTGGCATCTACAAAAGTTACAGCACCGATTGCCTCTACTCCCATATGATGTTTAAATCCGGGTATATTAGCGGTACCAACAATTGACATTACTCCTCCCGAAGCTATCTTAATATAATTAGCAAGATCAGCATCACCAATACAAACATTATCGGCTGAATCAATTTGGAATATTTTAGCCGTTGCCGCCACATCACAGGCGATGATCCGATGCATTACCGAATGATCAGGATTATTTAATGGATCTGTTGCAATTGGTTGCGCTACTGCCATGGTTATAATTTAATAAATTAAAAAAGATAAAAATACTATTTTTTATCTATTCATATTATTATCTATAATTATACCACAAGTCCTATTTTTTGTGTAGTTTTTCTCTAAGCATTGTTGAAGATATTCCGTCGGTATGGGGTAAATAAACTACATCGACTCCAAGACCAACTCCCGCATAATTACTCCTATGATCACTTCCAACAAACAATACGTCTGGTTTATACTTAACTATAGCTTCTTTCTTGCCAAATTTAAGAGATTGTTTATCAACAATATTGACATATTTACATTCAGAAACAATTTTCATCCTTTTTTTAAGTGGAATAAATTCCTTTCTATTTTTATATTTTTTAATATAATCTTTGTCTGAAACACAGACAATAAGAATATTACATAACTTCTTAGCATTCTCTAATAATCGTTCATGACCGAAATGCCAAGGATCGTATGCCCCGAAAGTCAAACCTGTATTATATTTTTTATTTGAGTTCATAAAAATTTTATACTTAATATTATAATAATTGATAAAAATTTTTACGACACGATCTAGTATTCCAATTAGTATGAGAAACTTCTGGAATTTTCCAAGTTTCTCCGTAATTTGACACAAAATATTCTTCCCTTGGAACTAAATATTTTTTATTATTAAATTCAACTATTATTGGATCGTAGAACCAATCTTTATTAAAATATCCAATAAATTGTTCTCTCTTCCGTCCCTTAAGACAAGCTAATCCAATACCATCTACTGTTTCATACAATGGGTCAATGTCTATTCTAACACCATCTTTCTCGAAACTAATGGTTCTTAAATATAATTCAGTACTCTTTATTCCATCTTTTGTTATAAAAGAGGGAATATCTTGCTTCCATTTAAATGAAGTAAAACCATGTTCTTTAATCACCTTTCTATCTATTTTACTAATATCTTCTGCTAAAATATGTAAATCAAGATCCCAATCATGATCAGCTATTTTCCCATCCCGATATACCATAAGTCCGCTACCAAATGCTAACCAATACTTTATATTCATTAAATTTAACATATCATCTACTTCCTTTAATATACTTGGTACTTTGTCTCCTACTGGAATTTTACGAGGATTTATTTTTTCCATAAAATTTTATTTATCTTTTAAATATTCTTCTACGGTAAAATCAGACTCTCTTTTAAATACATCACGAAGTTCTTCTGGTGTCATCTCTGTAATTATTTTTGGCAACTTCCATAATTTTTCATAACCAGGAGAACTTGGTTTCCAATGATCTCTGCGCCAATCTTTTCTTAAAGATGCTAGATGTATTAAAATTCTATTACATCCAATTCTATTCTTTTTTGTAAGTCCGTGATGATAGCAAGCACATCTATATGGAACTGCTGTTAATTTTTCAAATGGTTTAAATATTCTACTATGCCCGGTCATTGATTTGCTATGAACTGTATAAAGATCTCCAAACACATCTACTGGCTTCATTGTAATAGCAACCTTATCTTCCATTCCCCAGAAATCTATTAATAATTGTTTCAAAGAATCACTAAAAATTTCATCTTCATCTGGCCATATAAGAATATCAACTTTTTCTCCATTCCTTTTAACGTTTCTTATATATTCAAATACAGTCTCACGAATTGGACCCTGCTTTGGTTTAAAGCGATGAAATAATCCCCTTGGATTATTTTCTTCATTCTCAGTGGCCCTTCTAAATCCACTTTGACTAATCCTTATTCTATCTGGATATTTATTTTGATACTCCATAACTATATTATGCGTATATTCATCTTCGTTATCTTCCATTAATAAAACTATATCACAATACTTTAGTAAACAAGGTATTGTATAATGTAAAATATCTCCCCCGCGTGAAACAAGTGTTGCACCCCAAATTGTTAAATCTGTCAAAAAATCTCTCATATAATTTTGCAATATCCAATTAAATATTTAGCCCTTGGACTTATACCTTTGTTAATATTAAGACCTCCTTGAGAAAACCAATATATATTTTCTTTTTTAAAATGTTTTTCTATAAGTTCTTTGGCACTATCAATAGTATATACAGATTTATGGAATTCTGATGACATATTTATTGGTATAGAAAATAAAAATTCATTTGAAAGTTTTTTAACATTCTCTATAAAAAAATCTGGATTGTCAAGATGTTCAATTGTCTCAAAACTTATTACTATATCAAATCGTTCATTTGGAAATGTTAAATTTAGATCTTCTTGATTAAATCTTATATTGTTATGACCTATATCATAATGATCTCTAGCATATCCTATTGTTTCATAATCTACGTCTACTCCTTCTATCTCTTTGGAAACATTCGATAATAAACTTGTTCCATACCCAGAACCACATGCGGCGTCTAAAACATTCTTATTTCTTGCATACATTAATGCAAAATTATATCTTACAAGATGCGCCTGTAATGTCTTTACATTGCCTTTCATAAATTCAGGGATACAACGTTCTTTGGTAAATTTATTTATACTCATAATATTAATGGAACTTTATTTAAATCTCCATCCCATGATTGTGCATCGACAAAAGAACTACTTCTCTCAATTATTTCCATTTCTTGTGGTGTTAATTCCCACGCTGGTTTAGAAACCCTCCTTAATTTTAATCCCTTGGCTGTAACCCTATTTCTGCTCACAGCCCTAAATTCTTTATTTTTTTCAGTTAATCTTGCCAAATGTACAAAATTCCATGGTTCTTTAATAATATTTCTATTTATTCTATACGGTAAATAATAATTCTGTTTATGATAAGGAACTGAACTTATCTCTGGAACATATTTATAAAGTTTTGCATGTGAAACTAATCCTCTATTTATAAGAATATATGGTGAAGAAAATACTTCTATTGGTTTTATAAAACACGTGTCCGCCTTGCTATTCCAAAATTTATTCATTAAATTTGGAAGATTGTCTGTAAATATTTCATCAGAATCAATAAAACATAAAATATCAATCGGTTTTTGTTCGTGAACAATTTTAACTAAATCAAATGCTGCTTGTATAATTTGACCTTCATATTTTTTATGTCTTTGCATTAATGATTCTCCTGATTGTAATGGTGGAATATTATTTTTTCCAAAAACTATTTGTTCTGGATATTTACCGGCATATTCAAGAATGATTGATGTAGTTAAATCATCTGGATTATCCATCATAATTACTACTTTATCACAAAACGATAAAAGATTCTCTATACTATGACGACATATTTCCCCTTCGAAATATACACCAACTGCACCAACTATATTTAAATTGTTTAAAAAATTACGCATAAATACTTTTAATTATTTTACAAATATCATGAACATCTTTTTCTGTTAAATTTAAATGTAATGGAATACAAACATATCTTGATTCTAAGTAATCCATCATTGGACATTTATTCTTATATTTACGAAATAATTCAATGTCATCATTTCTGGCATGAGCCATACTTACTTCCACTCCAGCTTTATCCATGCCCTTAAAAAATCTTTCTCTGTCTTCCACTAAAACTGTGTATAACCAATTACAACTATTGTCATGATTAACTATTGTCAATCCTTTTAAATTACTCAAATTATTGTCATATATATCAACTAACTTTTGACGATATTCCATCTCCTTTTTTATTGTCCTTAAATTAACCAAACCAAGACTAGCACCTAAATCTGTAAATTGATATTTCCTACCGTTTTCTGTAACACTGCCGGCAACAGATCTGGTATGTTTTTCTTCGTAGTTCTTCTCCCTGTCAATCCCAAACCACCTAAATCTTTTAGCTTTTAAGCAATCTTTTTCTGTTTTTGTAGTCAATATTCCTCCATCTCCTGTATTCATAAATTTAACTGCTTGTGTGGAAAAACAATTATAATCTGCTTCTTTACTATAGACCAATGACTGTGCCTTATCTGCTATTATCGGCAAACCAATATTTAAAAGTGCCTTATAGTCACATGACTTACCTCCATAATCAACGGCTATAACTGCTTTTGTTTTAGACGTCATTTTTCTTATAACATCTTTCGGATCTATCGTAAAATCATCTTTAATATCAGCGAACACTGGAGTTGCACCTTGCCAAAGAATCGGATGTGTCGTGGCAGAACAATTATGAAGTATTATATTTTTTGAAATAAAATTATGATTATCCTCTACGTCTATACAATAAACTGATTTTAGGTGACTAATAGTTGCGTTTGGTTTCTTTTTAATTATAATTGGATTATCTAAAAATGTAATTGATACCCCTGTATTCCATAATTTTTTATCAAAAAAAATCTTTTCATTAATATATTTAGGTAATTTATATTTCATTGATTCGGGTATATATGGTGCAACCAATCTAAAAAATTTATTAATATTACTGTCTTCGTCTTGATTTTTAGTTTTAATAAATCTTCCCATTTCATCTTTCTTTATCTTTCTACTCCCATTACCAATATAAATTCTATATTTTTCTTTATTATTTTTGTTAACTTTTTGAAGAGATGCATTTATACTAAATCTTTTTTTAAGTAAATTAATTAATATTATGTTTTCTTCCTTTGTAAAACCTTCACTACATAAAATTATAGAATATGAAAAAGTTTTTGGAATTTTATTTGTCTGCAAACTACCATCATCCATATACCACGTTGCTAATGATAATGGAGAAAAATATTTATACAATATTCCTTCCGGAATTATTTTTTTTCTATTTTTATACCAATCCTTTCTATAAATATTCCAAATAGGAGACATATTAAAAATAGTTCCAATTACTTCCCCTGTCTGTTTATATGGTAATTTACTAAATATTTTATTATTTAATCCATTAAAAGAATTTATTTTTAAATCTAACCATTCTCTCTGTTTAATGCTATGAGAAAAGCCAAACCTACACCCAGTATTTTCTTTTCTACCAAATCTAATAAATCCATCTCCTAGCATTGTACCAATAAAAACTTCCATTTGTTTATCATTTAAATCGTAATATGAAGTAAATATTTTATCATTTTCTTTAATATCGTCTACTTGAACATAACCCCTGTTGGTTAAAACTTTATGGTCATTTGTTAATTGAACTCCTCTTTTTCCATTATAACCATTACCGATAGAATTTTTAAAACTTATTTTATACCATTCCCTCCCTTTCGAAGAATTTTTATACCAATTAATTATTTTTTTATTTTCAAATTTCTTTGTCTTCTCATTAAAAGAAACAACCATTTCATTGCTCTTTCTATTTACTAAATCACATATTCTTTTATAACTTCCATCTGCCATTAAAATATTTTCTTCTCTAAATAAACAACTAAACACTGGAGTTATAACTTCGTCACCCTCTTTTATCCCAGCCAAAATATAAGCCAAATGAAGAGCCGAGGTACATGAATTAACAGTTACTGGATACTTTGCTCCAATAAATTTACCAAATTCTTTCTCATACTTTTTCACCTTTGGTCCTTCTCCTATCCATCTTGTTGAAAAAGTATCTTCTAATTCTTTAATCCATTCTTTTTTGTGAATGTTTGGATAAAACAATGGGTATTTTATTTTCATATTTTTAGTATCTCTTGTGCCAAAATATTAATGATGGTTTATTAGTACAAATAAAATTTTCGACTCCTTCTCCGTCAAATATACCTTTCATGAAATCGAAATCGAATGTAACTTGATGGGTATCTTTAAAATATCCATATTTATTAAAAAAGTTTTTACGATATAAGATACAACCCAAATCAATAGATTGTCTAGCCAAAGCAGTTGGTTTAATACGATCAAATGTAGATCCTTCCTTTTTTCCTTTAATATGTAGCCAACAATACGGAATCTTTCCGGTTTCTTTCTCTAAATTAACCATGGATTCCAAATGATATTCTGTCCAAACATTATCATCATCATGGTAAGTTATCCTATTTGTATTGAATGATAATGCAGCCATTGTACCTATATTTCGCGCATAAAGACCGAATCTACCTAACGATATACCTAAATCTATAAATGTTACATTATATCCATTGAATTCTCCCTCTAATTCTTTATTTAAATACCAATCTTTAATAGTTGGTTGTCCGTCATTCACGATCACCCAGTTCCAATCTTTAAATGTTTGAGTTTGAATACTTTGCCAAACTCTATCCATATATTCTACTCTATAAGCCGCAGTTACGATAGAAACTCTAAAGTTATCTCCTTTGGGTACAAATTTCAACATCTCCTGTCTATGCCCAACCGGTTTACCTACCGAACTAACATTCCATCCTTCCGCCAACTCTCTAATTTCATCTATTGTGTATTTAAATTTTTTATTATCATGAGATTCTTCAAGATTGTCGTCTGATTTACCATTAAATATAGAAGCATAAAATTCACCATCTCTTTTTATTAATGGCTTAAGATTAATTAAACATTGTTTAATTTTATCCTTTGTAAGATGCGTAAACACTGATTTTGCTATTGCAAAGTCAAATTTCCTATCATTAATTGGACTAAAATCAAAATTGTCTGAAACTATAAAGACGGGTCTCTTTTCTCTAGAAAGTTGATCCAATTCCTTATTAATGCCAGTCTCAATTAGTGATTTATTATGATCTATTCCGCAGTAACCATCATAATCAAGATATTTTATTAATAATCTACCAGCACGAAGTGAACCGCAACCAACTTCTAAAACGGAATGATATGGTTGAAGCCCTTTATTTTTTAGAAATTCCAACTGTTGTTCTCCAACCTCATCCCAATGACCACCAACATATTGTTTGTAATCACTTTCTGGTACAACAACCTGTTGACTTCCTTCTTGCTCCGACAGATCTATTATTTTCTCTAATTTCATATATTATTATCCAACATGATTAAATTTTATTTTTTCTTCTTCGTAATATGGTGGTAAAATTTTATATATTACCCCAAGGCCACTTCTTGAAAGTGGTAATACTACCTTTGGATATTTAACTTCGTCCCAAAATACCTTAATAGGCCCTTTGTGTCCCCACAAAACATCGTGCATAAGTATTATTCCTCCTGATTTTACAAATGGTTCATATTTTAAATAATCTGCCTTTACATCTTCATAAGCATGTGATCCATCTATTAGGAGAATACAAATTTCTTTATCCCATTTAAGAATTTTTGAATCACCCAAAATGAATGTCCAATATTTCTTAAGTGATTCGTCCTTAACCACCCCGCTGCAATCTTTTATATCCATACTATATAATTGTAATGTCGGATGTTTTCTGTCGGAATCACGAATGCCATAAAGGAGTGCATTTGTGCTGGTACCCCATCTAACCCCTATTTCTAAAACCGTTCTTAAACTCTTTTGTCCGTTATGATAAAATTTTGCAATTGAATATAATAGTGGTATAAAACCTGACATATTAAATCCATGTTTATCTATACTTTCTAATTCTATTGGATATGACATAAATAATTTATTTAAATATTTTAAAAGCTATTGCTAGTTTTCTAACTGGAAATCTAATTTCCGCAAATCCTTCTGGAAAATTTAATTTTTGACCAGTTAAAACATCATGGACAATTATAATATGATTTACAAATGGACCATACTTATTAATATTATCTTGATTACTGATTGTCGCACAATCAACGAAAAGAACATCAATACGTTTGTCCCAATTAACTTTTTCTGAATATTCATCGATTATTGTATATTTTATATTATTTTCTGTTAATAATTTTCTTGCCTCTTCTAATCTTTCCTTCTTAACGTCAATACCATATAATTGATAATCTGGAAGATTATATTTATGTTGACAATGTTTGAGTGCCATCCCAGCCCATAAAAGTCCTCCTCCACTTCCCATACCTAACTCTAGATATGAGTTAACTTTTCCTAAATTTAAAATTAATGAATAAATTAAAATACCCACATCGTAAGTATGAATAAGATGTAACTTTTTATTAGGAAAATATTTATTTACAATTTGCATTAAATCATCCATAATATTAATTTAATTAATTAAAATTTTGTTATTATTTATGTCAATTTCCCACAAGACTCTAAAAACATAACCATTCTTTAAAGCATATTTTTTATTTTATTTTTTTAGCTACTATTAGTGCGACAAATTTACCAGGAGATTTTGGTACTTGTTCTAGTCTAATAATTTTCATATTTAATACATTACCTATTAAAAGTCTTAAAGTCTTTAAGCCTAGATTTACTTTGTGACCGTTTTTTATTATATACTTTGGTTTAAGTTCTCCATCAGGAACTGCGATTGCCAAAATTCCATCTGGTTTTAATACTCTTTTCCATTCTTTCAATACTTCTATAGTATTGGGTAAATGTTCTAATAAATGAGCATTGACTATAAAATCTAATTTATTGTCTTCAAACATCCATAAATCGCAAACATCTGATTTAATTTCGGCTATACTTTGAACGTCAATATCTACTCCAATACAATTAGGATTACATTTGGTTCCCCCGCAACCCAAGTCTAAACCAACCCCCTCTTCACAATACTTTGATAATTCTTTTTGTTCTTCGGTTAATCGATGTGGCCTGCATCGTTTATCTTCTCTTCCATCATATCCCCAATACCGTTGATATTCTTCTCGTTTTCTTTGTTCACTGTCATCACGTGGCGTATTTATTTTAATTGGAATGTTTGTAATAGGATCAATGTCCGGGTATGGTTGATCTTCACCCTGTTTATCTCTTTCTGGAGAATATGTATGATAATTAGTAAATCCTTCTACAAAACCCCTATTTTGAGGCATAAACCCTATGTGGTCACAATAAAGATGAGTCGCCATAGCAAGTAACGGTTTTTTAATACTTTTCATTTTTACAGAAAATGAGACTCCTTCCCAATGTAATGCTGATCCAAAGTTTCCCATTAATTCAATATCTTCGCTTCTAGAAATTCTAAATACTGCCGGCAATCCAGAAGAAGAAGGAATTAATTCATTTTGTTCATCTACTTCCCTATGACGTATTCTTTGTATTCTTAGTGCAATACCACCATAATCTGGATATTTTTCTGCCAAATGAACTAATCGTTCTAACCAACATGGCTGTAAGCTCGGTGGTATTAAATCATCTTGAGTACACACTATGTATTTACTAACCCCTCCTTTACTTTTTTTAATATAATTGAATCCTTCTGTTAGTCCGCTTGCTTCCCCACCATTTTTAGGTAAAGAAATATAATCAAAAATAAAGCCGTGAAGCTTCATTTTTTTTAATAAATGCGGAGTTTCGTCAGTTGACGCATTATCAATAACCCAAAGTTTATATGGATATTTGGTTCTTTCGTATATTGCTTTAATCGTTTTTTCTAAAAATACAGAGCGATTAAAAGTTACCAAAATTATATTCACTGGTTCTAATTTTTCATTCATATAATACGTCACTTAACATTTTATAAATTGCTTCTGAATTATGTTGTCTCCAAACAAATCTAAATTGTTTATCAGACCAATTATATTCTAATGAATTAATAATTTTTTCTGATAAATTATTATAATCATCGTTTCCTCTTCCCTGATAATGTAATGAATTGGTACTAGTAAACGGATAACTTAATACTGAATTTTTATCAACAAAATCATAGTTCAATTGCAGGTCTGAATTAACCACTATTAAATTTTTCGCCATACTAGCTTCTAATAGTACATTTGGTCCAACTTCTGCTCTAGATGTTGCCAAAAATAGATTACTAACCTGCATTAATTCAGCACATACTTGATTAGGAACTTCCGACTCTATCAAATATTGTCCGTCGGACAATAAACTTGTAAATATGAAATCATTTTCATCTAAACCGTATAATTTAGCATTTTCTACTTCTCTTTTTAGATCATCAACGCGTTTGCGACCATTAGAATTTGGAACTATTAAACAAACTTTCTTGCCAAGTTTCTTTAATTCTGAAAAAACTCTTATACAATCACTAAGTCCCTTAGCCTGTATGCGCGTACTACACATGGGATATGTCATTATAATATCTTTCTCCCAAAGTTTGAATCTATTTATAATCATCCTTGTAACTGGATGAAAGTTAAATAAAAAACTAGGATCTTTCTCATTGTATACACTTCTACATTGTTCAACATGAACCTTAATAGATTTAGCGAACTTATTAACATCTGATTTATTTAAATAAACAAATTTGGCATTAGGCATTGCAAATGTCATATCATGTGCTATTCCGCTCCGAGCAAAATGAAACCATTGGATTGGTACATTACATTCTCTTATTGCCTCTGAATAAGTTACCGTATCTTGAAGAAAAAAGTCATGTGTGATTGCTACGTCAAATTTATCAGTTAAATTCTCTTTTAATACCTGTATAAATTTATTTTTAGCATCTTTATTGACTACCATTTTCTCTCTCTTAAAAGAAGGAACCACATGCCTTACTTCACAACCCAAATCAATATCCGTTAACTTGCTATTCTCTTGAGTAAAGAAAACAACCTCATGACCATGATCTTTTAAGATTTTAATTTGTCGCTTAGCGGCCCTAGCTGGAGAATAACTCTCCGGCATTCTATTAAAATGAGTTATAACCGCAATCTTTAATTTTTTTTTTGATTTTCAGCCAATTCTTTAAGTGCTTTAACTTCTGTGGCCTGAATTTTATTAATACTTTCTTCTGATTTTATTCTTAAACTTTTAATACATTGATCCAATGAAGAGATGATATCATCCTTTGGGAACTCACGTTGAAATACATAGTGAGTAAGATCATTTTCTATTTTACTTCCATCCTTAATCGTAACTGTAATAAAATAAGAATCTTTCTTTTGCGCTTCTTTAATAATAGAATCAAGTTTCGACGCTTGTTCTACATTTTTTTTCCATGGTAATTTCATAGTGTTTATATTTAATTAGTTAATTATTTTGCGGGGACAATCACAACACTACAAAGAGTATTGTTTGCGGAAAAACGGGAATTAGACCGCTGATTATCCCCCGATAAATTAAAAAATCCCACAGAAAAGATTCTGTCAGACTTTTTATTATTTTTATTTATTCCCGTCTTTTTCATATATTTAATATAGCACAAATTTATAAAATGTCAATAGAATATCTGTGTATAAACTGTGGATAAGTACTTCCTGACTTATTTCCCAGCTATCGTTGTTTTGGAAATTTCAAAAAGTCCACAAGCACTCAAACCAAGTATTAATCCAACGAATCCACCAACAATGGAAACTTCTATTAAAAGAAGTCCCGCGCCAATTCCAACCACCATTGAAACCAATGGAATAAATCTGTTACCTAATACTGGAAAGGTTCTTTTAATTACCTCGACAATTGCGGTTATTAATGGAATTGACCAAACTGCCACTACTAATAAATTTTTTACTGTTTCAATATCAATCATATTTTTAAATTTAATTATTTATCTTAAAAACACATATAATTTTTTCTCAGAAATAGTGTATTTAGAGAATTCTTCATCACTTAATTCTTGCACCCCTCCCCAATCTTTCTCTAATGCAAAATAATCCGTTGAACTATTTATCGGATATGCAATATTGTCATTAATTAAATACACTGATGGATTATCTTTTCTTTTTATAAATTTCATAACATTTAAATTATTATCCGGGATGTCTTCCACGGCGAGCATTGATAATAATGGATAGTCAGATTTAATCAAACCATATCCTTTATTGTACCAATTCTTACCCCACCAATTAGCTACTATCCAATTTCCATCTTTATCCCATCCAATAAGTACAATTGCATGATTCCACTCAACTCTATCCCAACCGCAAAATTTTATTGGAGAACTCGGATTAGACCATTCTAAATTTCTTCCTGGAACAGCAATTATAACAGGTTGTCTTATTATCGCTCTTTTTAAATCAACTAAATTAACGTATGAATAATTTTTAATTTTATAAACCTTTGCATTTTCAATTGCTACTGGTTCTATTTTTTCTTTATTAAAATTATCTTTAATACCAATTTCTTTTGAATAAAGTATTTCTTCACAAATACCTAAATCTTGAACACATTTTGCATTATCTCTAAATGTTGAACCAACTTCTGTTTTTGGAATATTGGCCCAAATAAATGACCAAGAAAGTAGGTCGTCAAAATTTCTTTCTTTTTTACTATTAAATGCTTGCAAGAAGGCAAAAGAATTACAAACACATGAATTTATTTTATCCTGTGTTGGAAGTGGAGGACATTTTTCTATCCAAGAAAATGATTCCGGTAATACTTCGGATGGTAATGCAGTTGCACCAAAATAATTAGACCATTGATAATCTCTACTATCAGGTTCATCTGGAACCCAACCATTAAGATTAAACTTATTTAAATTAATTTTCATATTTATTACATTTGCACCCGTGACAGTACGTTTACTGTCACGGGTTATGTCTATTATATATTTGTTACTCACCTATTAAACTTGTAGAGCTTGAAGTCGAACTTGAAGTTGACGATGAAGTAGACGAAGATGTACTACTAGACGTTGAACTTGAGGTCGAACTTGAAGTTGACGATGAAGTAGACGAAGATGTACTACTAGACGTTGAACTAGTGGACGATGAAGTAGAAGTAGACGTTGACGAACTAGTGGACGATGAAGTAGACGAAGATGTACTACTAGACGTTGAACTTGAAGTAGAACTTGAAGTAGACGAAGATGTACTACTAGACGTTGAACTAGTGGACGATGAAGTAGACGAAGATGTACTACTAGACGTTGAACTTGAAGTAGAACTTGAAGTTGACGATGAAGTAGACGAAGATGTACTACTAGACGTTGAACTAGTGGACGATGAAGTAGACGAAGATGTACTACTAGACGTTGAACTAGTGGACGATGAAGTAGACGAAGATGTACTACTAGAC
>Ga0172379_10005840_pt1 | contig 16940 bp, 15 predicted proteins | sample GrowelOW334metaG_FD_119756 | JGI IMG/M metagenome (GOLD analysis project Ga0172379, IMG submission 119756) | Groundwater microbial communities from an aquifer near a municipal landfill in Southern Ontario, Canada - Groundwater well OW334 metaG | ecosystem: Environmental > Aquatic > Deep... | reverse complement strand
TTTGAGGCCGGTAATCCGGCCGAGTTCCGCAGTAGAAAATTTTATGAAATTTACCCCAATCGTTTATAGTTATTTCCATTGGTTGAGCTTATCAACAATATATTTTATTTCTTTTTGGGTTAATTCGGGAAAAATCGGCAGAGATATAATTTGCCCTGAATATTTTTCGGTTACTGGCAATGAGCCTTTTTTATAGCTTAAAAATTTATAAGCTGTTTGTAAATGGATAGGTTGAGGATAATGGATGCCATAGCCGATATTATTGGCTTTTAAATATTTTTCCAACTTGCTTCTGCTATCGGCTCTGACCACAAAAAGATGATAAGCATTTGAAAAGTTTTTAATCTCCGCGGGTAAAATGATTTTTTTATTTTTAATATTTTTTAAATAGAATTTGGCGATTTCTCTTCGGCGTTTGACCCAGCTGTTTAAATATTTTAGCTTGACGTTTAAAATAGCGGCCTGCATTTCGTCCAAGCGGCTATTATAGCCTTCAATTTCCGAATAGTAGCCGTCTTTCATGCCGTACATTCTTAAAGCGCGGCAGGTTTGGGCTAAATTTCTATTATCGGTTAAAATCATGCCGCCATCGCCGTAAGCGCCTAAATTTTTAGTGGGATAAAAGCTAAAACAGCCAAAATCGCCGTAAGCGCCGACGTTTTTGCCTCCGATTTTTGCGCCATGCGCCTGACAGCAGTCTTCAATGACTTTTAATTTATATTTTTTGGCGATTTTCATAATGGCCGGCAGATTGGCCGGCTGGCCGTAAAGATGGACCGCGATAATGGCTTTGGTTTTTTTAGTGATGGCCGTGGCGATTTTTATTTCATCTATGGTGTAATCATCTTTAATGTCTACGAGTTTGGGCATAGCGCCGACTTCCCGGATTACGCTCACCGAGGCAACAGCCGTATTGGAGACGGTAATAACTTCGTCGCCCCGGCCGATACCTAAGGCGCTTAAAGCGATCTTTAAGGCGTCCGTGCCCGAGTTTACGCCAACTCCGTATTCCGCGCCGATATAGCGCGAAAAATTATTTTCAAAATTTTTTACTTCTTGGCCTAAGATTAATTTGCCGGAATTTAAAACCCGCCTAATCGCTCGGTCGATTTCACGGTCGATTTTTTTTAGCTGCCGCCGGTAGTCGAAAAAAGGGATTGTCATATTAATTTTTTATATATTTTAAAAATTCTTCGTAATTTCTGATATAATCGCTGGCGTTAAAATAATCATTGGCTAAAACTAAGATTACGCAGTCGGACGAGAATTTCGTCATGTGATGCCAAAGTTTCGCGCCCAGCCTGACACCGCAATACGGGTCGTTCATTAAAATATTTTGCTTGGTTTTTCCGTCGTCCAATCGCAAAGTAAAATGTCCGTTGACGCAAAAAATAATCTGTTCCAATTTTTTATGGGCGTGCAGGCCGCGCTGGGATTTTTTATTAAACAGGTTATTGATGAAATACACCCTTTTTATTTTAAACGGTATGTTTTTTTCCGCTTCGCCGATAACTAAATTGCCGTCAGGAAAATCATCAAAAAATTGCAGCTTAATAATGCCGGAATTTTTAACTTTGATTTTTTTTATCATAAGGTATTATTTAAGATTGAATTATATACAGCTAGCGTTTTTTCGGCGGTTTTTTCCCATGAAAAGTTTTTAAGCTGTTCAAAGCCGTTTTTTTTCATTTTTTCTTTCGTGCCGTCATCGGCGATAATATTATTGATTGCGTCTGTTATAGAGGATATGTCCTCCGGGTTAAAATAGGCCGCGGCGTTACCGGCTATTTCCGGCAAAGAGCCGCGATTGCTGGCTGCTACCGGGCAGCCGCAGTTAAACGCTTCTAATATGGGCAAGCCAAAACCTTCATATAGAGAAGGAAAAACAAAAACAAGAGCGTTTTTATAAAGTAAAGTCATATCAGAATCATTTACGGAATATTGGCGGAATTTATCGGTAATATTAAATGTTTTAAAAAAATTGATTTCTTTGTCGCTAAATTCGCCGCCGCCGGCGCAAACCGCGTTTAATTTTTTATTAATTTTAAAAAGCGGAATTAATGCTTTGGAGAAATTATCAAAATTTTTATAAGAAGTTCTGTTTCCTACGAAAAGTATATATTTTTCCGGCAATTTTTTTAATAAATCAGTATTCATTTCTAGATTATTTTCTTGGCGATTTATTGAACTTCCAAGATGAATAACTTGTATTTTATCTTCATTTATCCCAATAAATTTTATTATGTCTTTTTTCGTATTCTCGGATATGGCAATGATTTTATCGGCTTTTTGAGCCAGTATTTTTTTTTGGCGCGCTATTTTATTATCAGCTGAAAAAAGTTCAGGGTATGTTTCATGGATCATGTCATAAATGGTTAATACGAATGGTTTTTTGCCAATATGTTTTAAAAAATACGGATCATAATATGTTGGATGAAATATGTCAAAGTTTTGTTTTTTTAAACGTTCTATGCTTATTTTTTGGTTTGCCGTTTCGGCGTTTTTTATAAAGTTTAACTTTTGCAATAATTTATATATTTTTGCCTTACCCTTTGGCCGCAGACCGAATAGAAAATCTTTATATTCGGTATATCCTTTCAGGGGCTTTGATAAAAAATCAGCTTCTTTAATATAGATATTTTTTGAATAATTTATTGGGATTTCTATGTCTATTTTATGAACGCGCAAATTGTCCATTAGTTCATAAAAATACCGGGAAACGCCGCCGTAGTTTTGCTTAGTAAAAATTTGATAATCGTATAATATTTTCATTATTTTTTTAATTCATTTTTTACTCTTTTTAGGTCAGCGTCTACCATCATCTTAATCAATTGTTCAAATTTTATTTTCGGCTTCCAGCCTAATATATTTTTTGCTTTTGCTGATTTACCGTGAAGAGACAAAAGTTCTATCGGACGCTTAAATCGTCGGTCTATAACAACGTATTTATCCCAATTATTTATTCCAACGTGTTTAAACGCGATATTTAATAAATCGCGGACTGAATGAGTTTCTCCGGTTGATATTATATAATTATCAGCTTTTTTTTGCTGCAACATCAACCACATCGCCTCGACATAATCTCCCGCGAACCCCCAGTCTCTCTTGCTGTCTAAATTGCCCAATTTTATTTTATTTGTTAAGCCTAATTTTATTCTTGCCACCCCGTCGGATATTTTTCGACTGACAAATTCTTTTCCTCTGATTGGCGATTCGTGATTGAATAAAATTCCGTTGCAACAGAACATATGATAGCTTTCCTTAAAATTAACGGTTATCCAGTAAGCGTATAATTTAGATATCGCGTATGGACTGCGAGGGTGAAAAGGCGTATATTCTGTTTGCAAGCCTCTTTCACTGCTATTGCCAAACATTTCGCTGGTTGACGCTTGATAGAATTTTGTTTTAGGAGAATAAAGTTTTAAGACGGTAAGCAACGATAAAACCCCTAAGGCATTAATTTTTGTCGTTTTTTTCGCCTGGTCCCATGATCCGCCCACGAATGATTGCGCGGCCAGGTTGTAAACTTCATCCGGTTGAACCTTTTTTATAATATTGGCTAAAGAATTTTCATTAGTTATATCCCCTTGGACAAATTTTATTTTGCTGGTTACATTTAAATATTCTGTGTTGCTAAAATTATGATTGGCGCGTTTTTGAATCAAACCATAAACCTCATACCCTTTTTTTAGAAGAAATTTTGCCAAATAAGGGCCATCCTGACCTAAGATGCCGGTAATAAGAGCTTTTTTCATAATCATTGTTTGATAATTTATTTATCGGGTTTAATTATATGATTCATATCACTAAAAGTTTTACTTTTTATTTTTTGTTTTATTAAATAAAATAATCCCAACCTTTCCATTCTAGGTAAAATTTTAAAATATTTAATTTTTTTATCAGTTAGCAAGTGTAAATTGATGCCATTCGTATACAAGTTTAAATTATATTTTTTCGCTAAAAATTCCAATGTTTTTTTAGAATAGAAAGATATATGCTGGCCGTGCTCCGTTCCATAGTACCACCAATTTTTAATTCCAGGAACGGGATCAGGAAGAAGTCTGGTGGTCAGCAGAATATTTTTTGAAATAAGCAGCATTTTTTCCAGCTCTTCTAGCGGGTCTATAAAATGCTCAAACACCTCAAAGGCTGTAATAAGCTCAATTTTTTTATTTATTTTATAAAATTCAAAACCGTTAGCGAATAAATTTTTCACATAAGGATCTTGCCAAAAAAAATCAAAACCAATATCTCTCATTAATCTTGTAAAAGTTCCATGGCCGCCGGCGTAATCCAGAAAAGCGCCTTTTTTATCATAATTAAAGTAGATAATTAATGAAGTTATTCTGGACAAATTAATATTTCTGGATAAAATGCCGGTGTCGGTTTTATTAATTGGATTTTTATATGCCTCATCCAGCCAGTAGGGCTTTTCGGTATGTATAAATCCGCAGCCGGGGCAATAATAATATTTGATTTCGTATTTATCCAATATTTTAGCCTTAAAAATTTGTTGAGACTCTTTTTTACAGATTAGACAATGCATTTATTTTGTTTAATATTTTTTTAAATAGGCTTTTTTTAAAAATCTTAGAGTAATAATTATCAGCTTTTTTATTTTGCTCAATTTTGGACGGATGCTTTATAATGTCCATGCTTTGTATTTTTTGATTAGCTAGTTTGCTGGCCGATTTGGTATGCGTCGCGTCATCTCTAAAGCCAATGTTAGATATTAAATTATAATTTGGTATTACGCACAGGCCGTCCATTTTCCAGATGGAGAATGCCCATTGGTAATCCCAAGTATCAATTTTATTCTCATACGCTTGATCAAATGTATTCAGCCAATGTTTACGGATATATTCCTTGCTCCAAATGGCGTTTATCTTTTTGTCTTGTTTAAACTTCGGGTAGCCTTCCATACTGACGCTATAATGCTCCCAGGCCCGCCGCCAGGTTGCCCACCCCCAGATATGGGAAAGTTTTGAGAAATAATAAGAATCGTCTCCGCGCTGGCGGTTGTTTTGAAAATTATCGCCGCTAATCATCATTATTTTTTCATTGTTTTTATATTTCTCAAGCAGCTCCTCGCAAAATTTAAAAAAAGATTGAGCGGGGAGGCAATCATCTTCTAAAATTATGCCTTGCTCGACATTTTTAAAGAACCAATCAATTCCGGATGATACTCCAATTTTACAGCCTAAATTAACATCAGAATATTTTTTATAGACCTCGCATTCCCAGTCTACTCGGTCAATAATTTTTCTAGCGGCTAGGCATTTTTCTCTTTCGCCCGGTTTGTTTTCCCTGGGTCCGTCCGCGCTCACAAATAGCTTTTTAGGCTTGATTTTTCTTATTTCATTGAATACTTTTTCGGTAGTATCCGGCCGGTTAAATATAACAAATAAAATTGGAGTTTCTAATTTATTATTCATAATATTAAAAATTAACTGTAGTAATATATTTATTATTAAAGTATTTATTTTTATTTCTATAATAATCCCAATCTATTTTATCCCGCTGAAAAATAATTATTGGTATGTTGCCGAAGTATGCCGCTAAGGCGCCGAAAGTGCTGTTTGAGCCGATAATAATATCGGCGGCGGCCAGCAGAAATAAATCTTCGGCGGCGTTGAAATTGCTTTTTATGACATTTAAGCCGGTAAAATAATTTAGATCAACCGCTTCATCAGAGCAGATAATGAAGCAAGTTTGATTTTCATCTTTTTGAAAATTTTTAAGGTATTCTTTCAATAAGGCGCTAACCTCTTTTTCATTAAAATATAATTTTCCGCCATAAAATTTACCTTTGTAGTCGCCTTGTCTAATATGCACGCCGACTAGCCATTTATATTTTGATTTTAATTCAGCCGTAAATGAATTTATTTTTTTTTGAATTTCTTTTCTTGGCTGAAAATAGGCGATTATTTGTTGGCGGTATTTCATCAAGCCGTCCGGATTTCTAAATAGCCAGCCGCTTAAATATATTTTACTATGCGGTTCAACTTCCGCCAACTGTTTAAGCTGTGATTGGCTGGAGTTAGCCGAAGGGGGGAGATAAAAAGCATCTTGTTCGCCGGAATATAATATTTGTCCGCGGCGCCTCTTTTCAATTAAGGATACCAATCTGTCGTAAAGCCTTATTTTTTTGCAAATTTTAGCCAAAATTAAATGGACGGCAAGAAATAGTTTAACCGGAATGCTTAAGGGTATATTAAAATAATCATAGTAATTATTATAGGTAATTAAATTATTCTTGTCTTTATGCTTTTTTTCTTCAAAAAAGCAAAAATTATAACACGAGTAGCCTTTCTCTAGGCAATAAGCGTAGATGCTGATAAAATTCCAAAGCTGATTGGCTAGCCTGGCTCCGGGATAGCTTTTTAAGATTATAATATTTTTTTTCATGATTTTTTATAAATCGCCAGAATTGAATGGCCCTTAATTTTTTTTGGCAGATTGGTGTGGACTAATAAATATAAGGAAATTCTGGCGAATATTTTATTTATTATTTTACTTAAGCTTCCGAACAGCGTATTGATTTTAACGCCGAAGACGGTTTCATAATAGTAGCGGTAATGATAAGTTTGCAAAGGTTCAAAATGCATTGTTATTAATTTTAGATTAAAAATATTTTCTAGGTTTTTAAGCGACCGTTCGTCCCATCGGCCCATATGATGGGGCGGCATGTCAAAGCAGTTAAATTCATCGTGCTTTATAAAGCCGTTGTGATTTGGAACGCTAATAATAAGTTTGCCGCCGGTTTTTAGAACGTCCAGGCTGGCTTTAAGCGCCTCGCCGATTTCCGCTATATGCTCCATTACCTGAAATGAGCAGACTACGTTATATTTTTCGTGATTATTTATGGCATGTTTTTGGATAGTCTCATTTTTTACATCCAATCCTTTTTTTTCGCACATGGCCAAAGCGGCATCATTAAATTCCAAACCCATGCAGGTCGCTCCATCTTTTTGAAGCTTAGCTATAAAATCTCCCTGGCCGCAGCCGATTTCTAAAACTTTATCTCCCGGGTTTACCTGTTTTAAGGCCATGTCATATTCCCATTTCCAGTCAAAGTAATACCAGGGAAATTTTTGCAGATCTTTATAAAATTGGTTGTCGCCGCCTAGATTAAACGGATAAAAAAATTTATAGCCGGTATCAAGGCATTCATAAAGAAAAATGCGGTCTAGGTCGCTAAAAAATCTTTCCACGTTTATATCGTTAGGCCGCCATTGGCCAATAATAAAATCGGTGGTGATTTCCCGTCTTAATTTAATATTAGATTTTTTTGTTAGCGGACTGATTATGACCATAGTTTTTTTAAGAAACGATAAGCTGGTTTAACGCCAGGAATTTTTCCGGTAAAACACTTCATAATAATAGGCGTCATTATGAAATATTTTTTTATTCTTCTTTTGAGTCGCACCGGTAAAGGCGGTCTTATTTTAAGGTTGTTTATATCCGCCGTATTTTTTATTTTGGCTGTAGATATTTTTTCTATCCACCAAACCCGGCCGTCGTTTAGGTTGAATTTTAGCCCCTCGGTTTCAGCTAAAAATTCATCCAATGCCCTGGTGACGCCAGGGTGCTGGGGGTGGCCGTAATCCCGGCCGGAAAAAATTCCGCCTTCCCGAACTTTGTTCCACCAGATATTCAAATCATCCTTATAGCCTTCATATGAATGATCGCCGTCAAGATAAACCATATCTAAGGGTTCTTTAATTGAAATGACAGCTCTCCGGGAGGTTAGGCGCAAAATAATGGAACGCTCGTCGAATGGTTTAAGCAATTGGCAAACTTTCTGATAAAGCTTTTCGTCTTCCGCCGAGGTGTGGTAACGGTACATATTATCGTATTCATCGGCAAAGCGGCCCCAAGGATCCACGGAATATATGCGTATATCGGGGATAGCCTCTAAGAGGTGCAACGAGTGGTGGCCGCGGCAGACGCCGATTTCAGCCAGAGTTTTAATATTAAATCTTCTGGCTAATGCTTCGGTCACGGTGTAGGTTAGAGCCCAACTTGGGCTGTCTATAAGGCTTTTTTTATACCCTTGGGTAATTGTGTATCCATTATTTTTAGTCCCATTCATAAGCGATAGCTCCTTGTTTTTCAATAGCTTCCATGAGCGCGCGGTTAGCTTCCGGCGATTCGTCAAGGACGAATCTTTCATGGAATTCTATATAAATTTCATCAATTAAACGAAAAATACCGTCAGCAAGCATTTTGCGGAGAACTTTATATTCCGCTCCTTCAATATCCATTTTTATTACTATATAATCATCGGGCCGCGACAGTCGCTGTACTAAAAGTGAAAAATCTACCGAATCAACGCTGTAAAATATTTTTTCCGAGCCGCTGTAACGTTTAAAATCTTCAGAACTTTGATTTACGATACCGCGTTTTCCCGCCTGCATTTTTCGCATGGTAGCGCCGGTAGATTCGGCTACATCCTTAAAAATCGAAGATCCGCCATCGTCATAAGAAATGAAAAAATCAATTTTACCGTCCTGGGTCCAGACCGCTTTATTTAGGCAATGAACCCAGCTTTCGCCGGCGTAGCGGGCAGTCAGTATTTTATTTAACTCCTTCGTGGGTTCGAATAGGTATGCTTCCCACGAAGAATCCATTCCATAAAATTCGCGGAATTTTTTGAAACCCTGGCCCTTGTTCGAGCCGCAGTCTAAAAATATTTTACGTTTAATTTCTTGTGTTCGCCAAGGATAAAGCTTACTTCGTAAACACTTAGTTAAGATTGCGGTATGGCTTTGTTTATTTATAGATAATAATCTTTGCACTCGTATCTTAATTTTGCCGGTTAAAAATTTTATTGCATATCCAAGGCGATTCGGTTGACCATAATTATAAAATACCTTCATTAATGGCTTGGAGACGTTTTGACAATGTAAGGTTTTTAATTGAATATTTTGTCCGGTTTTAATCAAAGTGCTATAGGGCAGGCCGTTAATCCAGGTTATTTTTTTTATGCCATAACGCATAAGATAGTAATCGACGCCGTTGATGGATATATTAACGCTATCATCATAGGTTGAACCATCCTTAATATCGGTCGCTTCAGCCGTTCCTCCGGGATTTAAATTACGGAAGAGTCCTAATAATGTCATATCGCATATTCCGCCGCCGCGTCCACGCCATTGGAGCTTAGCGAAATGATTTAAAGCGCGGGCGTAGTTTTTAGCGTCCTTTTTAGTGTAAACACGGATAACGAAATCGCAGAATTTTTTCAATACATCAGCCGAATTCCACCAGGAGCCATGTGCATCTATATCGCAAGACAGTGTTAAATCAAAATTAGCAAAGCGTAAATATTCTTGGGCCGCGTTAAAATATATCATTAAGTCGGAATCGGCGTAGAAACATTTATCGATATTTTGATGTTTTAAAAAATTGTTTAAAATAAACCAGCGCTGGATGCAAAACAACTCAAAATCATATGGATTAGTGGAATAATGCTCGTAAATTGTTGCAAATTCATTAGCCTCAGCCATAAATGCTTCAATCGGATGAAACTGGACCAGTGAACCGTAGCCGGCTACGGCAGCGTCGCCGATTAAATGAATTCTTTCCCGCGGATTAAAGCGTAAAGCTTGCTTAAGAGAAAATTCAAGATAATCCGCTTGGCCGCGGTGAATAAAAATAATATGTGGCTTGGATTTAATTGCCATATTTTTTAATTAGAAACGGGCCGATTGCCATATATTTTAGACCCGAATTAGCAAAAGTATAAAAAGCGTCTTTTGGGCTTTCAACGTTCGGCTCGCCGTGTAAATTAAAAGAGGTATTTAAAATTGCGCTACTGCCAGTGTTTTTTTTAAATTCATTTATTAATTCGTAATAGCTTGGATTGGCGTCTTGATTAAGAATTTGCGGTCGGCTGGTTTGATCATACGGATGAAGTGCGGCTGGCAGATTTTTATGCGCTAAAGAGGTAGTATTAAATGTTATAGCCATAAACGGCGCTGTCATATTTTTAGGATTAATTAAATATTTGCTGGCGTCCTTTTCTAAAATAGTCGCGGCAAAAGGCATCCAAAAATCTCTGTTTTTTATCATATCGTTGATAATTTTGATATTTTCATAGCTGGCGGGGTTAGATAGAATGGAACGATTGCCTAGCGCTCTGGCGCCAAACTCCATGGCGCCGGAAAAACGAGCTACAACTTGGTTGGCAGCTAATAATTGCGCCACGAGCTGATTAATATTTTCCGGCTTAACTATTTCATATTTATCAAAAAAACCATTCGCTCTCATATAGCTTTCAATTTCTTGTTCCGTGTATGATGTGCCGAGATATAAGTTGTTTATTTTTGAAATATTCATCTCCAAATTATTCTCTTCACAATATTTAGCGTAGCCATAGTAGCAACCGCCTAAAACCGTTGATTCGTCTCCGGCGCTAGGGACAATGGTTAAAGATTCTACTTCCGCTAGTTCCGCTATTTTCTGGTTCATTTTAACATTCATGAAAACGCCGCCACCGCCACCGATATTATTAATGCCGGTTTTTTTAATCCATCTTTTTATCCAGTCCGTGGCTATCGCCTCCGTATATTCCTGCAAAGCGCAAGCGATATTATCAAAGCGCTGGTAAGCCAAGTGCTCTTTCAAATAATGCCTGATTAATTGCATTGGGATATTTGACTTAAACTCATTTTTTTTATCAAGCCAGAGCGCTTTTTCAAAGATGGGGATTATTTTTTTGGCGTATTCTCTTTTTGCATAAGGCGCCAGGCCCATTACTTTGAATTCGTGCTCATTAGGTTTCATGCCTAAATGAGCGGTTGTTTGGCTGTAAAGATAACCAAGCGAATAAACCCGGTTAATTTTTGAAAGTATATTTATTTTACCGTTTTTAATCGTGGTAACGCTCCCCGCTAAGCCATCACCTTCGCCATCAAGGGTAAAAATCAATATTTCATTATTGGTGTTCTTCTGAAAAAAGCGAACCGCTAAGGCGTGGGCTAAATGATGGTTTAAGTAGAGGATTTTATTTTTATCCACGTTCAGTAAGTCGCTAAAATATTTTTTCATTTCCTCATTTAAGGCTGCGTTTTTTTCAACGCGAGAGTAGGAATTTTTTAAAAAACGCATCAATTTTTTATAATATAAATTAGGAAAATATTTCAATAACCAGGGCAGCCGTTTGTCTTGCTCGCCATAATTTGGAAAAATCCCTGAAGAAACTGACTTAAATTTGCATTTTTTAAGAAAATTATAGCCTCCAGGAGAATGCTGGGTGATCACATAGTAATCAACATCTTTTGTAAATTTTTTCCAAATATAATCAAGAGATTGGCCGGGAAAACCGGTGGAATTTTTTATTCTATTAAATCTTTCTTCACTGACGCAGGCTTCAATTTTCCCGTTGCGCAGGTAAGCAGCGCTGGCGTTATGGCCGAAATGAATACTTATAATATTAACATCTTTCATATTTTATAATTTAAAAGATTTTAAATTTTATATTTTTTAATACCTAGTAAGTAAAGCCTAATTTTATCAAAGCTTAGTTGCATTAAATCATAGCAAAAATTATAAGTTTGCTTGATTAATTTGCCAAAAAGATTATTAGGCAGTTTTTCAAAAAATTTTTGTTTTAATCTTTTATCAAGTCTATCCGCGCGGGTGATTAAAGTTTCAATTTTGAAAACAGTTGGGCCGATGGATTTTCTTTTCTCTAATTTATAGGCCAGTTTAATTTTTTTATACCAATTGAGAAGTTCCTCATCGCTCATTTCGGTTAAATTGGCCGTAATTTCGGTAAAGCCCTTTTTAGTGTCATATTTATTGAAAAAATCGTAGTGGTTTTTAAAAATACCTTTAGTAAAACATAAATCGTATAAAAGCGATCCGGGGAAAGGCGTGCAGATAGCAAAAGCGTAATTAATATTTTTGTCGTAGCGCAAAGTTTTTTCCATTAAGTCAATCGACATTTGGACGTCTTCCGGCCTTTCGCTTACTTGTCCGACCATGAGAGAAGCAGTGGCTAAAATGCCTGCGTTTTTTAAGCGGCGAAAACCGGTAATAATTTGCTCTACCGTGATTTTTTTATCCATGACATCCAGTATCCTTTGCGAGCCGGATTCAATACCCGGACCCAGGCAGCGGCAGCCGGAAATTTTCATTTCTTTTAATAGACTATCGTCAATCCTGCTTAAAACGTCCATTCTGATAGACATTGAATATTCAATTTTTCTGCTTAATTTTTTTACTCCATCCATAAATTCTTTGGCGCGAGCCGGAGAAACTATTGCCAGATCATCGTCAAAAAAAAGATGGTTGGCGTTGTATTTTTTAATTAACATTTCGGCGTCCGTCATCATATCGCCGACTGGGCGGTAGCGCGCCCGGCTGTGATGGTAGCAGAAATTACAACGGAAGGGGCAGCCGCGCCCGCCATGCACGGTAACGGTCCTGTCGGCGAACTGGTTATGCGGCTGGGGCATGCTTAAGTACATCCGGCCGACGTTAAGCCACTCGGTTGAAGGGAATAAATCATAGGGGATTTTTGGCAGTTTTGACAAATTTTCAATAATTTCTCCCGGGCCGGTTAGAGTTTGCCGGCCGTCATGGTTTAAAACCAGTCCGCCAGTTTTAAATAAATCCGCGTCTTGGCGCAAAGCCTGAACCAGCTTATATAAAATAATTTCTCCTTCGCCGATAACGCCGATATCGGCGCCGGTTATTTCAACCGCGAATTCAGGCGTGGGAGAAACCATTTGCCCGCCCAAAACCACGGGAAAATCGCGTCCGGCTTGATTCAGCAAGGGAATTATTTCTTTAATTGGGTATAAATCATGGTAAAGGCTGCCCAGGCCGACCAACAGAGGCTTAAGGTCTATTATTTGTTTCACCAAATTTTTAAAATCCGCCGGATTTTTCGGTCGGACCAATATTTTTACATTTTCGCCGTGTTCAATCAAATACCCGGCTAAATAGCCGTAGCCAGAAGGAAAAACATAGCTGATATCGCTGGGGATAAGCACGACCGGACCTTTTTTGTTGGCGCTTTTAAGCATAAATTATTGTTTTTCTGTAAAAAAATATTTATAAATTATATTAATGTTTTTTTGCAACGCGATGGGCAGGAAGACAAGCCATAACCTAAAAAATAATTTTTTTGTCAGCCAGCTGTCTCGCCAATATGATAACGGTAAAATAACCTTTAGAATTTTTTTGGCGTAAACTCGAGCCATTTTATAATCGCTGATTTTTAAATATTCGTTGATATATAAATTATGCCAATAAGCGCTTAGGCGCTTAAGCTCCCAATCATATTGATAATTAAAATGTTGGTTTAAATTGTCTATCATCTCTAGCGTATATTTTGAGGGCAAAGCGAAATCCGAATTGCCGATTTTTTTAGCATTAGTTTTAGCGGCAAACCCCGCGCCTTTATCGTGCTTGCGATAAACTCCCATAATATCTTTAAAATATTTCATTTTACCACTTCGCGCTGCCATGGTTTGGATCGTCCAATCACAAGCGCGCATTTCAGAAAACCAGCCGGGAAGATTTTGGATAGCGCTGTTTCTGATTACCAGCGAGCAGGTCGGTCCGCCGCTGCCATGGCCTAAAATATATTTTAAATCCATTATTTCCGGGTGTTTATCTCCGCAATATTTTCTGATAATCGCGCCATTTTTAATGACTTTGGCGTTATGCGATGATAAAGAAAAATCTTTATGGCTGTCTAAAAAATCAACTTGTTTTTTAAGCTTATCCGGGTCGGTCCAATAATCGTCGCCTTCGCAGATAGCGACATATTCTCCCCGGCAGAGGCTTAAAGCTTTAAGCCAATTTCCCATTAAGCTCAGATTGGTTTCGTTTAAGTGCAGTTTTATTTTATCAGGATATTTTTTTTGGTATTCTTGGCAGATTTCGCGCGTTTGATCGGTAGAGCAGTCTTCGCTGATTATAATCTCATATTCAAAATCAACGTTTTGTTTTAACGCTCCTTCTAAGCAGTCTTTAATATATTTTTCATGGTTATAAGCGATTACGCAGGCGCTGGCTTTTATCATATTATTTTAGGCCGTTATATTCTTTATACCAGTTTATGAATTTTAGTATGCCGGTTTCTAGGCTTACGGCGGGCTGGAAATCAAGTAAATTTTTCGCTTTGGAAATATCCGCCCAAGTTGCTTCTAAATCTCCGGCTTGCATGCCAATAAATTTTTTTACAGCCTTGACGTTAAGTTCGTTTTCAATCAAGCTAACAATTTGATTTAGCTCTACCGCCCGCCCGGAGCCTAAATTAATTAATTCAAAAGCTAAATCTTTTTCTATGGCTGATATTATGCCGTTAATCATGTCGTCAATATAAATATAATCTCTTTTTATTTTTCCTAGATTATGCACGGTAATCGGCTCGTGCTTAATAATTTGTTCGGTGAAGCGGCTGATAGACATATCCGGCCGGCCCCAAGGCCCGTAAGTTGTAAAAAATCTTAAGCCGACCATTTTTATTTTATATAAATGATGATAAGTGTAAGCTAAAACTTCGTCGGTTTTTTTGGTGGCGGCGTAGAGCGATAGAGGGTAATCGGTTGAGTCGGTTTCGCTAAAGGGCAGTTTATCGCTATTGCCGTAAACCATTGAAGAAGAAGCGAAGACGATTTTCGGAACGTTGAAAATTCTCGCCATTTCAAAAATATCAATCGCGCCTAAAATATTCATTTTATTATATAGTTCAGAATCCGGCTCTAAATTGGTTTTCGCGGCCAGATGGCAAATCACGTCAAATTTATTTTCACGAAAGACAGTTGTAAGTTTAGCCGTATCGGAAAGCAATAAATTATGGAATTTATAATCCTTGGGATTTAAAAATTTTTCCAGTCGATCCTTTTTTAGCCCGGGGTTGCCGTCAAAAGCGTCAATGATTGCCACGTCGCCGCCCCGTTCAATAAGTTTTTTTGCCAGATGCGAGCCGATAAAGCCGGCGCCGCCGGTGATCAATATATTTTTCATAAAATATTATTTAATTAAATCGCAATATATCTGCTCGCTAATTTCCCTGTCTTCGCGAGGCCTAGTATCCAAGGGCATTAGGCTTGACTCACTTTTATTTTTATCTTGAAAAATTATTTTACTATAGCCCGCTAAGCCGGCCAATTCTTCCAAATAATTTTTTGTTAATATGTTCACATGTCTGTATTTATTCCATTCATTAGTAAACACGCCGTTAAAGCCTTTTCTAAAATCAGAATTTTTTTTCATGGAAGCAATCAAATCTGGAGTGCTAATTCGGTTAACACCGCCTGATTTTAAAATTCGGTGCGTTTCAGCTAAAAAAACGATAAATTCTTTTTGGCTTAGATGCTCCGCGAAATCTTCGCTAAAAATAGCAGCCACGGTTTTATCGAAAAAGGGTAGTTGGCCGTCTCTAAAATCGATTATAAATATATCATTTTTATCTCCCAGCAATGTTTTATCAAAATTTTTTTCAGCGTAATCGTCAAGCAATGGCGCGTATAAAGTGTCAATATTGATCCAGTCTTTTAAAATTCTGGCGCCACAGCCGAAATGAACTTTAAACTGTCGGTCGGTTTTTGCTATTTCCGCCAAGCGTTTGTAGTCCTTTAGCCGCGTTAATTTTGGTCGGTATTTTTTTCTTACTTTTTTAAGTATGATATTTTTTATTTTTTCTGTATTATCATCACCGATTACTGGTATCATTATATAATAAACCTTTAAACAGATTTTTTTTATCTTTTTTTTAATGGTAAGATATATTAATTTTATCATATTTTATGCAATTTTATTACTCTAACCGCCAGTTTTGTTCCAAATGAATCGGACTATGTTTTACCGGAATGTTATTGTTATAGAAATTATTTTTTCCTTCCTTTACAGACAAAGTCAATAAATTTGAAAAATAATCCTCGCGTCCGTTGTTAACCCACAGACTGGCATCAAGGTTATACAGGCCTTCTCCTAGAGGAAATTTTTGGTTTATATCGCATTTAATCATTCCTTGTGCAGGCGCTGATACGAATTCCTGCTCGGTAAATTTATTCCAAATCAGAATCAGCGATTCCCCATTCTCCAGCGTTACAGCCGAGCTTACCCCTAGATTTTTTATAGGTTGTCCGTCTATGGTTTCGTAGCCGTAGCAGAAAGTATAGCGGCCGCCAGGCTGAAGCTCAGTTATTTTTTGTCCGTTTTCTTCAATATGAAAAGAAACGATTTTAATTTTTTTTCCGCCCACTCTGTCCTTTCTTTCTTTTAAATTGGCGCCACCCGAGGTCAGCGGATTGCTCTTTAGATAATAAGCTACCACCTCTTTAGTCTCGCCGATTTTTTTTATTTGGCCGTTTTCTAATAATATAGTTTTTTGGCACAGCCTGGAAATCGCGTCCATATTATGGCTGACGAATAATATCGTCCGGCCGGCGGCTCTAGTTACTTCATCCATTTTACCTAAGCATTTTTTTTGAAAATCAGCGTCGCCCACGGCTAAAACTTCGTCAACTAATAAAATATCCGGCTCCATGTGCGCGGCCACGGAAAAAGCAAGGCGCACGTACATGCCGGAAGAATAATATTTAACCGGCGTGTCTAAAAATTTACCGACGCCGGAGAATTCCACTATGTCGTCAAATTTTTTAACGATTTCTTTTTGCGGCATGCCTAAAATGGCCCCGTTTAATAAAATATTTTCCCGGCCGGTAAGCTCGGGGTGAAAGCCGGTGCCGACTTCTAACAGGGAGGCTACTTTACCGCGTAAAATCGCTTCGCCCTCGGTCGGCGGCGTGATGCCGGTTAAGATTTTTAAAAGAGTGGATTTCCCCGCTCCGTTAGAGCCGATAATGCCGACCGCCTCGCCCTTATTAATCGTAAAATTTATATCTTTTAACGCCCAAAATTCTTCTTTGGTTTCTCTGCCTAGAACCTGTTTAGTTTTGTGCTTTAAAAAT
>Ga0172379_10005839_pt1 | contig 16945 bp, 11 predicted proteins | sample GrowelOW334metaG_FD_119756 | JGI IMG/M metagenome (GOLD analysis project Ga0172379, IMG submission 119756) | Groundwater microbial communities from an aquifer near a municipal landfill in Southern Ontario, Canada - Groundwater well OW334 metaG | ecosystem: Environmental > Aquatic > Deep... | reverse complement strand
CAGTTTTGCCAAGTTTCCATCGGAAGTTCCGAGCCATTAGGAAGGGTTATCGTAACCTGACAATAGCCATCGCCGCAATAACCACCATTTTCAAGTGGAGATTTATAGACGCAATAACTATTATTAGGAATTGGTAATGGAGTTGGCGGATCAGAAGGAATCGTCGAGCAACCATATTGTAATCTTATGTTGCTATTAGCCACGCTCAAAGTTACTCCATCGCCCCGATCGCAATCTTCATAACCATCATTATAAAAACCACCTCTCGCTTCGCCATTCGGATCTTGCCGGTGACTATCTCCACAATAATTATTAATGCTTAAAGGAAATGACTTGGTCGAAGAGGCCCCGTAATTATTGGTCACCTTAATAGCCACTTCACCGCTGAATATATCGGTCGTCGTACCACTGAGATAAACGGAATCAGGTAAGACCGCCTGAGCTGTTTTTGTGGGAGCGATCAGGCTTAAAATTTTATTAAAAAATCTGGGCACGAAAGTTAAGGGACTAGGATTATTGTTGTTTTGATTTTGTTGGTTAGTCGGAACAATATTAATCGTTAAGCCTTGAGGCAAAACATTATTGCTCGTATAAGTTAACTGCTGATTGCCCTGTTGAACATAACCCAGGAAACAGGAATAGAATTTTCCTAAACGCTGACTGGTCGGACAATTAAAACTAATGGTGGGGGTTTCCGCTTTTATAGTGATTTTAAAATCCTTAGTAGTTACCGCGTTGTATTTGTCGTGAACGGCGATACGATAAATATAATCAGCATCACTAGAAAAATTATTAGGCGGAATATTGCCCTGATAAGTTACTTGATAACGGTTGAAACCGGCCGGCGTTAATGTTTTGCTAAGGCTTAAAAGATCGAAATTATTAGGACCGCTTAATTTGGTGACAGAATATGTAGTGTTATTTACCGGGAGAGCTAAATTATTATCAGAAAAATAAAAAGAATAAGAAAAAGGCTCAGTCGCGTTAAGCGCATATTCGCCATTATCCGATTCGACAAAAGGCTTAGGATTAATAATTACAATCGGAGTCACAGTCGCCAATGTTCCGTTTGCTTGGCCGTCTGAGACAGTTAAAGTAGTACTATATGTCCCGGGAGCGCCCGCTTTAAGCGCGTAAATCTTTTTTTGATTAGGGTTATTAGTATTTTTGAGAATCGGAGCGCCACTCCAAGTAGACCAATTACCGGCGCTTGTATTAAGATTCCAAGTTAGGGGATTCCCCTGATCATCAACCACTTTAATAGACGCATTCAACTCTTCGTCCGCGGAGCCGGTTAAATAAGCGTCTATAATATGAGGAGGCGTATTGGTGGCTGTGCCGCCGGAAATAATACCTGTGGCGGTTACGCAATCCGAGCTGTTTGGATTATTAGGTTCAAATTGAAAATTTAATTCGGGCGTGTTTTCGCGCGTTTCCATAACGGCGCAAAGAGAGTAGTCCGAGCCATTTTGATCGGTCTGATAAACAAGACCATAGCTGCCGGTCGGAAGCATTAAATAATTTGGAGTAGGATTATAGACAAATCTTTTGGTATCTTTATTCCAGCAGGTTTTAACATCATACCCAGAGCAGGCGCCGAGGCGATTAATCGGATCGATTGAACTTGAGGTCATAGAAATCGCCGGCAAAAAAGTATCCGACCAGCTCGGCCAAACCGAAAGAGTGTGATTAGCCAAATAACTGCCGGATGTTAATTTCGGATATGAACCATTGGCTATTTTATAACTATAAAGAGCCTCTTTTATTTCTTCGGTTTTACCGATTCTTTTCAAATCACGGATTATTTTTGCTTTAACGCTATTACAGAAAAAATTCTGAGGGCAATCATTATCGGTCAGACAATTTTTTACAGTTTTCAATTGGCAAGAGCTAGAAGCAATCGTTGCGGTCGCGCATTCTTGATTAGTGGCGCAATCATTATTACTTAAACAAGGAAGAGAGGAAATAGCGCAGCTTGGACCGGGATTAGTACTTTCTACGAGATCGCCATTAAATTTCCAATTTTTAACAATTTGCCCAAGAATATCAACCGTTTTCGGCGAAGGATCTTGATTATATGAAATAAGATAAATATTTGTGTAAATCGATTTATTTTTAATGTTAGCGGCATTAACATAAACCGTACGGCCATCGCGCACCGCTTCATAACCGTCAACCACGAGCGCTTGCGGAGAGCCCTTAAACCCTTGGCTATCATACCAGCGATAGACGCTGTAATGATTTGGGTTAGGAACTATTCTGACGGCAATCGCGTCGCTTCCTCCGACTGTTTGTGCGGCGGTCGGAGAAAATCCGAAGAGAAGAAAAAAGAGAGGAAAAATCGCTCCAAAGATAACAAAATAAATAATAAAATTATTTATACTTTCTTTTTTTAGCATAAAATTGTTTATATTTTAAATATAACCCAAAACGGCGAAAAAGTAAATAAAAATCAAGAGCGATTATTGAGCTGTCCAGCCGCCATCCGCATACAAAACAGAGCCCGTAACATACTTCGATTCCTCCGAGGCTAAATAAACCGCCGCGTAGGCAATATCTTCCGGATCACCCATATACCCCAAGGGGATAGCGCCGACGAGACTAGCATTAGTCGCCACATTATCCTGAATACCCTTGGTCATGGCCGTCTTAATAAAACCAGGAGCGATTGAATTAACGCGGATACCGCTGGGCGCTAATTCTAAAGCCGCCGTCCGACTTAATTGGTTTACACCACCCTTAGAGGCGCAATAAGCTCCGGCTGTTTTGAAACCAACCTGTCCTAAAATAGAAGCGATATTAATAATGGAACCTTTAACCTTATTGGCTTTCATATAAGAAGCGGCTGCTCGAATACCATAAAAAACGCCGCTTAAATTAACGGCTATAACCTTATCCCAAATTTCATCAGACATGGTGGCGACTTCGGCGGTTAAACCGATACCCGCATTATTAACAATAATATCAAGCCGGCCGAATTGAGAGACAGCATAAGAAATCAGCGCTTCGACTTCTTTTTTATTAGACGTATCCGCTTTTAAGAAACGACCATTTTCCGGCAAAGTACCGGGATAAGGATTAATATCGGAAAAAATAACTTTAGCTCCCTCTTTAATAAACATCTCCGCGATTGCTTGGCCGATCCCAGAAGAAGCACCAGTTACAATCGCGACTTTTTCTTGCAAACGCATATAATTTTTTAATTATTTTTTAATACATATACTATAGCATTATTATAGCATAAAATTACTTTAAAAATCTTGCCATAAGGCTAGTCTTGCCTTATTATATTCCTATATATGCCTATCCTGCTCCAAGTAAGCGAACTAAGTAAAGAATATAGCGGCCAAAAAATATTTTCCGGCCTTTCTTTCGCCGTGTCCGAGAAACAAAAAATAGGCGTTATCGGTAAGAATGGCGCTGGTAAATCAACTCTTTTTCGGATTATCAGCGGCGAAGAAACGGCTGACAGCGGTGAAATTATCGTGCACTGCGATACTAATATCGGCTATCTCAAGCAAAATGATGAATGGCAAAAAGGTGAAAGCGCTCTCAACTATTTGCAGAGAACGAGCGGCCGCCCGCAGTGGCGCGCCCAGCAAGTAGCGAGTAAATTTGAGCTCGACGCCAAGAAGTTAAGCCAAGAGGCGAGCAGTCTTTCCGGCGGCTGGCGCATGCGCTTACGCCTCACCGGCATGCTACTTAAAGAACCAAATTTATTCATGCTTGATGAACCCAGTAATTATTTAGATTTAAATACTTTAATTCTTCTCGAAAATTATCTGCGCGCCTACCGTGGCAGTTTTCTGATAATTTCCCATGATCGCGAATTTCTTAAACGCACTTGCCAAGAAACTATTGAGATTTCAAAAACCGGCTGTTACCATTACTCCGGCAATATCGAAGCCTACCTCGCTTTCAAAGAACAAAAACTTAAAACCTTAATCAGGGCTAATGAAAGCCTGGAAAGACAACAAGAGCATTGGCAAGAATTTATTGATCGTTTCCGTTATAAGGCTTCTAAAGCTAAGCAAGCGCAAGCCATGGTTCGAAAAATTAGCAAACTCGAAGAAAAAAGAATCACAATCGAGCATCAAGCCGGTATAACTCGGATAACTATTCCTCCCGTCGCGAAGCGAAATAATTTTGCCTTAAAAATAAACGACCTTGATATCGGCTACAATGATAAAACCATAGTTTCCCATATAGATTTTGATTGTCGCTCGGGCGAAAAACTAGCCATACTGGGCCTAAACGGACAAGGTAAAACCACTCTTATTAAAACTTTAGCCGGAAGAATTCCCTCGCTTCGCGGCTCTTTTCGCTTTTCGGCTAATAGCCGCGTAGCTTATCACGGTCAGGAAGAAATGGATAAGATGAATAAAAAAGAACAAGCGGGAGAATTCTTGCGCCGCGTGGCGGCCTCAGAATTAAAAACCGAAGCGGTTTTAAAAATGGCGGGCGATTTTCTTTTTAAAGAGGAGGAATTAAAAAAGCCAATTGCCGTTCTCTCCGGAGGAGAACAATCGCGCCTGCTCTTAGCCGGCCTTTTACTATCAAAGCCCGATACTTTAATTCTCGATGAACCGACCTGCCATCTTGATTTTGAAACAACTGAATCTTTGGCCAGCGCTTTGCAGAAATTTTCCGGAACCGTTTTCTTCGCTAGCCACGATCGAACTTTCTCTAGCTTAGTCGCGACCGGAATCGTTGAAATAAAAAATGGCGAAGCAAAGCGCCGGCATGAAGATTACGGCGAATACGTGGCTCATCTTGAAAAAGAATTATGGAAGAAATCAACCGAAGAAATAGCGCCCGTTGAAGACAAAACTCAGGATAGAAAAAAATATTTAGAAAATAAGGCCAAGCAGAAAAAAATCCAGTCCCTAGAACGGGAGCTGGAAAGAATGCAGGCTTATAAAGAAGAGTTACTAGCTTATTTTTTAGAGCATTACCATGATTATCGCCCCGAAAAAGTTCAGGAGCTAGAAGAGATAAAACGTTTGATTGCCGACAAAGAAGAATATTGGCTTGCCTTAAGCGCCGAGCTTGTTTAATTTTTTAATTTCTTGATTTTTTTCCTTCAAACTTTTAGAAACAAAAACTGTTTGAAAATTCCCTTTTAAAAAATCATCCGCGCGCACTACTTTTCTGATGCGCCAAAAAATCCATAAAAAATTCTGTCTAATTTCATCCTTAATTCCGACGCCGGTATCAAAACCGGCGTTTTCAAAAGAAGCGTTAATGAGCTGCGTGCAGACATAGCGATCTTTGCGGTGCTCTAAATAAAAATCATAAGGCTTACCGATTTGTTTCTGGGAAAAATAAATCGCTTTTTCAATAGTTTCTTCGTAATTTTCTTTTATTTGCGGGCGTAAAATAGTTAGAGTATCATAAGCCGTGAAGAGCTCTTTAAATGATATCGTATCGACTCCGTCAGCGTCCGCGTGAATACAGTCTCCGGCTCCAATATAAAGTAAAGAATGAGTAAAAAATTTTCCCATAAATAATCCCGAAACCGCCCGAAAACCGCCCACTAAAACTAAGTCTCCTTTTTGAATCAGTTTTTCCGCCGAGGCGTAGTCATCTTCTTCTAAATAATTTTTGCGCAACGTTATTTTTGTCACTAAAATTACAAATAATAATTGGCTCAAAACTCTCTTTAAAAAAGGCGACCTCTTGGGGAAGTTATTGATGCGATGATAATTGTTTAAGCGAAATATTTTTGTCATTATTTTTATTTTTTTCTCTTAGCTCTGCTGTTTTTGTTTTAAACCACTTTATAACGGTTTTTGCAGTGATAGTTTTATTTTTCCAAAAACACATTTCCTGATTTTCTTTGGGGACAACATATTCTCTTAACGGAATACCATCTTTTGTCCCACAATGTACTTGATGGACGAAGTCTTTGAAATATTTAGAGTCATTAAAATCTTCATAATAGATTATATTTTTATCATCCAACTGAAAGGAATCGGTTGCTCCGTGACCAACAAAATAAACTTCTCTTATGCTCGAGTTTGACATTATTTTAAACACATCGAAACGACTAGCTTCAAAATAAACGGAAAAATCTATTTTTCGAGTATTAATATATTCAATAATTGCTTTTAATTCTTTTAAAGAATAATTATCTTTTACAAAATAGTCTACGCTGAACCATTTAAAGCTAGCCAAGACTATGGCTACCTGACTAGGCTTATTTAAAGTCAATTGATTAATGTATTTCTTTATCTTACTATTTTTGTGTACAAAACATATATTCCATAGAGAAAATAATGGTATAAAAGGAATTAATATTACAATTAAAAATGGCCAATCATAATACCAATAACAAGATAATAAAAATAATAAAAAATAGCCCACGTATAATATTAAATAATTATGCGTTAATATAAAATAAAAAGAAATTACCAGAAAAATTACTAGTAGCAAGCTAGCCACGATAAGAGTTTCTGAATTTTTTATTATTTCTTTAAATTTCATTTTCCAAATTTCCACTCCAATCACGGCACAAAACTTCAGCCTGCTCTAGGACTAGCTTCGTTGCCTGTTCTTGTTTATCTGGCGGATATTTATATTTATTAAGCAACTTCTTAATTAAAACTCTAAGCTTAGCCTGAACCATTTCTTTCATCGTCCAATCAATTGAAGTGTTACGACGCAACATAACCACTAATTCTTGAGCTATTTTCTTTAAGGTTTCGTCACCTAATTCCAAAACTGCACTTTCGTTATCACATAGAGCATCGTAAAAAGCGACTTCGTCTTCGGCCAATTTTAAATTTACGCCACGTTCCCTTTCAGCTCTAATTTTTTTAGCGAGTTCCACTAACTCATTAATAACTTGCGCCGCTTCGATAGTTTGATTTTGATAACGACGAATCGTATCTTCCAACATTTTAGAGAAAGCGCGTGATTTAACTAAAAATTTACGCTCCATAACTCGCACCTCATCGTTCAATAATTTTTTAAGTAATTCTAAGGCAACATTTTTATGTTCCAAATGACGAACTTCATCTAAAAATTCATCTGATAAAACGGAAATGTTTGGCGTTTTAAGACCAGCAGCATCAAAAATATTAATCACTTTATCGGAAGTAACTGCACTGGCCACTAATTGTTTAATCGCTTGATCATAATCGTCTTCAGTCGGTCCACCGCCCGTTCCGCTTGATTCAAATTTAGCGATTATGGCACGCACTAATTGAAAAAAGGCTAGCTCATCTCTAATCTCGATTGCTTCTTTACTCGGTACCGCTAAAGAAAAAGCATAAGATAATTCCGTAACTGCTTTTAAATATCTTTCCTTACCTTTATCTAGACTTAGAATATAATCCATCGCTCCAGAGATTAAACGCGTCTTTTCGGTTGGCGCCGCGGAAAAATAAGAAAGATAATTAAAATTATAATACATCGCTTTAATAATTTCGTATTTTTCTTGCATAATCTGAATCGCTTTTTCCTGCGGAATTGTCGGCGCTTCTTTTTTATTATCCGAGTAATATGATAAGGCTTGCTTTAAAGCTGGGGCAATTCCTAAATAATCAACAATTAAACCGCCCTGTTTATCTTTATAAACTCGATTAACACGAGCGATCGCCTGCATTAAACCGTGCCCTTGCATCGGTTTATCAATATACATGGTATGAAGCGACGGCGCATCAAAACCGGTTAACCACATATCGCGAACGATGACGAATTTTAAATCATTCTTTGGATCTTTCATACGGTGAGCCAAGAATTCTCTTTCTTCTTTAGTATGAATATGCGGTTGGAAATTAGCCGGATCGCTCGCTGAGCCGGTCATAATAACCTTTATAAAACCTTTACCAATATCATCGCTTGCCCACTCCGGTTTTAATTTAATAATTTCTTCATATAATTCAACGGTAATCCGACGGCTCATCGTAACATACATTCCCTTGCCGTCAATTGCATCTAAACGCTCAGAAAAATGATCAACAACATCTTGAGCAATTAATTTAATTCTCTTTTCCGAACCGATCATTGCCTCAAGTTTCGCCCATTTACTTTTTAATTTTTCTTGACGCGCCACCTCTTCGCCTTCAGTCAATTCCTCAAAGTCCGCATCAATTTTTGGCGTCATTTCTTTTAGGAGCTCAATTTTCGCTAGTCGCGCTTCATAATAAATCGGCACAGTCGCCTTATCTTCTACGGCTCGAGAAATATCATAAATATCAACATACTCACCGAAAACCGCCCGCGTATTTTTATCACTTAATTCAATCGGTGTGCCGGTAAAACCAATAAACGAAGCTTTAGGCAAGGCGTCGTGCATATGCCGGGCAAACCCGTCCATAAAATCATATTGACTACGATGTGCTTCGTCAGCAACAACCACAATATTAGAACGATCGGACAACATCGGATGTTTTTCTCCTTTCTCTTCCGGCATAAATTTTTGAATCGTCGTAAAAACCACGCCACCGGAAGCAACGCTTAATAATTTCTTTAAGTCGCCACGATTTTGCGCTTGAACAGGAGTCTGTCTAATTATTCCTTCCGCTTCGACAAAAACACCATATAGCTGGTCATCTAAATCATTACGGTCGGTTAGAACTACTAAAGTTGGATTACCAAGCGCTTGAATAATTTTTCCAGCATAAAAAACCATAGTTAAAGACTTGCCGGATCCTTGCGTATGCCAAACCACGCCGCCACGACGATCACCCTTGGGGCCGGCCGCTTCTAAAGTTTTTATAACCGCTTTATTAGTCGCGAAATATTGATGATAGGCAGCCAAAATTTTAAAAACATTTTTACCATCGCTCTGAAAAACAATAAAATTTTTAATGATGTCCAAGAGCCTTTCTTTAGAAAACACACCTCGTAACAAAACCTCCATTTCCGGCATGACGGTTTTAATCAGTTCCTTGCCGTCTATTGTTTTCCATTTCATGAAACGCTCAAAGTCAGCCGTCAAAGAACCAAGACGCGTATCGATCCCATCGCTAATAATATTAAATTCGTTATAAGCGAATAAAGATGGAATATCGGTTTTATAAGTCTGGATTTGATTATAGGCGCCGCGAACATTAGCATTTTCTTTGCCAGGATTCTTAAGTTCAAAAATCGCCAAGGGCAATCCATTAATAAAAATAATTATGTCCGGTCGGCGATTATGATTATTTTCAATAATCGTAAATTGGTTAACGGCCAGGAAGTTATTATTAGCTAAATTTTCCGTATCCAATAATTTAACCCGATCGTGCCGTGTTTCGCCGTTTTTAGTTTGGTAAGAAACATTAACGCCGTTTACCAAGGTATTATGAAAAGTCTCGTTAACTTCTATTAAATTAGATTTAGCCCATGGCATGGCGACAATTTTATCAAGCGCATCTTTCTGCGCTTCAGCCGGAATTTCAGGATTTATCCGTGCAATAGCCGTTTTTAGGCGCTCTATTAAAACAACATCGGAATAATTAGCCTTAGCTTCGCGCTCCGGGCTTATTCCATCGTAAGCCATATCCGGCCCGAAGCCGATTTCATAACCAAGTTCTTTGAGCCAGTCTAAAGTGGCAAGTTCAAGGGTTGATTCGTTGTAGTGCATATTATTTAACTTCCTATATTTTTTGTAAAAATTTGCCGATATCCGTTCTTAAAATTTCTTCCAAACTCGTAGCTCTGGCTAATTTCCAATTTTGATTCTTATTCCAATGAGGGACAACATCTTTAAGTTTTTCATAAGAAGAAAGAGCTCTGTATTCACCACCAAAAACTTGTTTAACTACTGAATCGGAAAAATAATTTTCAGTGGCACGATACCTCAAAACATGTATATCAATACCTAGCCTGCCACAACCATCTACGAAAGCTTGCCTAGAGAAGCCTAATGTCTCATCTTCGCTCGATATCTCGCTGTCGATTATTATGTGAATATTTTCAGTTATTCTTTTAACCTCCTCTATCTCGACTAATTTATTTTCATCAATCCCTCCATATAAAGGCATTATAACTACTTTGTGATCCTTGCTCATTGCTCTTAAAAATTGTTGAAAAATTTTTACTTCTGTCGGCCCCTCAACAAATAAAACTGAATCGAACCCCAATTCTTTGTGGGCCGAAAAACTCATAGCACCTAAAAATTCGCTTAATCTTGGCGTATCTTCTATTGGAGAAATAATACTATCACCATCCCCTTTTCTGATAACACTATAAACATTTCTAGTTATACTTCTAGCTAATCCAATACTATGTGTAGAAAACCAAACACCTTCAGTGGCAAGGGATGCTAAAGATGTTAAAAAATCTAATTGTAAACTTGGGTGTAAATTTAATTCTGGCTCATCAATTAAAATATACGATGGATTTTTAATTGCCGCATTAGCCAAAACAAGAACAAATTGCATTAACCCCGAGCCAAGCTCATGTTGTTTATACGGCTTTCCATTTATTGAAATATGCAATTCCCTGTTATCCGTCGAGGAATTTATCTCAAAACTATCAAATTCAAATATTTTCTTAATATTTTGCGTTAATTGCGATATCGCTAAATTTTCTTTCTTATTATTTCCAGTCTTTAAATCATGAAATTGTTTAATAAAAGCCTCTCCAATTTGTATATCCAAATAATTACTATTTGTTCCAACATTTATTGTATTTCTAAATGGACCTATATATAAAGAGTTAAAAAAAGATTTTGCAATGCCGATTAAATTTGACAAATCTATCAATGGAATACCTCCCGGCAATCCATTCATTTGTATGAGAGTATTGTTTTCAATCCTGAGTGATTCAAAATGAGTTAATTCCTCATTATTAACCGAGATTTTTGTTTTCCAGACCATTGAACGATAAATTTTAAAAACAATTTTATTCGGAGATGTCCTTGCTATTTCATCCTTGTCATAAACAAAGTCAAACATAATATCTACCCCATCACTATTCAAATTAGAAAAAATTTCTTCGTTATCTAAAACATGTATAGCTCCAAATGTAACATTGTCATACCTTAGACTTCTTAAAAAATCATCCCACTCATTCATTCCTCCGATCAACTTAAATAAATTTCTAAACTCAAGAATAAATCTCATTATAGCTGATTTTCCCGCATTATTGGCCCCAACGAAAGCAGTAAAATCTTTCATAATTTCAATCTTAATTGGCTGGACAAAACATCTATAATTTTTTATAGTTAGGAATATTTTCATAAATTATATTACTCTTATTTTTCCGCTCATTAATTTTGGTAATAAGGAATTTCTAATTTGCTCTAGCTTCTTTATTTCATTATTCAGATACAAAATATATTTCTCGAAATTAGTAATAAAATTATTAAAAATGCAAAATAAATTTTTATCAGGTTCTATAATTAATAAAGATGATAAATCTTTGATTGTTATTTGCGGCTGCGTTGACCCAGTAATTACCGACTTTATTTCTGAAAATTCTAAACATTTTTTTAAAGAATATATATTAAAATTTGATTTTTCTTTTGGCTTTACAATCAATGAGTTGTGAGTAATTGTTACATATTTATCTGTAATACTTATATTGCCGCAAGTTCCCCTACAACCGACAATCAACTGCTGATTTTCATATTCATAATTATCGGAGTAACCGACAAGCCCCCCAGCTCCAAAAACGGAATATTTGCCTTCATTTGTTTTTGAATATTCGCCTCTGCCATATTCAATGTCGGCAATCTCATTAATTCTTATAATTTTCCATTCATTAGGAATCTCTCCCAACTCAGAATCAATCATTTTTCCGCCATTAAACTTATAGGGTTCGCCGTTTTTGTCAGGGAATTCAAAATCGACAAACCACTTTTTAAATAATGCCCTAGCAATTTTTTCTAAATTATCATTAATCTTTCGATTAAGCTCTATTTTGTCATCAAGAGAGGAAAGAATTTCGGCAATTTTTTGTTGTTCATTTATAAGAGGAAAGGCAAATTCTAAAGATTTTAGCGTTTTACCATTCAATTCTAGGAAGGTGCTGCCCGAAGCATTATCAATAAGTTTTTGAACATTATTTTTTAATAAATAAAAAAGGAAAAGACTATTTGTTTTACTATTTGGAATTAAACTATGAAAGCCCTGATTAGTTGTTAATTTATTCTTTGCTATAGCTAAGTAACCGACCGGAGCCCTTGTTGTTAGTAAAACTGAACCAACTGGTAATAATTTAGCACTGCTAGAATTTAAGCCTTCTTCCGAAATACTTCTTTCACCGTCAAAAATAAATCTTCCCTGAAAAGCCGAAAGATCTCGCGGTGTTATCCAGGGAATAAAACCATTGAAATTTTCTTTGTTCGTTGTTGATGGTGTGCCACCACCAATAACATCAGAAACGGTTTGAATATCAAAAACGTCCCATCCCCATGGAATAAGCCCAATCTCCGTTTCTTTAAATTTTGTTTTTTGTATAGAATTCATAATTTAATTACCATTTCGCAATCCCATTAAATCATTAACCACTTGTAATACGGGGCCAGAACTTTCTTTTTCTGTTTTAGAAACAAACCCAATTGATGTATGTTTAAACATAGCATCAGTCGCATTCTTTAAGACCTCTGAAAGACGTGGATTCTTTTGCTGTTCCTCGACGGCAATAAAATCTTCTAGAGTACGGGCAACTGCCGCTCGATGATGGTTCACGGCTGCTAGTTGAGAATTAACGTTATAATTTTTAATAATAAAGGATAGTCCATACCAAAGTGCAGCAAAGACTGCCAATTTTACAGCGACCGCGCTCCACAAAATACTTATGCCGGCTGATGTCGGTGATGTAATAATCTGATTTATATAACGCGTAGTCATTATTCCTATCCAAATTAAAATTCCTATTACGATAGCATAACCACCAATTACAGCACGAAGCCAATATTTAGCAAGTGCCTCGTATCTCGAGGTTTCATCAATAAAATAAACAGCCATGCGGACCGCGGCTCTTTCGCCTTTTGCAGAACCAACAGCCTTATCGGCCATCCTTATACTTTGCGTTTCTTCTTTTATTCTTTTTAATTCGCTTTCCAGGTCGGTTCGAACTTGAACTATTTTTTTAACTTCTCCGTCCAATTTTTGTTGATCCGGATTTTCCCTTCTTCTTTCTTCTCTCAAAAACGGTAAAATTCTCATCAATACTTGCAAATAAACTTCATTATAAAAACTATCCACTCTTTGTTCAAAATTATCATGCTCTTGTTTGACGTTAGTAACAGTTCCAATATCAAATTGCCTGAGCCATTCTAAATGTTCAATAATCCTTTTTAAAAAACTATTTATTCTGTTAATATCCTCTTGGAGCAACAACTCGGAATATTTCAAATCGCATACCTCTTTCAACCACGCCTGAGCCTTAGAGAGTTTCTTATCTGCATTATCAAAAATCAAACTGCCAAAACGACTATCAAGCGCTAATTTGGAAACTTCAATTTTAAAAACATTGTCTTGTGTAATTTGTTCCATATTATTAAATTAAAAATCCTAAATTTTTTAAATTTTTCCTAACCCTCTCTTCTAACTCTTTAGACTCTTTAAACTGCGCACTCAATTCCGTCGTCAATCTTTTCATTTTTTCTTCAAAAAATTCATCATCTTCCTCAACATAATCCGAACCGACGTAACGGCCGGGCGTTAAAACAAAACCATTCTTTTCAACTTCTTCGATTTTTGCGGCCTTACAATACCCTTTTATATCTTCATATTTTCCTTCTTTTGTTCGCCAAGCATGATAAGTACCGGAAATCTTTTTAATATCTTCAGCGGTTAATTCCCTATTTTTTCGCGTCACCATCGTGCCCACCTTTCGCGCGTCAATAAACAAAATTTCCTCATGTCGGTCGCGCAGTTTATGATTATGACGATCGCGCGCCACAAACCAAAGACAAACCGGAATCTGAGTTGTATAAAATAATTGCGGAGGCATCGCGACAATACAATCAACTAAACTTTTCTCAATTAATTTTTTTCTGATTTCTCCTTCACCAGAGGTATTAGACGAGAGCGATCCATTGGCTAAAACAAAGCCGGCAATCCCCGTTGGTGCCAAATGATGAATCATATGCTCAATCCAAGCATAATTAGCGTTACCGACCGGCGGTACGCCATATTGCCAACGGGCATCGTCCCTTAACCTTTCTCCGCCCCAATCGGAAATATTAAAAGGCGGATTCGCTAAAATAAAATCGGCTTTTAGGTCTTTATGTAAATCATTATGAAAAGTATCGGCATTATGATCACCAATATTACCCTCAATTCCCCGAATCGCTAAATTCATTTTACATAGTCGCCAAGTTGTGGGATTAGATTCCTGACCATAGACTGATAGGTCATTAGTATTCCCGCCGTGTGCCGCGATAAACTTTTCGCTAGAGACAAACATCCCGCCCGATCCACAACAAGGGTCATAAATTCGCCCCTTATAGGGCTCAATCATATTAACGAGCGTATTTACAACACATTGCGGTGTAAAAAATTCACCGCCCCCTTTTCCTTCAGCATCGGCAAAACGACCCAAAAAATACTCATAAATTCTTCCTAAAATATCTTTACTCTTACTCTCTTTATCGCCAAGTCCTATACTACTAATTAAATCAATTAACTCGCCTAAACGAGTCTTGTCTAAATCCTGTCGCGCATAACTTTTATTTAAAACCCCGCGCAAACTCGGATTATCTTTTTCAATTAAAATCATCGCGTCATCAACAAACTTCCCTATTTCCGGTTTTCGAGCGTTCACTTGTAAAAACCCCCAACGCGCATTAGCCGGTACCCAAAAAACTCCGTCCTGGCTATAGGCGTCTTTATCTTCATCCAGTCCGTCATAATAATCAGGATCAGCCATAATTTTCTTACGCTGTTCCGAAAAAGAGTCGGAAATATACTTTAAAAAAATAAGACCGAGGGCAACGTGCTTATATTCTCCCGGGTCCATATTATTTCGCATCTTATCAGCAGCTAGCCACAGTGTTTCCTCAAAGCCGAGATTAGCGGAAGTGGATTTTTTAGCGATTTTACCTGTTTTTGGCATATTATAAATTTATCTTTATTTTACCTAAATTTTAGCTCTAACGTCACTAAAAAGCAACGAAAAACCGTCGCTTTATAATTAACTAATTTTAAGATGAATAAATAACTTTTCCAACCAATCTTGCCTTATCTTCCCATCTTATTTTTCCATTATAGGCTAAACGTCCAATAATAATATCTTTACTGATACCTAATTTCCTTGCAAATTCATTAATAGATGGCAAAGATAAGTTGTTTTTTCTTATAAACTCGGCGTAATCTTTAGAATTTATTAATGTTTCGCAAGCCCAATCATCGGCCTCTTTCTCTAATTTTTCTTTTTCAACTTCACCATAATCGACATATTCAGATCTCTTATCGTGAAGAACCATGTGGGCGAATTCATGAAATAATGAAAAATAAAAACTGTCCGCTGCCTTTAGATGATCATTTAATTGGATTAATGGTCGTCCACCTAGCCAACGAAGAGCTCCGCTAACGTAAGTCTTGGACATATACGGACTATAGACCAGAATGATTCCGTATTCCAATAATTTAGTCGGTAACTTTTCAGCACAATCTTTTCGCGCAGTCATTTGTTTGATCTCTGACAATTCCTTGTTAAACAGGCTCTCATTATAGTCTGGCAAGGAAACATTATCTCTAACAATTTTCTGGAATCCAATTTCTCCTATCCTTAGCCAGGCGGCCAAGGCATTCTGATCAATTTTTTTTCCTTTAACGGCGGTTTTGCGATAAGCAACCGGTTGGACATTCCGAACTAAACTAAGTGAAGAAACGCCAAAAAACTTAAGTAATTCCTTAAGTTTTTCTGATTGGGTGTTAAACTTAGAAATAAAATTAAGCCTGGATAGAAATCCAACCGGATACATTCTAACTAACTTTTCTTCAGCCTTGATACTTTCCTTAAAATTTTGGCGTGCTAGGTCTTCGTTATAATTTTTCTGTAAATTAATCCAAAAACTGGCTGCGCCGCCAAAAACATATTCTAATTTAATGGCCGTGTCCTCAGTAATGGAAGCCTTACCTTGAATAATATTAGAGATATGTTTTTCGCTGAGACCAGTTTTAAGACCCAAGTCTTTTTGTGATAGATTATTCTTTTCTAAAATTCTAGCTAGAGTTAACCCGGGGAAAATCGTAGCCTCTAATTTATAAGTAAACATAAAATTAATATAATAAAACAAAAAAACTAATGATAATCTACGCAAATATCAGTAACGATAATTTCTTTGATTGTTGAGTAATCACTGAGCGTAAAACTGCCATAGGCTTTTACAATAATACGATACGGATGCTTGAGATCAAGAGCGAATTTTCCTTCGCTTTTGGGCTCAAGCGGGTGCGGTCGTAAACTTACCGGAATATCCAATAAACAATCAGCTGCCGCCAGTTCCTTAAAGGCAACTTGGATAGACTCTGCTTGTCGTTTTTCGTATTTTTTTATTAATTGTTTTTCGTCATTTAACAGTTTAGCGTGCTTATTACTCTTAAAGTAAATCTTCATGAGTGATTTTTCCGTGGCACGATTATAAAAAATAAATTAACCTAATTGGTTAATTTAATTATAACATAATATTTATGGCCGTCAAGGGGGTTGCTACTTTCTATTTATTTAATATTTTTTCCTTAATTTAAGCATTTTTCACTTGGTAAATTTATGTCCAAAAACCAAAAACCATCGCGCTCGCTTTTCGCCAGAAAGCGAAAAGCTCACTTGTCCTGGGTTGGCGTCCAATATGCCCCCGGCATATTGTCCGACGCTCGTCCGCTCGTTTCGGCTTCCGCCTCAACTCGCGTCTCGCTTCCAACCTGTTCGATTCCCTCTTTAACACCTATGCTAAATAAAAAACAGGACGTAAGCCCTGTTTTTTATTTAGCACGGGATGAGGGAATCGAACCCCCGCTAGAAGTTTTGGAGACTCCTGTACTACCACTATACGAAT
>Ga0172379_10005838_pt1 | contig 16945 bp, 17 predicted proteins | sample GrowelOW334metaG_FD_119756 | JGI IMG/M metagenome (GOLD analysis project Ga0172379, IMG submission 119756) | Groundwater microbial communities from an aquifer near a municipal landfill in Southern Ontario, Canada - Groundwater well OW334 metaG | ecosystem: Environmental > Aquatic > Deep... | reverse complement strand
GTCTTGTTTTGTTTCCCATCAAAGCCTGTACGTGCTGATATTCTTCTTCTGTTACCATCGCTTCGTGCTTACCTCTATGCCAATCACCACTGCCTTTCGGGTATTCATAGTATCCAGAGTAAAAAGGATTATTGAAAATTTTGTATACCATGGAGCGACACATAGATTTTGAAGTGTGGTGTTTAGTTTCCCTCGTCTTGAAATTCCAATCTCTCGTAGCAATCTCAAGTATTTGTGGTGGTGTGTAATTTCCAGTAAGCATCATTTGCCACATCTGCTTTACTACATCAAATCTTTCTGGGTCATTAAAGATTTTGTTTTGTCCTTTTTCCTCAAAGTTTTTTGTATTCAAATAGCCCAGAGGTGCACGGCTCGGATACCATCCCATTGCGAGCTTTGTTTTGATACCACGCTTTACAGCATCGCCGTTATCATCCGAAGACTTCTTTGCCATATTAAACTCAAGCGCGAGCATAAACTTATCATTGGAAGTGTTGTGGTATATCCCGTTAGCAGTTTTTACTTCTAGTAACGTGCCTTCGTCTAGGGCAGTAATTATCCAGCCTCCATCAAAAGCATTACGCGCAAGACGGTTAGGATGCCATACCAATAAAGCATTGGCTTTACGAGTTTCTATTTGCTTCATTATGTGAGAAAAAATTGGTCGTCCACGTTTGTGAGCTGACTGACTTTCACCTTTTTCTTTTCCTGTATGTCGCTCTACAACATTCAAGTGTTCAGTTTGTTCTAATCGCACCAAGTCTCTTTCTTGGTCTTCGTGCGAGAGCATCTGCCTATCTTCACCAATCGTACTCTTACGGGTGTATGAAATATATTTAAGTTGTTCGTTTTTTTGTGCCATATTATTTTCTACCGATGATTATGAAAAAGAGAAGCAAGATAATCGCAAAGAACCACTCGGTAGTAATGAAGGGAAAGAATCCTTCCAATCCTTTGAGGATTAAAATTATTGGAAAAGCGACACCAAGAAAATACAACCAGGGAGCAATTTTCTTTTTTGAATTGTGGTCTTGTGGGTCAGCCATAATTTTTCTGGCGTCCCTATAACACGAAAAGGGACAGCCCAGTAGCCTGCTACCCACAAGATTGAATTGCACGAGGCAACCAATTGCGGAGGTCTGGACTGCCCCTTTTCGCCCACAATTGGAGCTAAAAAAGCAGAGACCTCGTGCACTATTCAAACTTATGGGTAGCATAGTAAGTATAGCATCCTGACAAAACCTGACAAGTTCATAACTGTGAATATGCGTTTTCATATCTTTGCTCTAGTCTTTTTAATTATGCCCATCAAATAAGCAGGCGGACTTGATATGCGTTTACCGTCTTTCTTATCCCGTTCGTATATTTCGAAGGCTTTTTCAATAACCCACATCCCTCGTGGTTTTCGTAGTTCGTTTAATAAAGTATTTATATTTTCTTCACCAATTTCCAGAGCTACCACCTTCAGTCGTCTTTCCTCACTGTTCGTTGGATTAAATTCACTTACTAACGTTCCCTTAAAAGTCGACCCAGATGTATCATTCTCTTTCTTATTTTCATATTCGTGTTCGTTATGGTGACTTGTGATTGTATGGTCGGTTGGGAATATAGAAAACCTTTGAGTTAATTGATTCTTTTTCTCAAGAAACTTCTGATTCTCATCATCCAAGTTATGATTTACTTCTGCTTCAGATTCACCCGTGCCTTGGGGCATACTCATGACTTCATTAGGATTGGAAGGTTTTGTAATTCTTAAAACACCCTTACCTCTTATAAGCCATTCGTCTGATTGAATTCGGATGGAGCCTCTGCGTCCTTGATGATTTGGATAATCAACGTAACCTTTCTTTTTTACTGACAGTAGAAGTTTCTCAACAGTATTTACTTCAACGCCAGGGAACATGTCATCTCGAAGTGTTGATGCACTGGTTGTAGTTACACCAAATATATCTGCAATTGAGCGTAGCCACAGAAGTAAAATAAGTTCACTACGCGTGAGTTTTTTATCCAAATAATCCTCAGCAAGAAAGCGAGGCAAAGTGTTATAAGGTCTTGGTTTCTGTTGTTCTTTCATAATTTATTTTTGATAGCCATTCTTCTTTGATTGGGCGATAAACAGCGTTGAACATAGTAAGGAGGTTTATTCCTTCTTCAATAGCAAGGTCACTAGAGATTTCTTCTCCAAATTCTTGCTTCCATATTTCTTTGAATTCTTGTAGTGCTTGTGCGCTCAACATAAAAGCCTGCTATTGGCTTGGTAGGTATCCCTGGAAGGCGACCTACAAAGCCAGCAACAGGCTTCGCATATTCCAGGGATTTATCGCCAGACTTTTTGTTCGGTGCTCTGAGAGCTAAAAAAGCTACCATCGCATCCCACAAAAAAGTGAGGTGAAATGGTAGCTTCTCAATGGTTCCTACCAGTAGCGGGTTTCCCTTCGCCCGATGCAATACTCCATCTTACTGAAGTATGGGGTGATGTAAGATTTAATCTCCTCACCCTGGGATAATTTTTCTAACAATTAAAGTGTAGCTAATCTCAAAAAATATGTCCATCGTACTAGAACGTACTCAATGGTACTGGATAGTAATGAGTTATCCACAGGCAAAAATCAAACATGACATAAATTGCCATTCTGACCCAAAATTGCTAAACTATGACTATCCATGAAGAAGACATTTCTGACATTACAGGAAGTGGTAAAAATTTTAGGCGTTGGTGAACGTTCTGTATATCGGTATATACACGGCAAACAGCTTCGTGCGACAAAAATTCGATATTGGAGAGTCGAAAAAAGTGACCTTCAACACTTTATTGATTCACGTTCCAATATTAAAAAGAAAAAATGATTATGTCAGAACAGGAAATGAAAAAACAAATTACGGACTTGCAGTCCCAAATCAAAAAACTCAGAAAAAATAATCTGGGACTTGTTTTTGAGGACAAAACAGAAGACGTTATTGAACAATCAAAAACTCAAGTCCCTGTTCTAAAAGAAGTTACTAAAAACCGTCTTGTTTTAGGTGAAGAGTACCCAAACAATTTGATGATTCAGGGCGATAACTACCTTGCTCTTTCTGTTCTCAGCTATACCCACAAAAAGAACATTGATGTCATATACATCGACCCGCCATACAATACTGGCGCTAAAAACTGGAAATATAATAATGACTATGTAGACGGGGATGATGAGTATCGACACAGCAAGTGGCTTTCTTTCATGCGCCACCGCCTAAATCTGGCGAAAAACTTACTAAAAGATGACGGTGTTCTTATTTGTGCGATTGACGATAATGAGCAAGCACATTTAGGTGTCTTGATTGAGCAATTATTCCCCGCCCACGAACAGCACGCAATTACAATCGTTCATAACCCGAAAGGAGTACAAGGCACAAATTTTTCTTACACCCACGAGTATGCCATTTTTGTTGTTCCAAAAAATAAGAAAACTGTCGGTGACCGTTCTCTTTCAGAAGAAGAAATATATGTCTCAAATCTCCGTAATTGGGGTAACGAATCCGAACGAACGGATGCAAAAAATTGCTTCTATCCAATTATAATTTCAAATAATAAAATTATTGGTTTCGGAAATGTTTCTGGTAATGAATTTCATCCGAAATCTGCAAACGAAAAGCAAAAAGATGGAACCATCCATGTATACCCGATAGATGAGAAGGGTGTTGAAAGAAAATGGCGATATGCACGCCAAAGTGTTGAAGAAATAAAAGATATTCTTCAAATTAAGGAATCACGCGGGGGTACGATACAAATAATGATTGCAAAAGATTACGGCACTTACAAAACAGTTTGGACAGATAAGAAATATGATGCTAGTGAATACGGGACGAAATTACTTCGCGAAATTTTACCGAAGTGTGATTTTGATTTTCCAAAATCTTTATATACGGTCTATGACTGTCTCTTTGCTATTGTTGGTCAACGTCCGAACGCAACCGTTTTGGACTTTTTCGCTGGCTCTGGAACGACAGGACACGCTGTTTTGGAAATGAATAAAATTGATGGTGGTAACCGTAAGTTTATTGTCTGCACCAATAACGAGAATAACAACGATGGAAACGGTGGAATAGCGGAGTCAGTTTGTTATCCAAGAATAAAAGCTGTTATCAACGGATATAAAAATAAAAAGAGTGAGAAAGTTTCTGGGATACCAAGTAATTTTTTCTACTACCAAACTGACCTTGTAGACATCGAACAAATCCACAAAGTTCCAGATGATGCAAAAATCAAGATTACCTATCAAGCTGGTGAAATAATAGCTGTTCGTGAAGATGCTCTAAAAGAAGTTGAGAAAAATGATTGGTGGCAGATTTTTGAAGGTAAGAACAAGCAAGTAGCAATATACTTCAAGGAGGACAAAACAAAACTTCCAGAGCTTATTACGAAACTGGAAAAGAAAAAAATACCAACTGCCCTATACATTTTTAGCTGGGGAAAAAATGAATATAAGGGAGAGTATACAACCGAGAATATCAGAGTCGAAGATATTCCTGAACCGATTATCGAAGTGTATAAGGAAATAAACAGATTATAAAACCATGTTTGCACTAAAACCATTTCAAGAAACTGCAATATCACAGCTCAAAGATGAGTTTTTGAATTTGTGGAAATTACCAAACCAAAACATTCCATTGGTTTTCAAATCGCCAACAGGTTCAGGAAAAACTATAATGCTAGCGCAGTTTTTGCGCGACATTGTGAGTGACCCAAGATTTGAAGGTAACGACATTGCATTTGTATGGTTTTCATTTAGTGAGGACTCATACGAACAAAGTAAGAAAAAACTCTTTGATTATTATGGAGGTGCAGGCGAATTAGATTTGATTGACCTAAATGACTTGTCGCGCGAGAAACTCCACAAAAACGATGTCTTTTTTATAAACTGGCAGAAACTCAAAGGGCGAAGTAAGGAGAGCAGGAAGCTGAGGCGTGATAATGAACAGGGTCTAACTTTCGATAACTTCATCAATGAAACTCACGAAGCTGGGCGTAAGATTGTAGTAATTATTGACGAAGAACACATAGGAGCTGATACAGACCTTGCTTTGGAGGTAGTAGAAGGACTTATCAAGCCAAAAATTACCATACGAATTTCTGCGACGCCGAAGTATATTCCTACTCGTGCTGATACCGCAGGATACGTAGAAGCAAAACGAATCGACGTGGTTGAAGCTGGACTAATCAAAGAAAAAATCATTTTCCAAACAGAGGAAGATTTGAAAAAGAAATCTTCCAAAAAACTTGACCAAGACGAGATGCTTTTGGAGCTTGCTTATAACAAACGAGTAGAGTTAGTGAATCTATACAAACAGCTTGGTGTTGAGGTTAATCCTCTTGTATTGATACAACTCCCTAACGACGACCAGATAAGCAAAGAGACCAGCGATACAAGCAAGCAGACAATTGTTTTGGAATACCTAAAACGTAAAGGTGTAACAAATGAAGAAATTGCTATCTGGCTTTCTAAAGAAAAAGAGAATCTTGAAGATTTAGAAAAGCACACCTCCCCAGTATCATTTTTATTATTCAAACAGGCGGCGGCGACTGGCTGGGACTGCCCACGAGCAGGAGTTTTGGTAATGTTCCGTGAAATAAGAAATCCTACTTTTGCCATACAAACCGTTGGACGTATTTTACGTATGCCACTCGGAACGCATTTTTCGAACCCAGAACTTAATCGCGGTTATTTATATACTAACTACAAACGAAATGAGGTTTTGGCTGAATATTCAAAATCAAAAACTGAGAACCGCCCAGCAATCAATGGTAGTTATCGTAAAAAAGGTATTGAACCACTGACTCTAGAATCTGTGTTCATGGCTCGAACGGACTATAACGACCTGGGCGATACATTCCAGACAACGTTCAAACAAGTAGCGAACAATAAATTAGATACCAAGAAACTGGACTTGAAGCCAAAAGTTACTAACGGCTTGATTGTCGGGGTTGAGGTTGATGACTACGATAACTTCACTAAGGAATTGATTGAGGAGGGTGGAAGCTATGATGAGGAAATGTCTCGCCATGACCTTGAGCGATTGTATAACTTACTTTGCTTCAAGACCGTAGCTAGACAAAATGATGAAAATCGTAAATTCGCACCAGAGCGCTCTTGGGGTAAGCTCAAAACCGCACTCAATATCTACCTAATGGAGAAGCTCAAACTCTCTCGTGTGGACGTCTATAAAGTAATTGTGAATGATTTGATTAGCCCTGCGAGTGTTCTTGCGCCCGTCATCGGAGATGCTCTTCTAGAGTATCGTTCTATTCGAGAGCAAGAAGTGCAAAAGCGGTCTATTCGCGCAAAACGGATTGAAAAGATACAGCTCCCACCCGAAGCTCTATTCTTCACTGACCAATACGAAGTGCTTGATACGAAGAAATCTGCAATGGAGCCGTTTTGGTTTGAAAAAGAATCTCTGGGTTCCACAAACGAAAAAGCTTTCATTGATTTTCTTGAATCTACCAAGAACAAGAATATCGTGTGGTGGCACAAGAACGGTGATGCTGGCAGTGAATACTTTTCAATTTCCTACTTCAACCCTGATGAAAATAAAGAAAAACTCTTTTACCCTGATTGGATAATAAAAACAAAGGATAAGGTTTGGATTGTTGATACAAAAGCAGGATTCACCGCCGAATCAAACGACACAAAGTATAAAGCCGAAGCCCTTCAAGAATGGCTCAAAGGAAAGAAAGATTTTGTTGGCGGTATTGCTGTGAAAGATGCAAACGGCTGGAAAATCAATACAAGCAAAAACTACTCCTATAACGTCTCAATGAAAGGATGGGATATTTTTGACTTGAAGTAATTATGAAAAATATAAATGACTAAAAAGATTTCTCAAAATTTTTCACAGGGTTCCGAATGGAGAAAGTGGGATTTGCACGTCCATACACCGTCGTCTTTAGTTCAACACTATGGTGGTGATACCGACGTGATATGGGAAAAATATCTATCTGACTTGGAAGGACTTTCAAAAGAGTTTTCTGTCCTTGGTGTTAATGATTATCTTTTTCTTGATGGCTACGAAAGATTAAAAAAAGAGAAGGAATTAAATAATAGGATTCCGAACATTGATTTACTTCTACCTGTAGTTGAATTTCGTATAGAAAAATTTGCTGGAGTGAACTTTGGCAACCTGAAAAGAATAAACTTGCATGTAATATTTTCAAATGAATTACCTGTAGAAACAATAAAAAGTCAGTTTCTCAATACATTGGAACAATCCTATAAACTTAATTCTGGAGGAGATTGGACTAGAGCAATCACTAGAGAAAGTATCGAAGAATTAGGAAAAGAGATTAAGAAAGGTATACCAAAAGAAGAATTAAAAAAGTTTGGAAGTGATTTAGAAGAAGGCTTTAATAACATTAACGTAGACGAAAAACAGATATTCAAATCTCTTGAAAAGGACTGCTTCAAAGGAAAATATATTATCGCCGTCGGAAAAACTGAGTGGGATAGTTTGTCTTGGACTGACAGCTCGATAGCAACTAAAAAATCAATTATTAACTCAGCCGATATTGTTTTCACTGCATCAGAGAGTGTTGATATTTTTAATAAAGCAAAGGAAAGCCTTAAAGCTCAAAACGTAAATAATCTACTTTTGGACTGTAGTGACGCACATAATTTCTCTGTTTCAAAAAACAAAGACCGTATAGGTAATTGTAATAACTGGATAAAAGCAGACCCTACCTTCGAGGGATTAAAACAAGTAATTTATGACAACGAAGAACGTTTAAGAGTTCAAGAATTGCGTCCAGAAGAAAAGTCAGACTATTCTGTAATTGAGAGAATTGAATACACAAATCACGATGGTAAAAAACAGGTGGTTTATTTTAATCAAAACCTTAACTCAATAATTGGTAGTCGTGCACAAGGTAAATCTAACCTACTAAAAAATATTGCTTATGCAGTAGACTCAAAACAATGTGAACTACGAGGGATTGAAACGGATAATTTTCTTCACCTGAATGCCTTTAGGGTTTTCTGGGTAGATGGTAAGGAAAATACATTGGATGAAAATGAGACTAAAGAAAAAGGTATACTTTTTATACCCCAGAAATATCTTGGCGAATTGATTTACGACGAAGACCCTAAGCTTGATAGTTTTCTTATTAACTTATTTGAAAACAAAGAGGATTTTAGGAAAGCTCTTGAAGACTACAGAAGGTTTGAAGATTCAAACATTTTGAAGATTACATCAGGTGTACGTGAAATGCTTACAATCAAAAATACTGGTGTAGACAAAAGTGAAAAGTTAAAGAAACTTGGGAAAAAAGAGGACTACGAGAAGGAGATAAAAGAAATTGATGCAAAAATAAAAAAGTTTGGAAAGACTGCTTCTATTACTCCCGCCGAGCTCAAGTCTTACGAGAAATTTAATTTAGAGAAAACTACAAAAGAAAAAGAGTTCAAGACCTTAAATCAGGACATCAATTCTTTCGAGGAATTAAAAAAGGAAGATGTTATAAGTTCAGAATATATATCTGAACTCCAGTTTTCTAAAGTTTCTCGCGACAAGATTCGACAAAAGCTTTCTGATACGGATGAAGCTTTCAAGAAGGATTTCATAGACGAAGAAATGAAAGTACTACGTGCTCGTAGCGCTGTGGTGGTTAAGGAAATTGCTGTATTAGAGGCTAAAGCAAAGCCTTTGCAGGAAAAAATAAACAAAAGTAAAACACTAATTGATTTAACCAATCTCCTTGAAAAAAAGAAAGAGGTTGGGAAACAAATAGAGGAAATCGGGAAAGAGCTTATTGAATTAAGAAAAGTGTTTGCTGAAAAGAAAAAAGAAATCATTATTATCTATCAGGAATTTGAAAATCAATATCAGAATCTCAAAATAGACCTTGGTGAACTGAATTTTTCTCAAGTTAAAATTTTGGTTACGTTTGACACCAATTCGTTTAGAAAAATGACAGATGAGTATATCAATTACCATAATTCAACGGTCTTTAGAAAGAACGATTCGGGCTTATACACTAGCGCAAATGCTTTCCTTGGTGACCCCGCACAATGGTCTTACGCAAAAACTTCATTCAGTCTTCTTTTGAAAGAAATACTGGACGGTATGTTGTCAGGTAATCTACTATTAAAATCAAACAAAGATATAGAAGCTACGCTCCTAGAGCTTTTAAGGAATCGATATAAAATTGATTTTCTCCAGAGTGTTACTAATAAAAAAGGAATCCAATTCCCCGATATGTCTGCTGGAGAGCAGATGCTCGCACTCCTGGAATTTATATTCAAATTCGATGACTATAACTATCCTGTCTTATTAGACCAACCAGAGGATGATTTAGATTCACGCGCAATTTCTACCACAATCGTTAATTTTATAAAGACGGAGAAGAAGGAACGACAAATAATTGTTGCATCACATAACGCCAACTTGGTTGTTTGCGGAGATAGTGAAGAAATAATCATTTCAGAAAAGGAAGGGAATAAGAACCCTGCTTTTAAGTACACTACTGGTGCAATTGAAAATCCTATTATCAATAAGGAAATTGTCGAAGTCCTCGAAGGTGGAAAAGATGCGTTGAAGAAAAGAATGAAGAAACTTAACGCTCTTGCCGACAAGTAAAATTTTTCCTAGAAAAACCTCAGTTAGGAAGGGGTGTCCTCGCCAAAAAGAAACGCTCGAAAAGGAAAACACCCACCACCCGATTTTGATTTTTTGTAACGTCAAAGAAACAATAAAGAAGAGGCAACGCCCATTAAGTGCGTTCTTGTTCGTTCTAGTACTGTTTCGTACTAGAACGTAGATAAGACACAAACTTTTCTATACCAGTTCAGCTGATTCCAAAGAGAGACCTGGTATAAAGAAATGCTCGTTATTTGTCTGCCAAAAGGTTATAATCTCATCTACTACCCTCCGCAAAAAGAAAACCCGAAAGGTTTTTTCTTTTTTGTGAGGAGAAGAAAGCTCTGGGAGAGCTTTCGTGGGAGATTCGAAGCCTGTTTGAGATTTTTCTGATAGAAACTCTCACTTTCTGTTCATGGTGAAAAAAACTTTTAGTTTTTTTCACCAGTTTCATGAAAAATTCAATGCTTTACATATATTTGTATTTGAACTAAGATGAAAAAAACTGAACATTCCGAACCAAACAATCAAACCAAACAAAAGGAGAAAATTATGAGTATGAACCTATTATTCATGCTAGGCAGATGGGTCAAAGGGTCTGGTGATCCTTGGGAAGGAAGCGAAACCTACTTTGTTGGTCGCTTCAGGGTTGAACTTGAAGAAGTTGCAAGGATCCTATCGAAAAAAGGATTACCTTTGCACGTTCGTTTTAATTCGAAAAAGGAATGCGCTGAAATTCATTTTGAGAGCGGACACGTCCTTTTTCAGGTCGATGTGAACGGTGGTCAGGAAGGTTTGCCTTGCGAGGCGGTATTTACCGCAACTTCTTTTACGGAAGAAACTGAGTACACGATACGCAAAATCTTTCCCAGTGATCTGCATATCGAATTCAAACATCCATAGCTCTCTTTCTCGCCAATGCTTTTATAGCGTTGGTGATTTTTTTAATTAACTACATTTAAATATTTAAAACTTTACATATTTTTTTTGCTAGGCTAAGGTATATAGGATAGAACATTCAACATCAAACTATAAAAAAATATGAAACCATTATCTTGGTTCTCTGGCAAAAAAAACTTAGGCCAGCCTGATCCTTGGAAGGAAAAGGAAATCGTCCATACATATGTTGCTCGGTTCAGGGAGGCCTTTGAGAAATTTGCAGAAGAACTCTCAAAGACTGGACTGCCTGTGCGTGTCCGACCCAATTCAAAGCAGGTGTGCATTGAGGTCTATTTCGAATGCGGTATCGTACTTTTTCAGGTGAACGTCCACGGTTGCATGGGGTCGCCTTATGAGGCGGTAATCACAGCGATTGCTTTGACGGAGGGAATGAAAGATGAAATTCGCAAAATTTTTCTACCTCTTACTCGAGTTTATTTCGTGCATCCTTGGATAAGCCAAAATCAAAAATAGTTTCCTTCGCACCAATGCTTTTATAGCGTTGGTGATTTTTTATTTTTTAAAAAGCGATTAGAAAAATTAATCTCCAGATCTTGCTAATGAAAAACACATCACATGTCGAGCGCCTTTTTGCTTGAGAGTTTTTCGGGCAACTTCCAAGGTTGATCCTGTGGTTGTGACATCGTCAACTAAAATAAAAAAGGAGTGCAAAAATTCCCGAGAAAAATCTGAAGAAATTTTTGCCTCGAATGCACCATCTAAATTTTCCAACCTCTCTTTTCTTGCAAGGCCAGTTTGATGTTTGGTGTTTTTTACTTTTATTAAAATATTTTTTTGAACACTAGATCCAAAAGGAAAATTTTTCTGTATTGCTTCTGCGATATCGTTTGCTTGATTCCAGCCTTTTTCATTGAGTCTCTTTTTATGAGAGGGAATAGGTACAAAAATTATTTTTGTATGTTTAGCTTTCTCTGTAGAAAAAAGTTCAATATTTTCTTCTATATATGTAGCTAATGCGTTTCCTGAAAATTCAGCCAAGGAAGCAAGGATCTTTCGGTTCCTTCCATATTTGATCTCTCTTATAGCTTCTCTAATTTCTAGGTTTTCATATGAAAAAAAACTTAGAATATTGTCTTTTTCTAAGGGATAAAAGAAAGTTATCCAATCCTCCGTTTGATAGCCTTCTAGTCTAATAGCTGTGTCACTTTTATAAAAAAGGAAATCCTCGACTATTTCCCCCAGAAAATTTAAAATATTAAAGAAATTACTATTGATGCATGTTATAATATTCATATCTATATTTATGAATGATTTTCTAAAGAATTTATTTAATTTTAACAAGACCGACACAAATGTGATAGGGGTGGATATTGGATCCTCTTCGATCAAAATTGTTCAGCTCGCTAAATCAAAAGGTAAAGCGGTCTTAAAAACATACGGCAGTCTTGCTATCGGTCCTTATGCTGGAGTTACTATTGGACAAGCCGCCGTTCTACCTGCAGATAAATTAAGTGAAATAATAATTGATTTAATGAAAGAATCGAATGTCAGTACTACAAACGCTGGGGTGGCTATTCCTCTTCGTTCGAGTTTGGTCTCTTTAATAGAAATGCCAAATCTTTCTCAAAGTGAATTGCAAAAAATGGTTCCACTTGAAGCAAGAAAATATATTCCAGTACCTATAACTGAGGTGACAATGGATTGGTGGGTCATTCCAAAAGATGAAACAAGAACTTTTTCTTCTCCTCAAACAGCACCGATGATCAAAGCTGACAAGGCAGAGGTGTTAGTGGTTTCAATTCACAATGAGGTTTTGAATAATTACACTACAATAATAAAAAATGCAGGTCTTAATACAAGTTTTTTTGAGATCGAAATGTTTGCAACAATCAGATCTCTTATAGAGCATGAGCTTAATCCAATTATGATCTTCGATATGGGAGCCTCTGCTACAAAACTTTATCTTGTTGAAAGAGGAGTTGTTAAACAATCTCATATCATTAATAGAGGTTCACAAGATATTACTATTGCTCTTTCTCAAGGTCTTCAGGTCACTATGGAAAAAGCTGAAAAAATAAAAAGAAGTATTGGTACCTTAACAAAAGAGGAAGAAAAAAATATTTATGATATTTCTGAACTCACTTTGGATTATATATTTTCAGAAGCGGGAAGTGTTTTGCTTTCATTTGAGAAAAAAAATCACAAGAGCGTTTCGAGAGTGTATTTGACTGGAGGAGGAATTTTGATGAAAGGTTTTCTTGATATTGCGAAATCAAAGTTTCAAACAGATGTGGTAATAGGAGATCCATTCGCAAAAATAGAAGTGCCAGCTTTTCTTTCAGAAATTCTTAAAGAAAGTGGACTGGATTTCGCCGTTGCAACAGGACTTGCTTTGCGTAAGTTGCAAGAATTTTTGTAAAATCTTTTGAATATTGTTTGCACAAGAATGACAACAGAAAGATATCAACACTATTCCATTTTAAGCCCTCGCATAATTTTTAAATAAGAGATAAAATATAAGTAAGATGGAAACAAAGTTTCAAAATACATTTATACCAAAAACAGCTCTTGATACTCCGAGCCTCTCTCCTCAAAGACCTGCAAGTTTTTTGACTTTTATTACAATGATCATTTTTCTTTTAAGCTGTGTTTTGGCTGGAGGAGTTTTTCTTTGGGGACAGTATCTTCTTGGTCAGGTTACTTCACTAACTCAGAGTCTTCAAGTAAACAAAAACGCTTTTGAGCCAGGTACAATTGAACAATATTCAAGATTGAATACTAGATTCGATAGCGCAAGAAAACTTTTATCAAGTCATGTTGCGTCATCCGCTTTTTTTGATCTACTTAATAAAGACACTCTCAAAACAGTTCAATTTTCAGATCTAAAATATACTCAAGATGGAAGTGGTCTTATATCTATAAAAATGTCTGGAAAAGCAAAATCTTATAACTCAGTAGCATATCAAGCAAATGTTTTTTCAAACGAACCACAATTTAAAAATGCAGTTTTTTCAAATCTAGATCTTGATCAGCAAGGAGATGTGATTTTTGTACTAGATGCGCAAATTAGTTCAAGTCTTGTAACTTATCAAAATAATCTTGCAGCTTACAAAGGGCTTTCTGGTGGAATCAATTCAGGGCCAAGTTTAAACACTCCAGCCCCAGCAAATAGTGCAGGAGGTTTGTCTTTCCCCGCACCAGCCACAACTACAAATCCAAATGTTAATACAAAAACGAGATAAATAAAATCATGAAATCACTTTTTCCAATATTACTAATAGTTGCTGCCATAGGGCTTTTTGTAGCTGTCACAAATCCTCAGTATCAAGTCGTTAAAGATACTCAGATTAAGGTTGATAGTCTCAATGATGCAATGGCCAAATCATCATCCATTCTTGCAAAAAGAGCAGAATTACAAAAGCAATATAACAATTTTGGAAAAGGAGACATCGTTTCAATTGATAAGCTTCTTCCAGATAATGTAGATAACGTTCAGTTGGTTTTGGATATGAACGGCATTGCAAGAAGTCATGGTATGGTCCTTCGAAATATCAAAATTCAGGATCCAAGTACTAGTAGTACTGCAAAAGGAACTCAAAAGTTAGGTCCAAATAATAATCCTGTCGGATCGATCAATCTTTCATTTGATATAACTGGAAATTATCAAAATTTCACTGGTTTTTTGAAAGACCTAGAACAAAGTTTGAGAATTGTTGATGTTGTAGGTATTAGTTTTAAATCATCTGATAAAGGTGTTTATGATTATGTAGTGAATATAAAGACCTATTGGTTAAAATAAAAATATGAAAGATCTATATCAAAAATTTAAAACTCCGATCATTGTAATAGCTCTTTTGGGTTTGGCTTTTGTTTTTTACAATATGTTTTTTAAGTCTGCGCCAGAAACTTCTACACTTGTTAGCAGTCAAACTACAGATAACTCTCTTTCTGCCGATTTTTTGCCTCTTTTACTTAAAATTCAAGATATAAAGTTTGATCAAGGTTTTTTTTCAAACAGTACATACACATCGCTTAAAGATTTTAGTCAAAAAATAATTACTGAAGATAAACAAAGAAATGATCCTTTTTCTCCAATTTTTGGGGTAGGAGCTTCTTCTTCTACTGTAGAGGGTCTAGGTTTTACTGTTCAAACTGTCACAGGAACTTCAACTCCTTCTTCAAATACTACAGCTCCAGCTAAGATTAAATAAAGTACGTGTCCAGTCACTGTAAAATGACATTTAGTGCTAAAATATACAAATGATTGCAAACAAATTTTTTCAAGTCGAATTAAAAAGTAATTTTGAAAATGAACACGCTTTTAAAAGCGATATCATTTTCTAGTGCAGGATGGACCTAATTACAATTCTTTCAAAAAAAGGGATGCTCTCTCCTTCAGACGCCGATAAGGTAAGGTCTGAATCAAAATCCCCAGAAGATATTGAGGAAATTTTAAAAACATTAGGTATTAGTAAGTCAGATATTCTTTCTGCAAAGGGAGAATTAATGAATGTTCCTACTCGAATAATAGAAAATCCAAATATTCCAATGGAAATTCTAAAGTATATTCCAGAGGATTCAGCTAATTATTATAAAGTTATACCTTTAGATATAGATAAAGGTGCTCTTGAAGTTGGTATTGTTGATCCTGAAAACCTAGAAGCAAGAGATGCTATTAATTTTATTTCTTCAAAAAATAATGTTCCTTATAAAATATTTTTGATTTCTAAAGAAGATTTTGATAAATCGATGCTTTCATATAAAGGTCTTTCTGGAGAAGTAACCAGAGCACTTTCTGAATTGGAAGAGGATCTTACTGATGAAGAGAAAGAGATGATCAATATCAAGGATGAAAATATAAACAAAAAGATCAATTCAGTAAATATTATTGAGGACGCTCCAGTAAAAAAAATTGTTGCAACAATTTTGCGTTATGCAATTGAAGGGGAAGCCTCAGATGTTCATATAGAACCAATGGCTGATAAAGTAAGAGTTCGTTTTCGTCTTGATGGAGCGTTGCATACATCACTTATTTTACCTATCAAGGTATTGAATACTGTTGTTGCTAGAATAAAAATTCTTTCTGATATGAAGCTTGATGAAAAAAGAAAACCTCAAGACGGTCGTTTTAGTGCGCGTATTGAAGGACGAAAAATCGATTTTCGTGTTTCTACTTTCCCTACATATTACGGAGAAAAAGTTGTGATGAGAATTCTTGATCAAGCCAAAGGAGTTAAACCTCTTGATAAATTAGATATTTCTCCAAGAGATCTAGCAATGATCAAAGAAGCTATTCATAAGCCGTACGGACTTGTTTTAATTTCTGGTCCAACTGGTTCTGGAAAAACAACAACTCTTTATTCTATGCTCGGCGAAGTAGATAAAGAAGCAAATAACGTGCTATCTCTTGAAGATCCAGTTGAATATAACGTAGAGGGTATGAGTCAATCTCAGATCAGACCAGAAATTGATTACACTTTTGCTAACGGACTTCGAACAACACTTCGTCAAGATCCAGATATTATTATGGTAGGAGAAATTAGAGATAAAGAAACAGCAGCTCTTGCTATTCAAGCAGCTCTTACAGGTCACTTAGTATTTTCAACGATTCACACAAACAATGCCATTGGAGTAATTCCAAGATTGGTGGACATGGGAATTGATCCATATTTGATCGCTCCAACTTTGATTCTTTCAATGGCTCAAAGATTGGTTGCAAAAATTGCTCCAGGAGGAGGAAAAGAAGTTCCTGTGGAAGGAAGTATTCAAGTCATGATAGATAAACAATTTGAAGATCTACCAGAAGAATTTAAGAGTTCAGTTCCAAAGGGTAAAACAGTAGTTGAAGCAGTACCGACCGAAGATTTTCCAAAAGGTACTCATGGAAGAATGGCTGTATTTGAAGTTTTCAAAATGGATAAAGAATTAGAAAATATCATTTTGACAAATCCTGTGGATAACGCAATTTGGAAAGTGGTTAGAAAACAAGGAATGATGTCTATGAAAGAAAATGCCATTGTTAAGGCTTTGAATCACGAGATTCCTTTTGAAGAGGTCAATGGTCTTGCTTAAAAAGATGATAGGTTTTGTATTCTTATGAGCGGAGCGAATTAGAAGACAAGAAATGCCCTTGTGGTACAATTAACATGTGGAATCCCGCACTGAAATTTTAATTTGATTATGTTCGGATATAAATTTCAGAGTTTATTCCGACGAGTGAGAGACGGCGCGAAAGGTGAGCGAAGCGAAACTTTTCATGACGTCCGAGCGACCTGTCCGCCATTGGCTGAGCCTGCAGGCGATGACAGGCGGGAGTCGGAACAAAGGGTAAATACCCCGCCCCTTGGGGCGGATTAAGTACGAGCGACCTAAATTTCTTACGAGCTCTGCTCGTGTAGAAATTGGAAATACTCTTGTGGTAAAAGCGAGTTCTGGT
>Ga0172379_10005837_pt1 | contig 16949 bp, 15 predicted proteins | sample GrowelOW334metaG_FD_119756 | JGI IMG/M metagenome (GOLD analysis project Ga0172379, IMG submission 119756) | Groundwater microbial communities from an aquifer near a municipal landfill in Southern Ontario, Canada - Groundwater well OW334 metaG | ecosystem: Environmental > Aquatic > Deep... | reverse complement strand
AGTCACTTCCAGAAAAAGGTGGCCGAAGTTCAAAGCCAGATCTCCAGGAGAGAAGAGAAGGGTTTGGTTCGCGACCCGGCTCTCGACACGGCTTATCAGGATCTCGAAACTCTCCGCGACCAGCTCATGCAAGCTCAAGAGCATCTTTTCGACGTTGGAGTCTATATCACCATCTTCGCCGACTCCGACGGCGAGCTTGATAAGCTCGAATCCGAGGTCAAATCGATCCTCGAATCCAAGCTCGTCTATGTCAAACCGGCCCTCTTCCAGCAGGAACAAGGCTTCAAAAGCGTTCTTCCTGTTGGCGACGATCTCCTGGCTGTTCATTCCAAACTTAATTCTTCGCCCCTTTCCTCGCTTTTTCCTTTCGTCTCTTTCGACCTGACTTCGGATAAGGGTATTCTTTACGGCATCAATCGCCACAATTCCTCTTTGGTCCTCTTTGACCGTTTCCTCCTCGAGAACTACAACTCCGTCACTTTCGCCGTGGCCGGAGCCGGCAAATCTTATTGCACTAAACTGGAAATCCTCCGGACTCTAATGTTCGATACCGATGTTATCGTCATCGATCCGGAAAAGGAATATGAATATATGTCGACGGCCACCGGCGGTAAATATTTCAACATTTCATTGAATTCCGAACACCACATCAATCCTTTCGACTTGCCAATACCGCGCGAAGATGAATCAGCCAGCGACGTTCTCCGTTCCAACATCATCAACTTGGTGGGCCTTTTCCGGATCATGCTAGGCGGTCTTTCTCAGGAAGAAGACGCTATTATCGACCGGGCTATCACCGAAACTTACGCTTTGAAAGACATTACGGCCGAATCAGACTTCCGCTCGATCGAACCACCACTTCTTTCCGACTTTGAATTAGTCTTGGCCGGCATGGAAGGGGCCGATTCTTTGGTCCAAAGACTGACAAAGTACACCAAAGGAACATGGGCCGGCTTCATCAACCAGCCTTCCAATGTCGACATCAATAGCAAATTCGTAGTCTTTTCACTTCGTGATATGGAAGATGAACTGAAGCCGGTGGCTATGTACATCGTCACGCACTATATCTGGAATGCTATTCGCAAGAATCTGAAGAAGCGCCTCCTGGTCATCGACGAGGCTTGGTGGATGATGAAATCAGAAGACACCGCCTCCTTCCTCTTTGGCTTAGCCAAAAGAGGCCGCAAATATTTCCTGGGCCTAGCAACCATTACTCAAGACGTGGACGACTTCTTGAAATCACCTTACGGCATGCCAATCCTCACCAACTCCTCGATCCAGGTCCTCCTGAAGCAATCGCCAACCGTCATTGACCATATCCAACAAACCTTCAACCTGACTGATGAAGAAAAGTACTTACTTCTGGAATCTGATGTGGGGGAGGGGATGTTCTTCGTCGGTCTGAAGCATGTAGCGATCAAGATCGTGGCTTCTTATACCGAAGATCAAATAATTACAACCAACCCGGCCCAAGTTATGCAGATCGCCCAAGCAAAGAAAGAATTGGAAGCGGCAGGGCAGTGAAGGTCTCTGTTATAATTACCCTATGGACCAAAAGTCACCCAACCCTCAGGAAAAGCAGACCAAAAAGGGACTGACGGGCTCGGCTTCGGGACTTTTGAGCGGTGCCGGTTCCCGCATCAATAACACGAGCGTCGCTATCCTTATTCTCTTGGCGCTTTTTGCAGACGCATTATCTCTCATACCTTTCGTTGGTAATTTTGTCGGACCAATTTTCTGGGTTTGCGCCAGCCTTTATTTCTGGAAAAAAGGCTGCGGCTTTCTCAAGCCGGGGCGGCTTGTTACCGGAGCTGTTTCCATGATCGCCGAATTGATCCCTTTAATTCAAGAATTGCCGACAATCGTCGTGGCCATGGCTATCATGCTCGGTTCAATTCGTCTTGAGGATAAAACCGGAATATCCCTAAGTAATCCCGGCCACAAGACAGCTCGAAAGCCTCTTTACCAAGACGGCCGCCGCTTGCCTCAAGATTCCAAAGCGGAATTGCTCGGCAATGGCCGCAATCCCAACTTTCAACCGCTTAATATTGATGGAGTTAGACCGCCAACAACCCATTCAACAACATACTCATCCAAGGATTCAAACTATTCATTGTAAACAGGCCCTAAAAGCCCGCTTCATGTTAAAATACTCTTAATGCGCACCCGAAATCTATTCCTTATTGCTGCCTCAATTTTCCTTATTTCTGGCGCTTTAGCCCAAGCCCAAGGCGTTCCAGTCGTCGCTGGCTTGGTTCTAACTGCTTCGATCGACAATCCCAATCCGGGCCAGAAAGTAACTGTTCAAGTCCAAAGTTACAGCGCCGATATCAATTCAGCCACTTTGACCTGGACACTTAACGGCAAGGTTATCCAAAAGGGAGTCGGTTTAACTTCTATAGACCTCATCACCCCCGCAGTTGGAGGAAAACTGATCCTGAACGTTTCTGCCGTAACCGTCGATGGTACCAACCTGAATAGCAGCTTAACTTTCATATCAGGTTCAGTCGATATTATTACCGAGAATGACGGTTACGCTCCACCCTTATTCAAAGGCAAGCTGCCGGTTTCCTATCAAAATTCCGTTCGATTTATCGCCGTTCCTCATCTAGCCGACTCAAGCGGCAAGGAATACGATCCCAAAACTTTGGTTTACCAATGGAAAAAGAACAACCAAGCCCTTCAAGATCAATCCGGCTTCAATCGTCAATATCTGGTCCTTGAGAGCGAGATCGTTCCACGCCCCTACAGCGTCGCCGTGACTGTTTCAACCCGCGATGGTTCTGTCCGAGCGGCCGCCTTCGCGACCGTGTCCTTCGCCAGTCCGTCAATTGTTTTCTACGCCGATGACCCTCTTTATGGTCCGCTTTTCAACTACTCTATTCGCGATAGCATAATAATAGGCTCGCAAAGGGAAACGGGAGTTTTGGCTGTTCCTCTGGGATTCAACAAACCCCTAAGCGGTATTGGCGATCTTGGTTTGACTTGGCTTATAAACGGTATTGAGCATCCGGAATTGACTACAAACCAATCGATTATTCTCCGGGCCCCCGATAATACGGCCGGCACTTCCAATATCACTCTTTCCGTGAGGAATAATAAGAACATCCTTCAAGGCGCAGACAGCGGCTTTTCGGCCATTTTCAGTTCTGATACAAGTTCACAATAAATACTAATATGACCTTTTCAATAAACAAAAAAAGACAAGTTTCAATCCTACTCATTTTCAGCCTAGCCACACTGTTAATGTTCTCGGCCGTTCCCACAATTTCTTTCGCTCAAACTCCAGCGGCAACACCTACACCTACTGCGGCCAGCGCCAAAGATTACACTTCTTTGGCCCCCTTACCTTGCATAGCAGGGAATGGAGTAAGTTGCCCGCAAGGGAACGGTGTTGTCGTGCCGACTGTTAACTTTAAAACCTATATCCAATATGCTTTCAATCTTCTTATTGCCTTGGCAGCTGTTGCGGCCGTCTTCCAGATCGTCCGGGGTGGAATAACTTACATGGTCAGCGAATCGATCAACCTGAAAAAAGATGGTTTGAAAATCGCCCAGGACGCCCTTTGGGGATTGCTACTCGTTCTTTGTTCTTATCTCATTCTTCGGACAGTTGATCCTAGGTTGGTTAATATTTCTACGACTTTGGTACCGCAGATTGAACTTAAAAAAGAACTTCTAGATCCCGTAACACTTTCTATCCTGAGCGATCTCCATGCCAAATCGGTTGAATTCCAAACAAATATGGCTGCCGTTCGAAACGACGTCCAGAAAGATGAGGATAAGATCAAAGACATTACGCAGCAAAAAACGCCTCTCCAAAATCAGGTCATGGCCGCCCTGAACAAGATAGGTGTTCAAATGACTGACCCCAGCCACACCGATGAGGCTTGTAAAGATGTTGCCAAAGGAATTGCTTCAACCAACGATAAAGATGCCGACGCCGCCTGTTTAGCGCTAGTTAAGATGAACGATCAAATTAGCCAGATCAGGATTGGTCAGGCCTACAAAGTTGTGACTGGTGAAATCGAAGCAATTGTCTATCCTTGCAGCATCATCGCTACACCAGACTATGTCGCCGATTGTAATAAAAGAATAGACGCCAAAGCGGCCCAATACAAGGGCGAACTCTTGCCCGATCAACAACAACAATTAGCAAAGTATGTGACCTACTCGCATGCCGTTGTGGGCGTGAACGAACAATTGTCCCTAGTCAATGCCAAAGTTGATCATGACGGATCAGGACGCTGGGCGGTTTACGATGCCGATCAAGCAACCAAGAAGATTGATACAATTGTCGCCGATTACTCCAAAACCAACCCGGACCCGGCTTCTCTAGCAAAGATCAAGGATATTCAAACTAAGGCTAAAGCCACAATTGCCACTCTCCTCAAGAAATAATCATGAAAAAGCACTGGCTCATCATTAGTGTCATAATCGCTCTCCTAGCCGTAAGTTTGGCTTACTGGTATTTCTTATTCTATGGACCCGGAGCGACGGTTACGCCTATAGTCTCGACCAGCCGACCATCAAACGGCTTTACGCCATTCAGTCGTCCGCCGTCAGGAGGGAACAACGCCAGCAGTACCGATAATACGCCCAGCCCTAGTCCGAGTATTGAAGAATTAGCCAATTCACCCGTACCAATACTCCGAATGATTAATGGCAACCCGGTGGGCGGTTATGGCGCCAGCACAACCTGGGCCGGGCCCAAACAAACAGGGACGACCACGGTCAGCGTTCGCTGGATCGATCGAGGACGAGGGAACATTTACGAAACGACCAGCGACTCTCTGGTCGTCACCACCCTTTCCAATACCATTCTCCCCAGGATTTACGAAAGTGTTTGGAATAAGAACTTAAGCGCTTTTATCGGAACGATGTTTTCCGAGAAATCTGATACGCCCGATGTTCTCTACGCGAGCCTGGTCAAGCAAATAATTCCCGTCATTAAACCAGCCCCCGCAAATGCCTCAAGTACGGCAAGCACAACGCCCCCCACGGTCATAAGCAACCTCAACAACCTGACCCCTTATGAGCTTAAAGGGCGAAACTTGCCCGACAACATGCTCGGTTATGCCGTCTCACCCAAAGGTGACAAAATTTTCATGCTAGTTGAAGAAAACAGCCAGGCTTCCGGTTATACGGCCAAGTTTGACGGCACGAGCGTGGTCAAGATTTTCACGAGCCCGCTTCTTCAAGTTAATGTTGACTGGCCGGAAGAGAACACTATCGTCATTACCACCAAGGCCTCGGCCAACACTCTTGGCTATCTCTATTTCGTTAATGCCAAAACTGGCGCCTGGAAGAAAATTCTCGGTCCGGCCTTCGCTCTTAACGGCAAGACCAGTCATGATGCCAAATATGTTCTCTACTCGCAATTGGATAATCAGAAGAAACTCACAACCGGAATATATTCCGTAACTAAGCTAAATTCTGTCGATGCGGTCATCCAAACTTTAGCCGACAAGTGTGCCTGGGGCAATTTCTTCATTCATACCGTCTACTGTGCTGTCCCGACTGATCCGATCACGGCCGTCTATCCGGACGACTGGTATATCGGCCGCGTTTCTTCCCTCGACAAAATCTGGCAAGTCGATGCTGAAACAGGGAGCATTCACCTCGTTACCCCCATTATCGACCGCGCCGACCGTGTTATCGATGCCTATAATCTCAGTCTGGATATTAAAGACAACTTCCTCTATTTCATGAATAAGAACGACCTTTCTCTCTGGTCATTCGATTTGAGTGCTAAAAATTAAGAACGGCTCAGCTAGCGAAAAGGCGGCCCTGCAGAACACCACTTGTCAGGGACATTTCGGAGCGCCGCCGAAGACCAGGTTCTGCAAACATTAATAAGCGGCGCGAGAATAGACAGCTTTGCGAGCGATTCGGTTTGCGCGAGCAAAGCTGATCGTGTCTCTGACAAGTGGTGTTCTGCAGGGCCGCCGACAACTATTCTTAGCGCTTCTCGAGATGCCTCTTCTTTATATAGATTTCCTGACCAAGAGTAAAAAGGGAACTGACTGACCAATAGATCGCAATGATCGCTGCCGCTTGTGGGAAACTAGCCGGAATGATCCAATAGACCGAGGCGAAGGCGATAATAGGCAGGAAATATTTCATCTGGGAATTCATCGAGGTTGCCAGCTGGGAGGCCGTATCCAGTTTGCCGCCATCCTTCAAAGTTTTATCCGCAAAGGCCTGCTGTTGCCTAGCCGCCACCGAATAATGGAGCTGGAGAAATTGGATAACCCCAGTTATCAAAGCCAAAATCAGGCTTTTCCGCGTCAGATCGAGACCAAGAAGCGTAGCTTTGGCAACAGGCACATCAATGAAGCTATAGAGGAGTTCCGGCTGAACGCTTGGAATTATCTTATAAAAAACCGAGATGAGAGCCAGGAGAATGGGCAGCTGGACAAAAAGAAGCAGGATGCTCGAGAAAGGTTTAACTTTTCTCTCCTTATAAAGCTCCATCAGTTTCAATGCTTGAGTCTGCTTGTCATTGGCATACTGAGCTTTGAGCTTGTTAGCTTCCGGTTCGATCTCCTTCATCCGAACCTGCGTGAGAAGAGCGCTCTTCGAGAGAGGGAAGAGGATAAGACGAATAATGATAGTGAAGATAATAACCGCAATTCCAACATCCACTCCCGGAACAAAGTCCATTATTCCCACCAGACCATTATAAAGAGGCCGGAAAATGAGCAGGTTATATAAGTAAGACATTAAGGCTTATTCTACTTCAAAAGGCGCGCTTTTACAAAGATTTCTTTCATTTCTTGGGAGAATATCGGAAGGCCAGCCGTAAGAGCTGGGACCTTGGCAATAACGACCACCCAAACCGGTTGATTCAAGCTTTTGTAAAGCGACGAGATAGCTTCGTAGATCAAACGTTTAATCCGGTTCCTTTCCGTAGCCTTCTTGGCAATCTTGACCGGAGCTACGGCGGCAAATCGGGCCTTCCCTTCATCTTTGGTTACGACCCTCAAGAGAAAAAGGGAAGAGTGGTAAACTCTCCCTTTTTCCATAACTTCTTCAAAATCCTTAGTGGTTAATCTTTGGGAAGATGGAAGCATATTAGACGGCAATTCGCTTGCGGCCTTTGGCGCGGCGGCGAGCCAAAACTTTGCGTCCGGCAGTCTTCTTCATGCGAACGCGAAAGCCGTGAGACTTGGCGCGCTTGCGCTTCTTTGGTTTGTAAGTGAATGACATGACTGAATCCTACATCATTTCTCAAAAAATTTCAAATCAAATAACCGTCCACACCTTATCAACATAAAAAAGACCTCTCCACAAGTTTGCATAATTATAAACAGGTATATACTTAAGAAATAATTTTCCACCTATGAATGACTTCTCAAAAATGTGGCAAACGGCATTGATTGAGATCCAATCTGATGTCTCGCAGGCCAATTTCACTACCTGGTTCAAAGAAACCAACATTTTGAAGGAAGAGGAGGGAGTTATATACCTTGGCGTGCCCAATTCATTCACCCAAGAGTGGCTTTTCAAGAAATTTCACAACTCGATCCTCCGTATTCTTCGCCAAATGAACGACCATGTCCGGGCTTTGGAGTACATTATCGTCAAAGAAAACGACGCTAAGGGCGAGACTGCCAATCGCAAGATGTCATCTATGCCAACTATGTCTATGCCCCTCCAAGATTTCTACATCAACAAAGAAGATAACCTGAATCCTCGCTATACTTTCGACAATTTCGTTGTCGGACCCTTCAACGAGCTAGCTCATGCCGCTTCCCAGGCTGTTATCAAGAGTCCCGGCCAGATCTACAATCCGCTTTTCGTCTACGGTTCGACCGGCCGCGGCAAGACTCACCTCATCCAGGCTGTTGGAAACCAGATCAAGAAGGTCTATCCCAACAAAAAGGTTTTTTACCTGACTTCCGAGCGCTTCGGTTCGGAATTCTTCGTGGCCATCCAAGAGGGAAGAGTCCAACCTTTCAAGGATAAGTACCGCAAGTACGATGTCATCATCATGGACGACGTTCAATTCTTCTCCAATAAGGATAAATTCCAAGAAGAGCTCTTCCATTTCTTCAACACTTTCCACGACACAGGCCGCCAGTTGGTTTTCTCCTCTGACCGCCACCCCAATGTCATTCCCGGCATCGAAGAGCGCCTCCGCGGCCGCTTTAGTGTAGGAATGATCGTCGACATACCGGAACCGGACAACGAATCCCGGATGGCTATCGTCAAAACCAAGTGTGCCCAGCACAATATAACCTTATCCAATGAGTCTATCGAGCTTATTTCTCAAGCTATTGAGGACAATATCCGAGAGATTGAAGGTTTGGTTAATGTCATCGCCTGCCAAACCCAGCTTCGGAACCGCGAACTTAACTTAAACGAAATCAAAAACATCCTGAAGAATAGCGCCAAACCCAAGAAAACCGTGATGATCAAGGATATCGTCAAGGTTGTCTCCGATTTTTACAATATCGACGAAGAGAGTATATACAACAAAACCCGCCGCAAAGAGGTTGTTCGCCCGCGCCAGGTTCTTATGTATATTTTGCGCGAAGACTTCAGCATTTCCTTCCCCTCGATCGGCGACAAATTGGGCGGACGAGACCATACCACAGTCATTCACTCTTACGAGAAGATCAAAGAAGAGGTTAAGACTGATACCGTACTAGCCCAGGAGATCAACCAGGTTCGATCAATGCTGTAGATAAACCCCTGAGTAACCTGTGGAAAAGTTGTGAGTGTTGAGTGGTTATAAGTAGAGTAACAAGAGAATAAGGAACGAATAAGAAGTGAGGTTTGAAAGAGAAAAAGTTATCATCCACAGCAAAGAAAAGATATAAACAAGTTAATTTAATTAAAATCCTAATTTAACCAAGAATTGAGCCACAGCAAAACAATCCACCTATCCACCCCTATAATAAGTAATAAAAATTTTAATTTAAAAAACTTATAAACAATTAATCAAATGAAACTGGAATTAAATTTTCAAAAGCTTAAGGAAGCGATCGGAGCGGTTGATCGGATTGCCGGCCGCCACATGACCTTACCGGTCCTTTCCTGTATCCTGATCGAGGTTAAGAAGAATACGGCCACTTTCAAAGCCACCAATTTGGACTTGGGGGTTGAGGTTTCGGTGCCGGTCAAAACCAATGATGAGGAAACGATCGCTGTGCCGGCCGCCACACTTTCCTCTTTTGTGTCACAGATCGGTCCTAACGAGCAATTGGTGACTCTGGAGACAGTTTCGGGCAATCTCCACGTGAGCACTTCCAAATCCAAAGGCCTGATCAAGACTCAACCATCTGATGATTTTCCTTCTATTCCCCAGATTGCCGACGGCCAAGAGTTTTCTTTGTCGCCGGAACTTTTCGTCAAAGGTTTGAAATGTGTCTGGTACAGTTCCTCGGTTTCGAGCGTCAAACCGGAACTTTCGAGTGTTTATGTCTATCGTGAAAACGATAGCTTAGTTTTCGCTGCCACGGACTCGTTCCGTCTAGCCGAGAAGAGGATCAAGGCTCCAGCTGGTCTCAATCTGGGTGAAATCCTGGTACCCTTCAAGAATATTGCCGATATCGTCCGGATCCTAGAAACGATGGGCGATGTTATGGAAGTTAAACTTAACAAAAACCTTATTGCTTTCAAGGCCCGGGGGATTTACTTAACTTCACGCTTGATCGACGGCGTCTTTCCGGACTATCGCCAGATTATCCCCAAAGGCTACAGCACGGAAGCCATAATGCTGAAGCAAGACCTGATCAACGCCCTTAAAATCTCCAATATTTTCTCTGATAAATTCAATCAGATCCATGTCTCGATCAATCCCAAAGGCAAGCTTTTCGAGATTCAGACCAAGAATAGCGACGTGGGGGAGAACAAAACCTCGGTGGACTCGGCTTTGACCGGCGACCCGGTTGAGATCAATTTCAATTATAAGTATATCGCCGACTGCTTCCAGTCTATCGATTCCGACAGCCTCTCCCTCCAGCTGAGCGGCCTCAACCGCCCTATGGTTATCCGTCCAGTCTCCGGCGACCAGTCTTTCATGTATATCGCCATGCCAATGAATAGGTAGTATTCCTCGGCCATGTTTGGAATCGGTCATTATTTTAAACGGGTTCAAAACTCCTTCACTAAGGAAGTTTTATTGCGCAGTCTCATCAAAGAGGCCATTCTCAAGGTCGTCTCCGTTGATATCCCAATCGAAAGCATTTCCTGTAAAAACGGAGTCGTAACCCTCAAAGGAATAAGTTCCGGGGCGCGGTCGGCTATTTTTGTGAAGAAAGCGGTCATATTGAAGGAGGTGGAAGAGAAGGGGGTCAGTAATGTGAAGGATATTAGGTAGGAAGAGTTATTTGTCGGCCACATTGTGTAATAATATTTAGTGAATAGCAGGCATTTTATGGTCTCCATTCACTAAGTATTGACTTTTTAAGATGAATAGACTATAATAGCCTCACAATCTTAACCAAACCTATGGCTATAACAAAACCAATCAAAGATAGGATTATGGCATTAAAAGCCGAGTTTGATACCCTTCGCAAAGGCAAGGACTCGCTTTTGGTCATGATTGATGAGGCAGAAGTGCCGGAAAGCGTCTATAACTCCAACGCTATCGAGAACTCCACCCTTACTCTTAAGGAAACTGAAAAAATTCTTTTGGACATGGAAGTTGCCCGAGATGTTTCTTTGCGTGAAGTTTTCGAGGCAAAAAATCTTGCTCGGGTTATCGGCTATATCCGCAACAAATCCAAAGAGACAGAAATAAATCGGGAGGTTATTTTGCTTTTACATCAGATGTTGATTGGTGGTATCGACGACAAAATCGCTGGTCGTTTCCGTGGGCCTGGCGAATATGTCCGAGTTGGCACGCATGTCGCTCCGGCACCGGAACACGTTGAGCGAATGATTGAAGCTGTAATCACTGAATACACCAGCGACCTGTCCGCTTATTTCTTGGATAAAATTGCCAAGTTCCATTTGGATTTTGAAACTGTCCATCCATTCTGTGATGGCAATGGCCGTATTGGTCGTGTTTTGATTTCTTTCCAGCTTCAGCGAATCGGTTTTCCGATGGTCATTGTTCGGGACCGTGAGAAAAAAGAATACTACAAATCTTTTGGCGATTATCGAGACGATAAAAATACCAAGACGATTGAAAAAGTCGTCTCGCTTGCTTTGACGGAATCGCTTCACAAACGCATTACCTATCTTAAGGGTGACAAAGTTATCCGGCTCTCTGAATATACGAAGAAACATGCTAAATCTGCACCGGCAATAACTAACGCCGCTCGTCGCCAGAATATTCCGGCCTTCAGAGAAAAGGGTGTTTGGAAGATCAGCGAGAATTACGAGTATAAAGGCGCAAACCAACAATAAAATATATTTTACTGCTGCACCATGAGCGTAATTTCCGCCTGACCTTTATTCAGGGCCGTATCATAGACCGTTACGGAAAGAGTGTTGGTCGAACTTAGAGTTGTCACGTCAGCGGGAACGAAGGAGAAGTTAAGGGCATCTTTGTCGGCCGTCAGGAGATATTTGCCGTTGAGATAGACCTCGGTCTTGATGGGTGGATAGGCACCGGCGCCTTGGAGATGGACGGAGAGGGGTTGTTGGGGATCAATGACACTATTGGGCAGGGGAGCGGCAAAGGTGATCCTGGGAGCTCGTTCCGGAGTGTGGACATCATCGGTCGCTGTTGGAATAGTCGTATCCGTGGTTTCGACAAATTCCGGGTGGCTTAACTTCCAAGTGTCGAACCATTTGCGGACGCCGTATTCCCAGTACTTATATTGCCCGTCCTGAGTCGGGTCAACCGGGGCCGGGCCGCGAGGGTCGTCTTTGTTGACCCATTGAAGGATTGTGTGAACATTATAGAATATCTTTTCCTTGGTCGTCTCGAGCGGAGTGTACTGGGTAGCCAATTTCCCCGAGACACTATCAATTTTATAAGAGGCCCCGCCTTGCCAGATACCTCGAAGGACCGGTTTGCCGTCGGTAAGCGGCGCCGGGGGAGATTTGAATTCTTCCGGAGGGAAGTTTTTGGCCACTTGGGACATGAAGGCTCCCCAAAGAGGTGAGATGATGAGACCGGCCACATTGTGTTCCATGGGAGAGTTGCTGTTATTGCCGGCCCAGGCCCCGACTACCAAGTTTGGCGTGTAACCTAATGTCCAGACGTCGCGGTAGTCGTTAGTCGTACCGGTTTTGATGGCGACTTTGCGACCGACGCTATCGGCGATCGGTTTCAGGCTATCCATTCGAACAGAACTGTCAGAAAGAATGCTCGAGATCTGTCGGGCCACTTCCGGGTTAAGGGCTTGACTAGGGTTGATCGAAGCTTTCTCAAGAACATTGCCGCGATCGTCATCAACCTCGAGAATAGCCCGGCTTTGATTGCGCACGCCGTCATTGGCGAAAACACCGTAAGCCCCGGTGATATCCAGAAGAGAAACTTCGCCGCCGCCCAAGACCAAAGTTAAGCCATAGCGATTCTGGTCGTTCAAACTGGAAATTCCCAGATCGTGGGCAGTTTTGATCGAATCAGGAATGCCGGCCAGGTAGAGAGCTTTGACGGCTGGAATATTTCTCGATTGAGCCAAAGCCTTGCGGATCGGCAATGGTCCTTCGAAGATATCGTCATATTCGCCCGGCATGTAACAGATTTTGGCTGGATCATCAGTCGGATTCATCGGCTTACCTTCCGGGGTGCAGTAAGTTGAGAATTCCGTCTGAGTATCGAAAAGAATCGTCTCGGGCGTATAGCCTTTCTTGAAAAGAGTGGCGTAGACGAAAGGTTTGAAAGTCGAACCCGGTTGGCGTTGGGCTAGGGCGACGTTGAAGTTGCCGTCGATCGTTTTGTCGAAATAACTCTTGGAACCGACCATGGTTAGGATATCACCGGTCTTGGGGTCAATTGCGACCAAGGCGGCGTTACTAGCTTTGAAGTTGGTATTTAGGGAAGGGGAGAACTTGGTTATGACTTCTTCGGCTTTCTGTTGCATGCCGTAATCCAGAGTCGTGAGGACTTTGAGACCGCCGTTATTAACCGCTTCCTCGCCGTATTTCTCTACCAGGTAATCCCGGACATACATGACGAAATGGGGCGCCCGGATGCCGGTCGCGTCTTTGGAAAGGAAATTGACCTTTTTGGCGACGGCCTTTTTGTAATCGGCATCATTGATCATCCCTAACTGCTTCATTTTGTTCAAAACTAGGTTCTTTCGAATTTCCAAAGCGTCGCGGTGGGTGCCGTAAGGAGAGTAATAGGTTGGAGCCTGGGGGATAGCCGCCAGATAAGCGGCCTCGGCCAGATCGACATCTTTGGCGGGGTGACCGAAGAAAGCCTGGCTGGCTTCCTCGACGCCGTATATGGTTCCGCCGTACGGGCTCTCATTTAGGTAAGTCTCAAGGATCTGATCTTTGCTTACGGATCTGGTCAGCTTGATGGAGAGGACAACCTCTTTAATTTTTCGAGAAATAGTCTTGTCTTGGGAAAGCAGGGAATTCTTGACGACCTGTTGGGTGATGGTTGAAGCGCCTTGGCTATAGCCTCCCGAAATAAAGTCGGCTAAAATCGCCCGGATGATCGAGGTTGGTTCAAAGCCGAGATTGTTATAAAAATTGGCGTCCTCGATGGCAATGGCGCCTTTCTGGATGTATGGAGAAATATCGGAAATGGGAACGGTTGTCAGTTTGACATTGGTGCCGGTGTCATAGAGCAGAATTGTGCCGGTTCGATCGTAAATTTTGGTCGACTGGACGACCTTGCGATTGGCAAAAGAATTCAAGTCGGGCATTTCCAAAGTGGCCACCCAGAGCGAGGCCAGACCAATAATGATCAAAAGGCCGGAAAGGCCTAGGAGAACGATGGCTTTGAGGAAACGGAACCTTTTTTTTCGGTGAGCCGCCATTTTGACAGTATAGCAGAAATTGGAGCCTAGATTCTAGGGCAATTTAAATATCAAAGCTTTATTGTTCCCACTTATCTCCAAAAGGATTGAGATCTTCGTCGTCGAGAGTTACTTCCTCGCCCTCGGCATCCTCGCCGTCTTCAACGACCGGAGCTTCCGGATCGACTTTCTCTTCGGTTACTAGAACTTCTTCGATCAAATCGATTTCCGGCGCTTTCTTGGCTTTGGTGGCTGTAAGATCGATTGGTAGATCTTCTTCTTCGCTGTTTTTGGCAGCAACTCCCTTATTTTTGGTTTCTTTGGCTACGGTTTTGTGGTGTGTGTGCTTTGTCGGAGACATACTCTTTTGTTAGATTTCTAATCTCGTGCATACTTTTTAGCAGACCCACAGATTTTTGCAAGAAAAGAAAACTGTGGATAAGGAGATGGGTCAAGAAATATTGGCCCAGAAATCAAGATCGAGAGTGGGCAGAGTGAGTCAAAGCCACGGCGATGGCGTCGTATTCGTCATCAAGGGCTTTTCTTTTGGGAATTTTTACCAAGAGGTTGAGCATTTTGAAGATTCGATCTTTGTTACTGCCGCCGTCGCCGGTAATAGAGGTCTTGACTTGCATCGGCGAGTACTCGAAGACCGGAATATTTCTTTTCACCGCTTCGTAAATAATGATCCCACGGGCTTCGGCTACGCGCATGGCGGTCTTTTGGTTCTTGGTAATAAAAAGATTTTCCAAAGCCATAGAGTCTGGCTTATATTCGTCTAAGATTCGGCTAACCTCGGTTCCGATCTGGCCGAAGCGTGTATAGATATCACTGTCTTTGGAAGTTTGGAGGCAAGTGGAAAAAAGGACAATTTCTTTGCCTTTAAGAGGTTTTTCAATTACGGCCAGACCTAGTCTGTCATAGCCCGGGTCGATTCCGAGGATTTTCATGATTATGTAGTGGCACGCATAAGATAGCTAATTCATTTTTGGATTCCGAGAATTGTTTGAGCGAGTATAAATTTCTTGGCAAAAGGACGAATCGTCGTGGTAACTGACAAGGCGATTAGCCTTGGGCAGTTACATGAGACTTTTGCCTAGAAATTTAACGAGCGAGTTTCGCAGGAAGCCAAAAATGAATTAGCTATCTTATGCGTGCTTTGGTAATTACTCCGCATTCGTAAAGACTTCCTGGACATCTTCATTAGCTTCGAGATCTTCAACCAGCTTGGAGAGAAGTTCGATGTCGGCATCTTCAAGCGGGGTAGTTGAGGTGGCTGACCAGCCCTCGTGGGTCTTCTGGAATGCCCAGGAGGCGCTGCCAGGGGAGGCGAGCTCGAGATTGTGAAGAGCCAAGATGTGTTTGATTTCTTGAGCAGCTTTGTTGCGGTTGTCGGTCAAAGCCGAAACGAGAATGGCTACGCCGCCGGGGCCGTAAGCTTCGTAGACGATGTTCTCCATAGCGGCACTATTGTCGGTCGTGGCTTTCTTCACCGCCCGGTCGATAGTGTCATTGGGCATGTTTTCCTTGCGGGCCTTGTCGATAGCTGCGGCCAAGCCGGGTGAGGAGAGATTGCCTTTGGATGCTTTGGCTTCGACGGTGATGAGGCGGACGAGCTTGCCGAAGTGCTGGCTCCTTTGGGCATCGTTCTTAGCTTTCAGGTGCTTGATTTTGGAGAATTTGTTATGACCAGACATAAAGATAAATTAAAAATTAAACATCCCTACTTCGCTCCTGCGGAGCTACGAAGGGCAAAGCAAAAATCAAAAATAAAGCGCAAAGTTAGGGCTTTAGATTTGTTTGATTGATATCGGTACTTTAGCACTTTATTGTTTGGTGTACCACATCCACTTCTGGATGCTACAATGTTGCCATGAACAGGCTTGGTATAAAGTTTTTTACGCACGCGACGACTTTTGACAACGAGAACGGGGTGTCTACAGGGTCTCTTGATGTGCCGATATCACCTCTCGGAAAGCGGCAGATTGTAAATCTGCACGAGGCAATAAGGAAAGATGTTTTTCATAAGGTTTTTTCCTCCGATCTGGTCCGGGCGTTGCAAACGGCCAAGGGCGCTTTGGGTGACAGATATGAAATAATGACCGATGCCAGGCTAAGAGAGATTAATATCGGGGACTTGTCGGGCCAGCTGGATTCTTTTACCGGTCCTTTGTCCTCGGAATATATCGATAAGCCGTATCCAAACGGCGAAAGTTATGATGATGTTGAGATTAAAATGAGAAGTTTTTTGAAGAACGCGGTAGAGCAGAATCCAAATGGAAGAATCGCGATCTTTGCGCACCAAGCTCCGCAACTTGCCTTGGAAGTCATTACAAAAAATCTTTCCTGGAAAGAAGCTATGAATAACGATTGGCGCAACAGCGGATCTTTTCAGTATGGTTGGGAATATGTATATGAGGGTTGATTGAGAGTGGATAATTGCGGTTCACAACAACTTCGCTGCACCCTTAACCCCCAGATGAGCGTAAGCCTTATCAGTGGCGATTCTCCCTCGAGGTGTTCTTTCCAATAAACCCAACTGGATCAGGTAGGGCTCGTAAATCTCTTCGACCGTGGCTTGTTCTTCGGAAAGGGCAGCGGCAATAGTGTTAAGACCGACCGGACCGCCGGAGAATTTCTCTATAATAGTCTCGATGATCTGGCGGTCGGCTTTGGTAAGGCCAATGCTGTCAACCCCGAGCATGGTCAGGGCCTTCTTCACTATCTCTTCAGAGAGGGGAGACTTGTTGATTTGGGCATAGTCGCGACAGCGCTTGAGGTGATAGTTAGCCGTGCGGGGTGTAAAGCGCGATCGAGTAGCTATTTCTTTGACCGCTTCAGGGTGGATGTCTACGTCTAAGATCGTGGCTGAGCGCTTGATGATTTCCCCGATTTCTTCATTGCTGTAAAACTCCAATTTGAAGACACCACCGGAGAAACGAGAGCGTAAAGGAGCGGAAATCATGGCGATCCGGGTGGTAGCGGCGATCAAAGTGAAAGGGGGAATGTCGAGCTGGATAGTCCGAGCCGAGGGGCCCTTGCCGATAATAATATCCAAAGTTCCATTCT
>Ga0172379_10005836_pt1 | contig 16949 bp, 14 predicted proteins | sample GrowelOW334metaG_FD_119756 | JGI IMG/M metagenome (GOLD analysis project Ga0172379, IMG submission 119756) | Groundwater microbial communities from an aquifer near a municipal landfill in Southern Ontario, Canada - Groundwater well OW334 metaG | ecosystem: Environmental > Aquatic > Deep... | reverse complement strand
TTTGGTCGTCAGAGGTGGCGGCGGTGAGCTAGGCATTTGCTTCCAGTATTAGTGGTTCAATAATGTGCAAGCCGGAAGCTTGACAAGCGAAAATTATAGCAACATGCTCGCTTACTGAACGGCTGAAGAGCCTCATTCGCCAACACCGTATCGTTATTAAAGACTAATACTCTGCTTGACCCTACTCTCGTTTGGTCTAATCTTGCCGGGTTTTCGGTCTGGCTAAGTTGACAGACATTTCTCTTCCGGCTAAGGCGCGACCATGCAGGGCCTTGATTGCCTGCTCTGCGTCTTCTGCCGAAGCCATTTCAACAAAACCAAAGCCGCGCTTTTTGCCCGTATATTTGTCGGTAGGAATAGCTACTGAGATTACAGATCCTGTTTGCGAAAATACCTCTTGTAGTTCAGCTTCTTCCACTTTAAAGGAAAGATTTCCTACGAATAACTTATTGTTCATCTCTTCTTATCTCAAGGTATTTCTGGCTTAAGTATCTCAGAAAAACAAATCACTTCCAAGTAGTACTACTATTTAGGAGGAGAGCCTGTTTGTGCACTCTGTCTCATTGAAAGGAATAATTGTGCATGCTCAAAGTTGTGCCGGTTTCTCTTCTTCTTCTTCTTCTGACTTTAGCGTTCTCAGCCTCGGCGTCGGCCTCGGGATCATTCGCTCGACCTACCGTTAAAGTTGAGAACCTCACTAGTATTGCTAGGGAAAACGACGAAGTAAGTGCTGCTTATCGAGGTAGTCGCCTTCTAGTAATAATTCGCCATCGTCGTGGCATCGGCCATGCGAAGCTTATTCTCGATAACCTAAGAAGGAAAAGCATCAGGTTAGATGTGAGATTTCTTGATTTTGCCATGCTTGAGGGTTTCACCATCGGCAGTGGCAGCAAGCAAATTTTTGAACTGTCAGATTCTCGTTCAGAAAGACGAAAGTTCACCCTGCCAATTGTTCTTTCTTCTTCTTCTGAGAAATCTGCAAGTGTTGATCTGTCTTGGGTTGATGCATATCGATAGACTAAATGACGGCGTCGGCCTCTATCTCAACAAGCATCTCTGGTGATATCAGGCGAGCTACTTCAACCATGCTCGTGGCCGGTCTGATTTCAGAAAAGAATTCTCCGTGGGCTTTACCCACTAACTCCCAATTCTTTATGTCGGTGACGAAAATACGAGTGCGCACTACATGCTGAAGGCCAGCCCGTGTTTGTTTCAAGGCAGCTTCAATATTTTTGATGGCCTGTATTGTTTGGGCATAGGCATCACCTACGCCAATAATCGTTCCATCTTCGCCTGTTGCGGTGGTGCCTGAGACAGCAATGAAATTGCCCACTTTTACAGCGCGAGAGTAACCCACCACTGATTCCCATGGCGTTCCGCTGGCGATATTGACCCGTGTGCCTTCGTTCACTGTGGTTGTCCTTACAAAAGTTACCGTCAGTGTAGTTGATTTGCAGTCACTAATTCGCTTTTAGGCTTTAGTGGTGGCAGCTTCTTTTGTTGCTTCGCTGCTGGCTGGAAGGCCCGCTGGATTTTTCGACCAGTAGAACTCGCGATTCTTGCGATAGTAGTCGCAGGTTTTGGCCAAGCCTTGCTCAAGAGTAGTGGTTGGACTCCAGCCTACGATCTCTTTCATTTTGGTTATATCTGAATAGAAATCGCCCGGTTCTTGCGCTTTTCTTTCAGCGGAGAATTCGGCATATTGCCATTTTCCGGCTTTGGCTACATCAACAATAGTTTTCACTAACTCAAGGAAGCTCACTGGAATGTCGGAGCCGACGTTGAAGATTTCACCGTAAGCTTTAGGCGTGATGGCCGACTTGATGATGGCTTCAACAGTGTCATCGACGTAGCAGAAGTCTCTTAAGATACTGCCGTCGCCGTAAACTTGAATGGTGTCATTATCTAAGGCAAGGCGCACAAACCAGTTGCAGACGCCGAAGCGTGAGTGCATCATTTGTGAACGTGGGCCATAGATATTGCTCAATCTCAGCAAGACCGAGCGAATACCGTGCACATCGTTATATACCTTGATGATTTTTTCAGCTGTGAGATTGGAGATCTCATAGATTCCCTTAGGGTTTGTTGGTGCTTCTTCGTTTACAGGAAGCGATACAGAAGAGCCGTACTGGCCGCGGGTTCCGGTGTACACACAGATGGCATTGGGGTTGTGTTTGCGCAATGCTTCCATTAACACCGCTGTGCCCGTGATGTTAATTTGAATATCTGGAAATGGATTGGACAAACTCATCAAATGGCAGACCTGGCCAGCCAGATGAAATACATAATCTTGTCCGCGCACTAGATAATCGAGGGCTGATTCATCGCGAATGTCGCAGTAGTTTATGCGCACTCTGTCTTTGACGGGGGCGAGGTTGAACTCATTGCCGCCGTAGTCAGGAATCATTGAATCAAGAACAGTAACCTTGGCGCCGAGGTTGGCGAGACGAATCGCCAGATTGGAACCGATGAAGCCCATGCCACCGGTGATCAATGCTGTTTTGCCCTTGAAGGCGGTTTCCACTGTCTGGCTCATAATCTTAATTTCCGCTCACAATGCTCGTTCGAATCGAGCAGGTAACCTGTGAGAAAACTCATCAATAATTTGAACGGGTCTCACTTAATTGGGATTCTAACACGGTGTAACGCTAGAACACGCTCTCAGACCCTCTCTCTTTAGAATTGTTGAATTGGGCTGAGGCCCAGTGCCAGAGGACATGGCCGTTTTATTGGTTGTCAATTAAACAAGGCTTAATTCCAATTGGTCTCTTTTCTACTAGAATTGGCGGGTTAGAGTTTTTGGTTATATCGAGGGAAAGCGTTGAACGTTCCATTCGGCAATATGCAGGTTCATTATCAGGCCTACAAAGAGCAGATTGATGCGGCTGTGGCCCGCGTACTTGCTAGCGGCTATTACATACTTGGCCCCGAGTTAGAGAAATTCGAAGCAGAATTCGCTCAGTTCTTAGGCGTGAAATATGCAGTTGGGTGTGCATCTGGCACTGAAGCGATATATCTCGCCTTGGCTGCTGAAGATGTTGGCCCTGGAGATGAAGTTCTTGTTGTCGCCCACACAGCTGTGCCGACAATCTCCGCCATTTCAATGACTGGCGCCACCCCTGTATTCGTCGATATCAAGGCTTCTACTTACGTAATGCGTGAGACTGAGCTTGAGGCCAAAATTACACCTCGTACAAAAATGATTATCCCTGTGCACCTCTATGGCCACATGGCAGAGATGGAAGCAATCATGAAGATTGCAACGAAGCACAAGATCAAAGTTATGGAAGATGTTGCCCAAGCAACGGGCGCAATGTACAAAGGTTCCATTGCCGGAAGTATCGGTGACTACGGCGCTTTCAGCTTCTATCCAAGCAAAAACCTAGGTGCTTTTGGTGATGGTGGAGCCGTTTCTACCAATGACGAAGAGAAGTACAAGAAGCTCAAAATGCTTCGTAACTACGGTCAATCAAAGCGCTATTATCACGACACCCTCGGTATCAACAGTCGCTTAGACGAGATTCAGTGCGCCATTCTTTCTGCTCAATTGCCTTATGTGCATGAGTGGAACGACAAGCGTAGTGACATTGCCGCTAAGTATACCGAAGGCCTAAAAGACCTTGTGGTTACACCTGTTGAAGCGCCGGGCTTCAAGCATGTCTATCATCTATATGTAATTCAAACAGCTTATCGCGATGAGCTACAAGCTTATCTTCTAGAGCGCGGTGTGCAGTGTTTGATTCACTATCCTATTCCAGCTCACCTGCAACAAGCCTATCAATTCTTGGGCTACAAAGCCGGAAGTTTGCCTACTACCGAACACATCGTCAATCGCATTTTGAGTTTGCCGATGTTCCCTGAAATGACTGATGATCAAATCGAGCAAGTAATTGATGGTATCAAGTCGTTCTACAAAGAACGCTCTTTGAGTTCAGATGTGCTGCTTGCCACTGCCTGTGCTGAAGGCCAACCAGCCTAAGGTCAATTAACCCTAAATATCGTTTCGGACAATAGCGTTTCGGACTAACTATGAATAACACCCAACCAAGAATGCGTTCAAATTCCACAGAGCCAAAAGACCTCCTAACATCAGTAACTCTGATTATTCCTGCCTACAATGATGAAGAAACTGTGGGTCGTCTTATCGATGATTCTGACACTCTTCTAGCTAGTGTTTGCAGTGACTATGAAATCGTTGTAGTTAATGACGGCAGCAAAGATCGCACTCTTTCTGTAATCGAAGGTCGTTGTCAGACGAATCCACATGTGCGTTTGATCAATCACCCAGTCAACAAAGGATTTGGCTACACCATTCGTGAACTTTACGAATGCGGCAGCAAAGATTTGGTTTTCTCTCTACCCGGTGACTATCAGTACGCTCCAAAAGAGCTAGTGCAGATGGCTCAGGGCTTGAAAGATCATGACTTTGTTATTGGTCTCAGAGTCAATCGCAACGACCCACCTCGTCGCAAAATGCAGTCGAAGGTGTACAACTTAATGCTTCGCACCTTCTATGGCCACAAGCATAAAGATGTAAATTCAATCAAACTATTCAGACGGGCCATTTTTGACAAAGTGAAACTGCAATCGCAGTCACCTTTCGTCGACGCAGAACTCTGCATTCGTGCTGAGCGCGCTGGCTTCAAGGTCATTGAAATTCCAATCGAGCATCTGCCCCGCACCACCCAAGGTGCCTCTGGTGGCAAGTTCTCAGTGATTTGGGATACGTTCTCTGACCTCGTAAAGATGCGCTCTACTTTTTAGGGCCGTAATGAAAACACAAAATGGCGCAAGCAAACCTTCTGTTTTTAAGGTTATGGTTGCGCCTTCTGTCATGTTGTTATTGCCAATATTGCAAGCGCTGGTCTCGCTGTTTACTCTCAGGCGCAAACTCATTGCCGCTGAAAGACTGGCTAACTTTTGTTTGAATGTCTGTCAAAGTCGTGGCGACAGTTCGCTCGATGCTGCTTGGTCACTTGCACTCTTGGCCGAAGTGCTTAGGTGTCAGGGGCGCTTTGCAGAAGCTGAAGCGACGGCTCGCCAAGCAATTGATATGTATCAGCAGTGCGAGAAAGAGTTAGCTCAGGCTACCACTGAGAAGGCTGAGCAGAGGGCTTTGACCTATGAGCTGTTAGGCACCATTCTAAGAGACCTTGGCCGCTATTCAGAAGCTCTCAAAGTCGGTAAAAAATCTTGTGAGCTGGTCGAACAAATTCAGAATGAATCTGCCACCACAAACAGCCCATTGATTTTGGCAGATTGTTACTATGAAATTTCGCGCACTCTCAACCACACTGGTCAACCAGAAGATGCCATAACTCTTTTGCACAAAGCACTAGAGTTGCGCGGTGGCGTGAGTGAAGGAGCTGATAGATACAAAGCTAATATCCTTGCCGAGTTGTCGCGATCTTATTTGATGTCTGGTGAGTTTAAAGAAGCGCAGTGTGCAGCTGATTCGGCTATGGCAAATCTGGTTGTTGGTGAGCATGCAGAAGATCAGCTCACGCGTGCTCGAGTGATTTTAGCGGTAGCTGATGTATTGAAGCAAAGCCCTGAAATAACACCTGAGGAGCGCAGCAAGGCAACTGCAATTCGTGCAGAAGCACTGGCAATAAGAAAGAAATGGCTTAGTGCAAAAGACCCCGAGCTGCTCGATATTGGTGGCGGGTAGAGCTAGCTGCTGACTGAGGGACCGACAATGGCGTCAGGGTCAGAAAAACTGGATTGGGCAAAGTGTAAAGACGCATTCTGTGATGATGATGGCTCTTTGCGCGATATCTATGTGTTTGATACTGGCATTGATGACTGGAACAAGATGCTTCAACTGCTGAGACGCAAGCTTTACGGAATGACTTTTTTCTTGGACGGTGAAGTGACGATTTTACCAGCAGAAGCCGAATTTATCTTCGCCCTGGGGTCTGAGCATGCCTGTCGACTAAGTGTTGATTTGTTTGGACTGCTTCTGAACTGTCACTTCTTTTGCCGAGATCAAATTGAGTTCGACATTGCTCCAAGCGAGGTTACTGATGAGGCGAAGTTTGAAGGGATCATCTGCTTCATGCCTGACCTCAGCAGTGAGCTCGGTAAAACGGTGTTATTGACACCTGAGAACGTTGCGGGTGCGGTCTTGTTTCGCGCCGTTCCCGGTTGCGAAGTTGCGTCTTGTTTTGAGAATTAGTCTCAAGTGTAATAACTGCCGCCCGTGGCATAAATATAAGGGTAGATAGCGATATCCCTGTGGAAGTGAATATTGCCAGTCGACAAACAACTGAAGAGTGAAACTGACGCCAGAAGCGCTGGTGAAGGTAAGCTCGGCCAGTTAAAAGACGATTCTGCTGTGAATAAAGGCGGCAATAAGCCTGGTCAGGACCTCAATCTCCTTTCAGTCAGTGGCATTACCATTAGCAAAGACGATGCTCTTAAAGCTGCAGCTGTAGGCACTGCCGCGGCCCTGGGTGCAGCAATATTTATCGGTACACGGGGCAAGTCTGGCCCTGCTGCTGGGGCCAAGGCAGCTGAAGCAGCTTTTGCTGATAACGTCGCCGGGGGCCTTCAGACCGCAAAGATATTCGAAGGCAGTGTGGGCTCAAGAGTTGCTCAAAGGGGGGCCATTGACGTCGGGTCAGCTGTTCGGCTTGAATCTGGGAAAGTAGCAGGTGCATACCCGAGAATTAGCGATGAGGCCGCCAGAGCCGAAATCAAGCAGATAAAGACTGTCTATGCGCAGGAACGCACAGCAGGTAAATCTGTGGGAGAAAGAGCGTCAGGTGTTGTTCAAGAGCAGCAGGCAATGGGCGACGTGCCCAAACATCCGCTTTCTGGAGCGGTTTTGAGCGGTGCGGAGCATTTTAAAACAGCCTACATAGATGCTTTGCCCGTTAAGCCAGTCTTGGAATTCAGTACTAGCGGAAGACTTATGCCCGGCAAGTATCCTATGGACTTCGAAGCATTCTCGCGTCAATTCGGTCAGGGTGAGCGTCGGGGAGAACTTCTCGTGGAGTTTCAGAGCACAGTGCAGAAGCTCAAAGCTATAGGCGTGAAAGAGGTGCATGTGGGGGGTAGCTTTGTGTCGAAGAAGTCTGTTCCTGGCGACATTGACTTCATGTTCGATAAAGCTGCTCCTGGAGTAAATCAAAGGCTACTAGAAAGTGCTCACGACGGTCTCTTTAGCCAGTCGAGCGCACCTGCTTTGAGAGAAAAGGGCTTGCAAATGATGGTGGGCCCAACAGATAACGCTACCACCAAAAGCCTCCAGTACTTTCTCGCGCATCATCACGAGAGCATCTCCGGGTTGGTGCGCAACGAAGTTAGACCAAAGCGTCTAGCTATTCCAAATGGGCTTGTGGTGCTGCGGCTATAGCGTGCTTGCACTTTTCGACTGCTTTGCATTCTTTGCTTTCGCTCGCGATATTTGACAAAATGCGAATTGCCGCCGTGATTGGAGTTGATATTGGATAAGACTTTGGCGTTAATACCCGGGTGTTTAGTTACGAACATCTATTGGCTATTATGGTTAAAACTGGAAGACCAAAAGACGTGGGGCGCATCGGGCAATGCCTCGAATCTAAAGCTCCTGACGAAGACAGGTTAAAAGACATACTTTCAAGGCACAATCTGCTTGATAAGTGGATTAAGATAGCAACATGAGTAGCCAACGACGCTTAGTATCTAGAGAAGATCAGTTTCGCTCGAAAAAAGCGGGTCGAGCTGCTGCGGCTTCTGCTTCTTTTGAAGAGAAAATAGAAAAGCTTGTTCAACTGCAAAAGATAAGCAGCGAAATCGCTCGGCAGGCAGGTCGCAAAGGCAAAGAGCCTTGGGCGATTCAATTTCCTAGGAACTCGTCGTAAGCAATTGAAAGCCGAGCAATCGGATGCTGGCTGCTGTCATGGCTATTTGCTAGTCAGGCAACCTCAGTTATATTGATAGCTGTAGCAATATTTGATCGGTTCTTTTGAAGTGTCTTTCCACAGAAAGATCCCTTCGCTGTATGATTCGATTCCGGTAGCATCGAACAAATGCTTGCCAGATTTGTCGATGACATAAGTTCCTTGGTCGTTCACTACTACAGCTAGCCCATCCTGGAACTGCCATGCGTGTTCATAGCTTTCATCCAGTTTAATCTTGCCTTGAGGATCGATGTAGGCAAGGTGGCCGTGTTTAAATTTGACCACAGCTAGCCCCTCGTGAAAATGTCTGACTTCGTTGAACTGCGGCGCAATAACATTGTTGCCTTGGGTATCAATGAAACCCCAAAGCGAGCCTCTTTTCACGGGTATCAGCCCCTCTGCGCTCAAGCGCCACGATTTGCCTTCTGCTGTTCCGAATTGATCGTAGGAGTCGTCTGTCAATGCTTTACCTGTGGTGTCAATCAACCAGCATTTTTTATTTTGACCTCGAACGGCAACGCCACCCTCAAATCCTTTAGATAGATAGAACTCTGATGGCAATTGTAGCTTGCCAGTTTTGTCTATGAACCCTTCTGGTTTCCCTAAAATATTGCGATAATTTTCTGAGACTAGGGCTAAGCCGTTATGAAACGAGCCCGCACTGGGATATTGGTGCGGGATTACGAGCTTGCCATCTTTATCAACAAAGCCCCAAGATGATGGGAATGAATAGGAGAAACCACCGCCCCAGTGCTTTTCTGTCACTGCTGCTAAGCCTTCAGAAAATGGCTGTACAGCGGCGTACTTAGGCTCTATAACAACCTTTCCGCTGCTGTCCATAAAGCCCCACTTATCGTCTAGCCTGAAAGCTCGTCGCCCTTCTGAGATTGGTTCGAATTGTTCATATTTGGGTTGAGTTATAAATTTGCCACTGCGATCAATCAGACCGATGCGGTAGCTACAGCTGCAGCCGACGCAGCCGCGACTTATGGTGAATGGCTTCTCGGTATATTCCTTTGAACATTTGGTACCGTAGGCAGTGCCGTGTTCAAAAGAGCTGGCACCGATGGGGAAGCATGGCCTTATAGCGTACTTTCCTGTTTTGTCTATGTAACCGGCTAGCAAGACCTCTTCAACAACAGCTAGGCCATCACTAAAGGGCTTGGCGAAGCGGAATTTTGGAGGAATGACTATCTTGCCCGTTGCATCTTTGTAGCCCCACTGTGGCGGTTTGCTCAGGGCTCTGCGCAGTGCCATCGGCCCTCCGTATGGATTGGCTATGTACTTGTTTCGCTCTCTTGTTTGTTCTTGCTTTTCTTGTTCTTCTTCTTTGGCAGCTTGAGTGGCCGACTTCTTCCAGGCTAAGACCGGTCTGGAAAATACAACTACTCCATCGTGGAAGTCACTAATTCTGAATATTTTGGCAAGTTTGAAACAGACTCTTCCTTTCGTGTCTTTGACTATGTAGTTGCTTGTTGACAAGAAACTGTAGTCTGGTTCTTTCTTTTCCTCTTCTATGATGAAGAGACCTTCAGAAGGTTTTTTCATATAGGCCGTTTCATATTCTTCGTTTTTGTCGCTTGCTGTGAAGTTTCCCAATTTGTCAATGTAGCCCCTGTAAAACTTGCCTCGATTTAAGGCGTGCACTCGGGCTTTCCCGTTTTTGAATGATTCGGCGAACCCGTACTTTTCATTAAATAGTTTGCTGCCATCGTGATTGATAAAAAACGGACCATCAGCATCGTTAAATGTACTCACTACTGCTGCTCCTTCGCTAAAGGAGTTTGCGTCTTTGTATTGATGATTGATTACGGTCTTTCCACGCTTGTCGATAAAGCCCCAGCCATCAGCATTTTGCACCCTGGCTACACCCTCTCTGAAAGGTGCAGCCGAAGTGTATTTGGCAGTGACAATTACATTGCCATTCTGGTCTATAAATCCCAGCTTGCCCTTTTCACCAAAAGCAGCCATGCCTTCTGAGATGTCATAGAGTTCGTCGAATTTGAGGGCGACTAGCACTTTCAAGTTTCTATCAACAAAACCGCGCTTGCCGCCTTTTGCCGCTAAATTGTATTCTTTGTCGAGAGCATTGACGTAGTCATAAGTTGGCTTAACGAGCCAATTACCATGGGTGTCAATTAAGCCCCAAAGTCCAGCACATGCCCAGTCACCATCGGGGTATTGTTTGCGTGGAGAGTAAGCCCGCGCTAGGGCCTTACCGTTTGCGAATGGACCAATTTCCTCAAAGCAAGCTTTGACTTGAACCTTTCCCAATTTGTTGATCACGCCAACTTTATCGCCTTGTTGAAATGTCGCCAGGCCCTCGTGGAAATCACTGATTTTCCAGTACGTTGGTTTGAGAATTGTTTTGCCGTCTCTGCCTATGAAGCCATAGCGGGCTTCTCGACAGACGACGAATCTCCCTTCCTGGCTGGTGTAGCTATCGGCTGCTTGTGCTGCTGCGGGCGCTATAGAGCAGACCATAGCAAGTATGGTCAGTGAAATTATTGACCAAGCATTACTTTGTCGCATTGGTGACTCCACTCAATAAGAGACAACTGCCAGCTTCTTGTGCTCAGTAGAGCTAGGTTTGCTCATGAAGAAACTAGTGACTTCCGTTGGTTTTCTTGAGCAAAGCGAGATAATCAGCTTGACTTTTTTGAATATCCGGGGCAGGTGCGTAGTGTTTCCTTCTAATCCAAAGTGCTGTCCTTGCTGTCTCAGCAGCTTTGACGAAGTCTTTTTGTGCGATATACAATTTCGTAAATTTATCTAGTCTTAGGGCTTTGTCGCTATTGAACGAGTATCTGTCATCAACTAGCTGATAACCGCGCTCATACTGCTTTGCTGCTTTTGTGTAATCGCTTTGACTGAGATAGCAGTCACCTAATTTATCGAGATTGGCAATAGTTGGTTTAGTGAAAGAGCCGGTGTCTTGGCAAGCTTTGAAAGCTATTGCTAGTTGTTCTTCAGCACGCAAATAATCGTTTCTTTCTATATAGAAACTGGCCAATCGATTGATGCGCTCTATTAGTACATCATCGGGCTTCTGGCGCTTTTCAGCCTTTCGGATTGCTTGCTTGTATAGCCATTCATTTTCTTTGTATCTCTGCTGGCTGGTATTGGCTGCGATTACATTTGCTTCTATTGCTTTTGTTTCAATGGCAAAATCTCCTAGGATTTGCCTGTCCATTTCTAGGGCTTGACACAGTAGTTTGTCAGCGTCGCCAAGCTTGCCTTGTTTCTGGTAGAGAGCCGCTAGATAACCAAAATCCCTTGCAACATCGGCACTCTTTGCGCCTCCCTGCGCAACTAATAAATCGTTTTGCAATGCCAATTTATAGTGTCTTTCAGCTTCAGCGGTTTTATCTAGTTTTAATTCAACAGTGCCCAGTAAGTTTTGATATATGCTCCAGGCCCGGGCACAACCAGTATCGTTGCTATCAAAAGCCTGAGCTTCAAGAAGTAGAGGTTCAGCAGCTCGATAGTTTTTGTCCTTCATTAATGAGTAAGCTTTCTCGTGCAAGATTCGGCTGTTTTTCCAGGCTAGTAGATTTTGCCGATGCCAACTGTCAAATGGCTGAGCTTTGGCAATCTTTTCGAAGAGGTCTACCTCTTCGGGAAGTGGTACATATGGAGCTTCGGTGATTGAGTCCGCATCATTTGAAAGTGTATGGTTCGCGTAATAGCTTTCTGAAAGCGCAATTGAAGATTGCAAAATTGCCAATGCTTCGTCGTCATGCTTGCATTCGTGCGCTGTCTTAGCCAGTTGTATATAGCCGTAACCCCATCTTTCTCCGTATTTCAGCCTCCTATATTTTGCAGCAATTTTCTGACACTTCAGGGCTTCCTCGATAGCGCCATGGCGTGAATATTGCCTAGTCAGGGCAACTGTGAGCTGATATGGGCACAAATCGCTTAACCGATATCGTCCTTCGTTGTTTTGAAATTTATCAAAGGCCGCACTTAGTATTGAGTTCAGTGGACTACACAATGCGAGCCATTCTTCTTTCGTTAGCTCACTAGCTGGATCTATGTATTTTAGAGTGCAAAAATCATCTATTAGATCGTAGCTACCACCTTTTAAATCTTGATTCATGGCGTCAAGTAAAGCTTTCATTGCCTGATGAGGTTTTCCTGCTTCTCCAAGAGTTTTGGCTAATGTACGGGCCATAGTCGTATTACGAGGAGAGGGAGGATAGTCGGCAATTTTTTGGGACAAAGTAAGTATCCGAAACGAGTTGCTGATGTTAATTGGAGCGCTCAGAATCTGATTTTCAAATGGTACGAGAACAAGGCAGAGAGCGGCGGTGATACCAATCTTCCGAATTGTTTGGCTTTGTGTTTCTGAAGAATGTCGTAGCCACCCCTTTTTAATTGAGACGATGACAGCGATGACTAGTGGAACTACTCCAAAGCGGATTAGTCCGCCATCGCCGTATAGTTGACCCATGATCATTTGGTGCCAGCACCACCAAATTTCAAATAGACAGAATAGAAGTGGATTCAGCGCCGCAAGAAAACAGTTAAGAATTAGGAGAAATCCCATATTGAGCGTATCTGTACTGCGATCGTAAGGTGACCCACAACCACCCCTAAAGATTCTTTGGATAAAAAGATCGATTACCCACAGCACGATACCTGTGGGCAATGCAAAGCAAAGGGAACGACCCACGTGGCTAAGGAAGTTGATTGGATTAAGTGAATCCGGTTCTTGCATCGCTAAGCCCTGAGGTGCTGTATCTATTATTCCCTAACGTCACAATATGAGAGTATTCATCACAGCGTTAGTAACACCGAGATCTGAGCTGATAATTGCCTGATAGAGAAGGGAATATTAGGCGCAGCTGGGGTTGTGGGAGCCATGCCGATGTCAGACCTAAGTGCAAAAGACAAAGGTGACCGACAATCTGGAGCGCCGGCTGACAAGACTGCATTGAACACGCAGGAAGGTCAACAAGTAAGAAATGCTAGCGGAGATCAGGTAGAAGCAATCAAGGCCGCAAATCCAAATGCCAGCGACGGTTCGGTAAAGAACTGGGCGCTTATGACTAAAGCAGAGAAGTTTGCTCTTGTCGAGCAGGCCGGGCAAGATAGAAGCTTAGAGCTAGTAGATACCGAACCATCAGGTCTAGAAGTTGTAGTTGCCGCGCGTCAGATGGTTGTGGGGGGTGAGGCAAAGAGCCAACCGGCAGCAGCGCTTCAAGAATTGGCAGAGATAGATAGGCGTCCGATCAAAGACTATGGCTTTGACGTAGAGCAGCTTGGGCCGGCCAAAGTAATAAGAACAGGATTAGAGTACCAGGCAGGCCAGCAGCCGGAAGTAACCGAACAAAACCTGTTTGAGAGAATTGGCGCTCTGCCACTGGAGCAGCAAGCGCAAGTGATCGGCGCTGGAATCAAGGCATATAACGGAGAGCTGACGCACCAGCAATTCAGAATAGGCGTAGGGGCAATTACTGGCTTGGGTGATGGTGTTGTGGGTCTGGCTCAGAGTGCTGAAAGTCTTGGAAGTTCAATAATTGGTGTAGCGCAGTTTAGTCGAGACGTAATGACCAATGATCCGGCAGCAATAGACACAGCAGGCAAAGCAGGTGAATCGCTCGGTAAGCTTATGGTTGGTGGCATTCATATCTTTGGGGCAGCAGATGCATATTTGGGCAGCTTGGGAGCCGCTACAACTGTTGGAGACTATGGCAAAGGCTTACGTGATGTAGCATGGCTTGGACAACAAATGAACCAGCGCTGGGAGGCTATGAGCCCAGAAGAAAAGACTAGGCTAGCAACAAAGTTGACAGTGGAGAACCTAGGCTGGCTAGCTGTAGGCTTTGGGGCGGATAGATTAGCTAAGAGTGTGAAGATAACCGAAGCCCTGGAAGCGCTCGGGACCGAAGCCAGTGCCATGGGATCGGGTGTAAGAGAGAAGGCCAGCAAGCTAATATCTCGCATCTCCGATGAGCTGATGCCGCAACCCATGGGCATGACAACTGACGGGCAGCGGATTGTAATACCGCGTCAAGCTCAGGACAATTACCATGCCATGTCCAAAGCTGACGATCTGGGCGGTGTCAATAAGCCAAAAGATGTAAACTCTGGCAATGTTGAAAAGCCTTCAGAAGTAAGTAGCAGCAGAGAAATCAAAGACGTTGAGAACGAACCAAAACAAGGATCATTGACGAACGTTCAGGCTCGTGACTGGTACAACGCAAAGATCGATGAAATCGATGCCATTGAAGGCACAATGAGAAAAACGAGCAATTCGGCAGAAGAAATTTTTGAGGCAACCACCAAACTCCGCAACGAAGCTAAGATTCGGGCACGTGAGCTAATGAAAGATAGAGAACTTAGAGAAAAGCTTGAGAAAGACAACCCTATTAAACTTTCAGAAGAGATCCTTGCCAAATATGGTGGCGACTACGAAAAAGCCATTGCTGCGTCAAAGAGAACCAATGCAGATGTGAATCGCAGAATTGAGGAATTGAGAAAAGAGCAAGAAGGATAAGCCAACTCATGAAGGACATTTTCAAACAACTATTAGATTCGAAGATCGATTGGGAGGAATCGCCTGAAACTAAGTATCTTCAGGCTCGTTTCAATGACAAAGTTGCCAGGCTGCGATTTAACGATTGGCCCGACGAAATTCTGTGCACCATATTCATTGACAGCGATGAGCAAGACTGGGAGGACTGGCCTGATCACTGGACCTTACCCGCACATCGGAAAAAACAGCAATCTGAAAATGTGCAACGGTAAATCCTTTTCGATTGACATTATGAAACATGCTTCAGAAGACCCTTTTCATTCCCAGAGATCTCAAACTCATTGAAGAACTTGCTTTAGAGCCTACACTCGAGCCGAGATTCAACTCCATTGGCGCGTATCTTGTTTGGGATGATGAGCTTCCATCTGGTATTACTCCTGATGGCTTGGACGTTTTGTCTAATCTTTGGACTGCTCGTTTTATTTCATAGAGGGCTAACTTTCTCTGACCATCCAGTGAACCCAGAGTACAGTCGTCGAGTTTGGGAGCAAGCGCTCAGCGAAATACCAAGCTGGCCTGGATTTCAGCGACTCAAGCTGAGTGAGGCAGATCAGAGTTACTTTGAAGAGATGATAGGAAAGGAAAACCCATATTGATTGTGCTGAGGACTTGTGGCTGCCGGCTTACTCAATCAGCGTGAGTGCGTAGAGTTGGTCATGAATGGCAACTTTTCGATTTTCTAGATAGGCGACTAATAGGCAGTCAATTTCGCGGTGCGATAGGTCTGATTTGTTGATTGTGTATTTCACTTTCAGTGGTTCGTGAATTGTGTTCGACTCGAATTTAACAGAACGCTTTGACGCTGATTTTGCTGCATCGACATTTTTGGTAAGTATAAAAGTTAAATTCTCTGGAGTCCAAACTTCGCTACTTTCCTTCTTACCTTCTTGATTCAATCTAAATGCTTTTCGTGCTTCCATAGATCGACTGAATGCGTCTTTCAAAACTTCAGGCACAACGCAGTGATATCGTTTGTCCTCGTCGCTCATAAAGAACTCGTTTCCTGTAAAGTCACCATATATGTGTATTCTTTGATAATTACCAAGGCTATCGGTAACATAAAAATTAGTCGAAGTTAAGTCCGTAATCGGAATTTCTGAGCCGTAGTCTTTTATTTTCAAAGAGCACAGCTGGCTGCCGAGATTTTTGAATTCTTCAAACTGAATTGGTGGCATTAATCCATAGCTGTATCCCGTGGGGCTCTCGCTGTCGCTAACAATTACTGTGCCATTGTCGGACAGCATTAGCATCGGTGAGTATTCAGAAAAAGAACGAACAACGAGAGCGTAGAGAAATTTAGAGGATGTTGATTTTGCTGGATTGCCTTTCAAGTCTTTGAGTCTTGCTGGTGGGTTTATCCGCGTAGCAAGGCAGGAGGTGAAGAATCGAGGCCGGGGAACCCATTTAGTTTCATGATTGTTGGCGCAGCCGCATGCCATTGCTGCCATTGCTCCGATTAGAAGCATGCTGCGAATTAAAGTGGAACCTTTAGATTTTGAAATCAAAGCGAACTCCAGTCGCTAACCCAGTTTGTCGTCACTTATCCTGCAACCTTCCTGTCGATGGTTTGCGCGCTTTCAAAACATTTCTGATCTTCTTGCTGCTCTTTTAATTCAAGGTGAATTTGGCCCAAATGCTTTAGGTAAATTGCAATGGCTGGGTGGTTGGCACCTAAGCGCGATTGATCAAGAGCAAGTGATTGTTCGTGGAGTGGCTTTGCCCTTTTAAAGTCGCCCTGCAAGAAGTAGAGCCCGGCCAGGTTGTTCAAGTCTCGTGCCATTTTGGGGTAGTTGCTGCCCTCCAGTTTCTTCTTCATTCGCAGCACTTGCTCAAATTTCTCTGCTGCTTTGCTGAATTCTCCTTGATTTCGACAAGCTCCTGCAAGTTCAGTGAGGTCCGCCAATACCGTTTGTTCTGCAAGTTCTGGTGTTGTGCCTCGCTGCAAATGGCCAGTTTGTAGATCCAGTAATTGTTGGTAGTAGTTTTCTGCTTCTATAAAGCGGCAGTGGCAATAGCAAAGCTCTGCAAGTTTGCGCAAGCAATTTTCAGTATCTTTGTAATTTTTGAGTCTTGCTACTTTGTTCAAGTCGCATAGACCCTGTCTATAAGCAACATCGAAATCTTGATACGGCATTTCTATATGTTGTCCCGACTCTTTCCAATAAGTAAGAGTGTGGCGTGATTCTTCACCATCCGTAGCTAGAGCCAGTTCATTGTGGGCAATCGATATTAGTAGTTTTTGGCATTCTTCAATATGGTTGTGACCAAAATGTAGCGCAGAACCAAGACTGTCTTTGTCGGCTTCCGTTTTTGAGTGCGGCCGCTCGGCCTGCCTTGACTCGAAGCGTGCAATCGCAATTTCAAGCGTAGACCTGGCCTCTGCTTTCATACCGCAAGCTTGATAGGCTCTGGCTAAATCCATCAGTTTGTAAGTGTAAGATTCTGACTTGTCTTGGTGCTCTAACTGTTGCTCACGAATGTTTCTCAGGTTCCATTCGAGAACTTTCTCCGTTGCCCCGTGG
>Ga0172379_10005835_pt1 | contig 16953 bp, 13 predicted proteins | sample GrowelOW334metaG_FD_119756 | JGI IMG/M metagenome (GOLD analysis project Ga0172379, IMG submission 119756) | Groundwater microbial communities from an aquifer near a municipal landfill in Southern Ontario, Canada - Groundwater well OW334 metaG | ecosystem: Environmental > Aquatic > Deep... | reverse complement strand
GGTTATCTTGCCCGCTTGCAGTTTTTGACAGCCATTGTTTCGTTCTGGACTGATGGCTTAGTAATGGCCAGGCAGCGCCTTGAAGTCGCTGCCGAGAGTGCTGTTCGATCTGCTGATACTGCTTTTGCTGGCTTTTGCTACGGCCACATCGTAGTCAATTCGTTTATTCTTGGTGCTCCCCTAAGGCAACTTATAGCAAGAGCCAGAGAAATTAGTTGGCTCACTCAAAGCAACAATGTTCTCTTTCACACCCTCGGTATCTTCAATCGGCTTGCCCAGAGGCTTTCATCTGATAGTTTGCCGGGTGTTTTAGAAGAGTTATCTGACGATGAGTACGAAGAGGAGATTAGGCAAGACAATATCTTGCTGGCTGCTCTTTATCTCGTCTGTATGATTCAGATTTATTATCTTGAGGGCGACTTGACTCGCGCCCTAGTCACAGCCAAGAAAGCAGAGCCGCTGTTGTGGGCCCATATCACCTTTGCTGGAGAGTGTGAGTACTGGTTCTATTTAGCACTAGTGATGGTGGCTAACTATGACAATGTTGATGCTCTTGAGCAAGAACATTATTTGACAAAAGTAGATGAGCATCTTTTGCATCTTAAGCAATGGGCTATCGATGGTTCCTTTAATTTCTCATGCAAATATTATTTGGTGGCAGCCGAGAAGGCTCGAATCTGCGGAGCGGATGCTGAAGCATTGCCTTTGTATGAACAGGCAATTACTGCAGCCCAGCAAAGTGGTTTCGTTCATATTGAAGCATTGGCTTGCGAATTGGCAGGCAAATATTGTCTCTCTCATAAGTTGACGACTGCCGGATTTGCATACTTAAAAGAAGCTCGGTTAGCAAACTTGCGCTGGAATAATGCGGCAAAGGTTAGACAACTTGATCGTCTCTATCCTGAATTAATGCCTTCTCGGGTGACATGGTCGCTCGACATGATGACGGTGTTCAAAGCTGCTCAAGCCATTTCAAAAGAAGTTGAGCTCGATAAGCTGCTCGATACATTACTGCGAGTGATGGCTGAGTCGGCTGCTGCACAACATGCAGTTTTGATATTGCAGCGAGATGACGAGCTCATAGTTCATTCAAGATCGAACGCAAAAATTGACGAGATGCCACTGAGCGGCTACAAAAATCTACCTCACTCACTTATTAACTATGTTCGTCGCACCTTAGAAACGGTGGCTGTAGCAGATGCTACCCACGACAATCTCTTTGGCCGTGACCCTTACTTTGAGCAAGTTAAAACCCGATCTGCCCTTTGTATTCCTATAGTCAAACAATCAAAATTGCTCGGCCTCATGTACATGGAGAACAATCTCGCTCCAGATTTGTTCACCTCCGATCGCATTGATCTTCTGCAGCTTCTGTCTGCTCAAATAGTCACGTCCCTTGAGAATGTCTTACTATTTGAGACCTTGAAAGCAAGAGAAACACAATACCGTTTGATCTTCGAGATGGTAGGGGTAGGCAAAGCCCAGGGTAGCGTTGCCACTAAACGCATAAATATGGTCAATGCTAAATTCTGCGAAATAACTGGCTACTCTGAAGAAGAGCTAGTTGGCATGGAGTTTCCCTATCTTACTCACCCTGATGATCGCGAGGAAGATGCAGCGCGCTTTGCTAAAGCCCTGGCTGATCCCAGTTCTGTTTACTTAATCGAGAAGCGCTATATTCGCAAAGATGGTTCGATCATTTGGGTTGAGGTTAATGCGGCCATATTGCGCGATAGCTCAGGGCGACCAACTGCTTCTGTGGCTATGGTGCAAGATATTACTGCCCGGCTTAAAGCTGAGGCAGATTTGCGAGCTCTTAACAGTGATTTAGAAGACCGGGTGCTACAACGTACTGCTGAGCTAGGCCTTGCCAAAGAAGCAGCTGAATTAGCTAATCAGGCGAAAAGCGATTTTCTTGCCAATATGAGCCATGAAATTCGCACCCCGATGAATGCTGTTATTGGCATGAGTGATTTGCTCAGTCGCACGGTTCTTGAACCTCAGCAGCAAGACATGGTCAATACCATAAATACATCGGCCGAGAGTCTGCTTGTTTTGATCAACGACATTCTCGATCTTTCTAAAGTCGAGGCCGGTAAGTTAGAACTGTCTTACGCTCCTCTCGACCTCGTTGATTTAGTTGAAGAGAGCATCGAATTGTTTGCCGAGTCTGCCAACGAGAAGAGAGTCTCATTGGTGGCCCACATCGCCAGCAATACTCCTTTGATGGTGCTGGGTGATACCATTCGCCTGCGACAAATTCTGCTCAATTTGCTAAGCAACGCCATTAAGTTCACCAGTGGTGGTGAGGTTTTGCTGGAGGTCTTTGCTGACTCCGCTGAGTCTGTCGGCGATATTAGCCAAGGCATTCGTAATGTTCAGTTTGTGGTGACCGACACTGGTATTGGCATGAACAGTGAATCAATCGATAATTTGTTTATGCCGTTTTCTCAAGCTGACAGTTCAATCACCCGCAAATTTGGTGGCACCGGTCTTGGTTTGTCTATTACTAAAAGACTTGTGCAGATGATGTCGGGTACTATTTCAGTCGATAGCGAGTTGGGCAAAGGCAGCCGCTTCGCTGTAAACATACCGCTACAGATTCTAGCTGAGGAAGACCGTTCGGTAGATCAAGAGAGACGCAACCTTTTAGAAAATCGCCGTATTTTAGTGGTTAATGCTCCGACCAGAGCTGTCCAAGTGCTAACTACCTATGGCATTGATTGGGGCTTTGAATTAAGTTCTGCTGATAGTTATGATGCCGCCATTGGGCTACTTGAGCAAGATCAAGAAGCATTTGACTTAGTCTTAGTTGATGGCGTTGATGTTGCGCAAGGCCTTGATTTTGTCGAGTTGGCTACTGCCAAAGTTGGGCCAGCTGTTCCGTTGGTTTGGTGCGGGCCTGGTTACTCAGAGCAGTTTTCTGCTTGTTTACGCAAGCCGTATAAACAGAGTCGTTTGTTGTCGTGTCTATCTGGTTTGTCGGCAGGGGCAGAGCGCGCCCTTTCTCTCGGCTCTTTAGAATTAGTCCCGGCCAGTGTTACTTATAACAAGTTCCATATATTGGTTGTAGAAGATCATCCGGTCAATCAAAAACTAGCGCAGCTTCAGCTGAAAGAACTAGGCTGCACTGTAGTGGCCGTTTCAAATGGCATGGAGGCCATTAAAGAAGTTTGCAATTCCACTTATTCACTGATATTGATGGATTGTCAAATGCCTGAAATGGATGGATTTCAGGCCACTCGGGCGATTCGCAAATTAGAAGAAGTAAGCGGCGGACATTCTATTATTGTGGCAATGACTGCTCAAGCTATGAGCGGTGATCGTGAGCAATGCATTGCTGCCGGGATGGACGATTATATAACTAAGCCAGTTAATCTAAAAAAACTTGAGATGATATTGCGGCGCTGGCTCACTCAGTCGCTGGTTGCAAATGCCAATGTTGGCGTCGATAGTGCCGCTAATTTTGCCCTTGATGCCGATAGCCACGAATCAATAATGAAGCAGTACCAACATACGTTCGCTGAGTGGGAAAGTTCAATGGATAGAGAAACTGCAGTGCAGTTGATGAACGAATTTGTGCAAGGTGTAGCCCAAACTTCTCGAGAATTGGGCCAAGCGATTTCGGCTCGGCAGTTGGCTGATGTCAAAGCCATTGCCCATCGCCTTAAAGGTTTGTGCCTACCGTTTTATGTCAATGAATACAAGAATGCCTGTGTGGAATTAGAAAAGGCCATCGCTGCAGTCGATTGGACAGAAATTGATAAACAATTTGCCTTAATTGAACAAAGTTTTTCCAATTTGCCTAGCGCTTGACAATATTTTAGTGGGAACTTAGTGCGACCTGGTTAGTCAGTGTCAGCAAAGATGCCTAAGCGTCAGTTCAAGAATCATTTAAAGAGAATAAAACCTTGGGCAGCAATTAATGCCCATTAATCACAGGCGTCAATGACGCTATACACATCAATTGGAGAGATCATGAAACAAGCAGTAATTTGTATTGTACCTACAGAAGTACAAGCAGAAAATATCGTTGATATGCTGAAAACAGCTGGATTTCTCAATACTGATATTTCAGTACTGATGCCAGACAGAACTGGTGTTCGCGATCTAGGCACAGAGAAGCACAGCAAGGCTCCAGAAGGAACTTCCGCTGGCGCAGCATCCGGAGCCGTCCTTGGTGGCGCTCTTGGTTGGCTAGCTGGCATTGGCGCTCTTGCCATACCTGGTGTTGGACCATTCGTGGCCGCAGGACCTATCATGGCAGCTCTTAGCGGAGCCGCTATTGGTGCAGCAACTGGCGGTGTTACTGGTGGTCTAATCGGCCTCGGTATGCCAGAGTACGAAGCCAAGCAATATGAAGGCAAATTGCGCGATGGTAACATCCTTCTTTCTGTTCACACTGAAAGTAACGATCAAGCTAAACAAGCTGAAGATATTTTCAAGAACGGCGGAGCTAAGGACATCATGCGCTCTGGCGAAGAAGCTGTGAAGAAGTAATTCTGACCTAGAAGCATTCAATCAGCATGTAGTGAGGCGGCCTGTAAAGGTCGCCTCTTACTGCTAGAATTATTCACCTCATGAATAAAGCAAAGAAATTATTTGGCTTCTCTTCTTTACTTGCTCTTCTGGCGCTATATGTGGTGCCTGCTCCGGCTTATTGCTGGAATGACTTTGGTCATATGGCTGTGGCCGGAATTGCTTACAAACAGCTCAAGCCCCAGGTTCGCCAAAGAGCCGATCGTCTGGTTCAGCTCAATCCAAGCTATTCAGTTTGGATTGCCGCTCTAGGCCCTACGGTACCTGAACAAGATAAAAACATGATGCTGTTTATGCTGGCCGCCACCTGGCCCGATGCCATAAAGGGTGATAGCAGCTATCAGTCTGATGGTTTAGATAGCGGCTATCGACCTGACGCTATCACTTCAAGTATCAATGCGGGCTATAGCGACAAGCTCTTACATAAGTACTGGCACTTCGTTGACTTGCCTCTCAGCCCTGATAAAACAAAGCTTTTGCCTGTGCCCAGCCCCAACGCCGAGACAGAAATTGCAGTATGTCGCTCAACGTTGGCATCAACCAGTTCAGACGAATTAAAGTCTTATGATCTCAATTGGTTATTGCATCTAGTCGGTGATTTGCATCAACCGCTTCACTGTGTCAATCGTATAACCAAAGAATTGCCCGACGGCGATAGTGGTGGCAATGCAGTAAAAATCTACGACAGCGATCCTCCTACTCTGCTGCACAGCTTTTGGGATGAAATTCTCAGTAGTGAGCGCAATCCCGCTAGTGTTATTCCATTCATTGCTGCTCTGCCAGCAGCTTCGGCTCGGCAAGCTGGCAATCTCAAAGTAGAAAAATGGGTGAAGGAAAGCTTTGCACTATGTAAAAGCAAAGTGTATGTTGCACCAGTTGGCATCAGCTCTCGAGTAGAGAAATTGACACCAGAGTATAAGCAATCGGCACTGCGTGTGGCCAAGCAGCGAGTAGCATTGGCGGGCGCTCGATTGGCCAATATTCTCAACGCTGAATTGCAATAAATTCGGCCACCAAATAAATACCGAGCTATTTACCAGTGTCTGGTAATCAGTTTTGTTCTTGCAATTGACTGAAAGTCAGTTGGAATCACAGGTTGAGCGGGCATAATCAGAAGTGTGCTCTGTTGGCGCTCAATATAGGAAATAGCATTGCCTTCGTCTTCGACTAGCTCTAGATCTAAGCCCGCTTTGCAGACTTCGGCAGAAGTCGAGCAATATAACTTGCAGCTAAAAGAATCAGTCGAATCTCTTTGCAACCTCCACTCCCAGCCGTCTTTTTCGCCTATAACAAACGCCAAGTGCATTGATGAGAGCTTTAACTGGCCTACAGCCTTTGCTGCTTCTGTAGTTCTATTGCCGGCATTCTTGGTCTTAACTTTTGGTGCCTTTGAATTTTATGGTGCCAAACATATTGAGATCGCCGCCACATTTTCTGCCGTCATCTGCCTGGCAATGATTGTCTATGTTGCTAGAGGCCAGATACTTCCGCAGAATTTTCGCCCTCTGTTGCCGCGCCTGCTGCACGAAATCAATAGCTATTCGATTGCCGCTCTCGTTTGTTTACCCCTCTGGGTAATATTGTATTTAGTGGCTGCTGCCTTTGTACCAGTTCATACAGCCATGGCCTTTGCTTCTTTTCTTGCTACAGCGGCAAATCTCTATCTGGGCGGCCCTTTCGGTGAAAAGAAACGGCGCCTCACTTCAAACATTGCTAGCACTAAGAAACAAAGAAAAGCGCGCAGCACCGGTGCAAAAGCTCCAAGCAAATCAGGCGAGAAATTCAAAAGTAATTATTTGGCCAAAAAGCCCGATGCGATTTGCAAATATTATCAGGTCTTCTTTACCAAGTCGGCCATAGCTCAGCTATTTGAACATAGTTTGTCGTTTGCTTACGCTGCCTCTGAGCGCGAATTAGTGATTGATGCCGAAGCACCGGGCTACGAAATTATTCCGCGGCACAAAGGCGCTAAGTTCACCAAATCGTCAATGAGTGTTCGCTATCTTGACGCTAAACCGCAAGAACGCAGTGAGCAATATCGCCAGTTTCTTGCTTCTTGGGCCCTGCGTATGGCTGCTGATGCACTATTGGCCGATCGCGCCAACGCTCTTGATAGTGTCATTTTCAATGCCTTTGCTTTGATAGTGGTGCCTGAGACCGGCAAAGATCAAAGGGGTTGCTTGCTGTCGGTGCGTGTCACCCGTGAAGATTTGGCCAAGTTAGATATTGCCCGGGTCGATAAGATCGCCTGCCTGCGTAAGCTTGGTGCTCGCTTAGGCACTGACTCAGCTTCTGTCTCTATTTATTCAAATAACCTGATTAATGCAGTGCAACCACTGCGCACCACTGCTAATACCAAAAACAATAGCGAATTAAAAGATAGTTCGCTCTCCCTCTCGACAATTGACCCAGTCGAATTCGAGCATCTAATAGCTCACCTTCTTAGTCGCATGGGCCTTCAATCAGAGCTGACTAAAGCTTCTCATGATGGTGGAGTCGATATTGTTGCCCTCGATAAAAGGCCAATTCTTGGTGGCAAGATTGTTATTCAAGCCAAGCGTTATAAGCGAACTGTACCAGTATCATGTGTGCGTGACCTCTATGGTGCTATGCAGCACGAAGGGGCTAGCAAAGCAATTCTTGTGACCACTAGCAAGTTGGGAGCGGATGCCTGGCAGTTTGCCGAAGGTAAACCAATTCAGCTGATAGAAGGTGCACATCTAGTTGACCTGCTGCGCCTGCAAGGCATTCAAGCGCATTTATAGAGCCAGCCTTAGAACTTGTACAAATCTTTCAGAGCCTGTTTAAGTTGGCTAACTGAACGCCATCTGTCGTCTCTGTCTTTTTCTAGACAGCGCAAAATAATGTCATTTAATTCTTGCGAGACGAAGCCGTCGCCGAGACCGATAGGTAGTGCCACTGGCTTTTCATATAGGTGCATAGCAAAAGTATGAACGGCACTTTCGCCTTTAAAAGGTGGTTCACCCTTGATCATTTCGTAGTACATGCAACCTAGCGAATAAATATCAGAGCGTTGATCTACTTCTTGGCCCTTGCATTGTTCTGGGCTCATATAAAGTGGGCTGCCGAAGACAAAGCCCGGTTGGGTTAGTTGAGCTGGTTTTTCGTCGTGGCAGGCATTGCATTTTGCTATGCCGAAATCGAGCAATTTGACATGCTGCGAATAGGGGCCAGGGTATGACTTATCGTCGTCGCTTAACTCTTCGATTACCATGACATTGCTGGGCTTGATGTCGCGGTGAACAATGCCCATATCATGGGCAAACTGTAAGCCCTCAATGACTCCGGCTATGAGCCGATAGGCCAGGTTTTCAGACAGTTTTTCGCGTTGATCAAGTATCGTATCGAGGCCATATCCAGCCAGATGCTCAAGCACCAAGTAAGGCAAAGGCTCGGCTCCGGGCTTGAACTTCACGTCTAGACCCTCAGTCAGATCTGAGAGAAAGCCGAATGAATACATGTGAACAATATTTGGGTGATTCAGATGGTTGATGATGGCCGCTTCACGCTTAAAGCGTTCTCGGCTTTCATCGGTGTCTGAAAAATCAGCATGGAGAACTTTTACAGCTACTGGAAAGCCAGCTTTTTCATGATGGCCTTTGTATACCGTGCTCAGACCGCCCCGGCCAATCACGCTTTCAAGCTTAAATCGCTTCTCGATAACAGCACCTACAAGCTTTTTGCCGTTATCCATGATTTCTATAGCCTCGTCGAACACCTCATTATTATCTTACACTTATCGGTTTTTCAGCCAGCCAACTGTAACAGTTGTGCCATTAGTGGCTTTGTCTAAGATACACATCAGCTTAATGCCTTGCTGCTCTTTCTCCGCATCCAGCATAAAGAGCTGGCCTTGGCTTCCGAGTTTTGCCATGAGCTTGGCGGAAGGAATGCGTAAAGTCCAACCAGCCGCCTTGAGAGCTTGCTGATACCATTGAAATACTGTTTCAGGAGAATCTTTAGTGCAGATGCTCAGGTTGGCTACCGGAGACCCTTTTGTTGAGTTAATGAAGGTTGTCTGAGTAACATTGCTTTTGTATGCTTGCACCGGAAAATTGCTAGGCGCCTGAGTGGTCATCCTCATGTTGCTCGCTGCCATTATGCTGCCTAGCTTTTGCTTAGCCGCTTCTACATCGGTGGGCGAGGTTTTCGGCGGCGTTTGCTGTGATGACTGGGCAACGGCCGCACCCAACCCAAAGCTATTGCCAAGTAAGACCAGTAGTGAAGTTGGAAGAACCAAATTGAACTTCAACTTTATTTCCCCTTTAGATAATTGGTATACAGACGCCGACACTATGTACTTCGCTCCAACGCTTCACCCGCACTTCGCCCAGTGAGCCATTGTAGCCTGTACCATTTTTCCAATACACATCTTTGTCCCAGAGCACCCAGCTTACATTTGGTATGTAAGGAGGAGCAGGGGTAAAGAAGGGAATTGGAGACGGACTGGTAGGCATTGGTGGGTTGACAACAGACGGCATGTTAGCGTCGTCAATCAGCTTAGTCTCATTACCATCGGCACTTTCACCAATTATTAGTGGTAACCAAGTTGGCGCCATAGCTATGGCTAGAGCCTTTGGCTGGCACTCCAGAGTCTCACCATCTTTGCTGAACACATAGAAATCTCTTTCTCCGGCAATGAGCCAGGCAATGGTGGTGGGGCTATTGAGTGTGGAATGAAGTTTGCTCGCGGTTATCTCGACACCGGGTTTGCTTATCATCTGATTGGCGCGGCTGACCATGTATTTTTCGAGTTTGTCGGTGCTGCCTTTTGGCACGCCGAAAATGATTTCATCAAGGGTGCGGCCAACCACATCTAAACCGATCATGTGAGCTGGTGGTGTCAATGAAGTCGAGCCTGTTCCACCGGGGAAATGAGTAGAGCCAGTGAGGCTGGTGGGAGTGTAATCATAGTTTTGAGTACTGAAGCCCTCGACTTTTAAAGGCACATAAAAGAACCAGTGACATTTCAATTGGTCCACATGTATTTTGAGAAATGAATGGGGAGCCGCTATTTTGTAGGCGTGGCGCGGGTTACTTAAGACCCATGAAGATGCGATTTCGCCTGTTGCCCCTGGTTTGACGGCTTGGCCTTCTACGGAGAAGGCGTTGGGAACTGGTTTTGTCCAGTTGGTGGCTTTGGTGCTGACTTTGTTTGCGATAAAAGGAGTGCTTGACACCAAATGCGGTTTGTCATTCCACTTAAACGGCACCTGCCAGAAATCATGGTTGCCAATCTGCAGGGGAGCGTATCCTTTTAAGAATGTCGTATTGCTAACTTCACCAGGAATTGGATTTCTCGTACATTTTGTCGTGGAGCTACCGGGCATGGAAAAACCAGGTGGTAGATAAAAGTTGTTGCTAGGAGTACCTGTTAGTTCGATGTTGCTTTCGGCATCGCGGTCCATTAAAGATGTCTGCCAGCCAGCACCAGGCTTAACTTCGGTGGCAGAGCCGACACCAATCATGCGGGTTGAGTTTTTCTTCGAGAGATCGGTAAAGAAACCATGTAAGTTCGAGGCATCGGTAAGCTTGTCAGCTAGTGAGTTGCTAATTGACTCGGCACCCTGAAAGGCAGAATCAGCGTTGCCTTTGCCGCCGCCGGCATTGCTATCTTCGGCATTGATAGCAATGACCATGGCCTTAGACCAAACTCTGTTAATTCTATTAAGGTTGACTCTGCCATCGCCCATAACATTGTTGTTAATAGTGTCATTGGTGCAGTCAAAGAAACATCTCTGATTGGCTGCGGGGGTAAGCATCACACTTGGTTCACTCAGTACTTCTTTGCCCACGCTCAAGGCACCGGCATCGGTGGCGTTTTTTGTTTCTCGCTGACCGCCCATATAAAGACAAATAATGATAAAGCCAATGCCGAGCACCATGAGCGTTAATGCTAACGCTGCAGCAAAGGCAGTTACCGAGCCCCGTTTGCTTCGTTTCTCCACTGTGCTCATTAGCCTAAAACCTCCAGATGCATGATCAATTGAAATGTGGTGTATCTATTCAGGTATTGTCGAACCGACAATCGGTTCAACATCCCCTGCTTTGAAGGTATAGCCAGCGAACCCTGGCACGGGTACAGGTAATTTCACTTCCATAACTGTTACGACAGAGACAGAGCCGACCCCCTTTGACGGATAGTCAAACTCACTAATGGCAAGGCTTTTGACGATGGCCGAAGCTTGGAAGGTGGCTAGAGCTTTTTCGGCCGCAGCATGGGCCGCACCACCGTTTGGTTGATTGGCAGCTGCTCTTGCTGCATTTTTTGCGGCAGTATCATTCATTGAGTTGGCAATGATCATGACTGTCAGATCAAGTAGAAATAGGGCGATAGGAACTAAAATAGTTGCTGCCAGAATGGCCTCAATTAAGCCACTTCCACGCTTTGCTCTGTTTCTCATTGCCTCTTCTTCTCCTGCTCTTTTCGGTCTATGGTGCGTAGTCGGGGTTTTCCATTTGGCGCTCGGCGCTTATTTGAAAGGTCATAGGGCCGTTCAGCCCTGGCACGTTTATAGCAGGCACTGGGATAGTTAGAAAAGGACTGCCAACAACCGTTGTTCTCACCATGACAATACGGTCTGTCACTTTATCGGGACCAGTTTGGCCATCACGATAGAAAATCTCGGTTTGGGGATAACCTTGAACCTTAACCAGGTGACCCATACCGTTCAGCCATTGGTCGGGAATGCCCTTACGCACTGCACCGGCTACATTTTCGGTGTCAGCGCGCTGTAGTAGTGAGGCTTCGTGGACTTGGTTGTAATTGAGAACCATACAAAGGCCGTAAGAGACGAGCACTGTCAGCATATCTAAGAGTGGAAAGAAGAAAAAGATCAGCAGTATGGTGAGGGCCGGTGCGAATTCAACTATTGAATTGCCACAAGCTCTGCGTATCTGGCGTTTGTGTCTGAACTTGTCCATTCTCTCTCTCCGCTTCAGAAGCATGCACTTCTAGCTTTTGCGCATACCTAATATACGCAGTGCCCACAACTTTTAGAGGGACACCAGATTAGAATTGTTGATTCATTGGCTTTTTTTGGATTACGGTATTATGGGGGTTGGTAGTGCTAGTGGGCAAAAGACTCTAATCATGACTGACGATTTGGCACAAGAGCCCGGACAAGATTCAGAACAAAACCCTGGTCAAGAGCCAGGCGCTGACCTAATTAGCGTGCCAGAAAAGCCTGCTACTAATGCTGCTGAAAAGCCGAGAAGAGTACCCAAGACACTCTTATTTAATGTTCCTACGGCTGAAGCAATTGAGACTTATGCAGCCGCCGCGGCAGCAGCTGCTGCTAGTAAGGCGCAGCCTGACAGTGCCAATAGTGCTAGCGCTGGGGCAGTTAATGCCTCTGAGCTTGAGCAGCAGGCTGAAGTGAAGAAGCAGACTGCCCAAAAACAATCAGCGCGCCGTGTTGCCAAGACTTTGCTCTTTAATGAGATTAACCTTGATGCTGTTAAGGCTGCGGCCCAGGCGGCCTCGGTTGAACCAGCTGCTGTGGTGGAGACTAAACCTGCCAGTCGTCCTTCTGTAACTGGCGAGAAGAAGTTGCGCAAGATTGCCAAGACATTGCAAGAAACAGCTTTGGGTAGCTTTGGTCAAGATAGTCTTCATACCCCTGATCGCGACCCGGCCCAGACAATTTCTCAGCCCCAGCCCGTTGCCGATGTGAGTAACGAGACTCAAGGTGCTGCTCTTGAGCCTTTACCCACGCCAGTCGTCAAGCCAAAACGCCAGCAATTTGTAGCTAAGACCATGCTTGACCACAGTATTTTGTGGGATACAGTTTCGAAGTTTGAGGCGAAGATGGAAGTGAAAGTAGCTGAACAGCTGCTTGAGCGTGCCAATGAGCCAATCAAGCCCTTCATTGATATTGTCTGCAAAAAGCAGGCCACCCCATGCTCGTTTGTTTGGGACGCTACAGACACCAGAGAACGTTTTCGTTATTGCGACCTCTGTAAGACCCCGGTCTATAACTTTACTGGTCTTGAGCAACCAGAGGCCGATGAGCTAATTTTTCAGCGCGAAAATCGGCGCAATGCCACCTTGTATAAGCGCGCTGATGGCAAGTATATGACCGTCAATTGCCCTGTGGAAGTGAAGCGCAAGCGCGACATGATCTACATGTCGTTTGGCGGTGTTCTGCTCTTTATAGCGGCAATTGCCTTCATGATTTTGATGCCCCGCGCGCCCAAGCCTGAGCCAGCTCAAGTGCCGACTGTTCAGCCAGGTGTCACTACTACAGCTCCAACTACAACTGCAGCTCCTAATGCCGCTTCCACTAGAACCGCTGGCGCTGCACCTTCTACTGGCGCTGATGACGGTTCTTTCCATATGGTCAATGGCCAGCGGGTCTATCCTAATAACTCAGGAGCTGGCATGGCACCTGTTAATTTCCCCGCCCCAGTGCAAGGCCCTGCTGCCACCACCGATGCGGATGAAAGCGGACAGTTCTGGCAATACGATGGACAGCCCCCGGGGACTACTCCTGCGCCTGCTCCAGCTCCTGCGCCTCAAAGTGGACAGCGCTAATTTACAGAAGTTTTTCTTCTACTCGATTCTGAAGGTTGTGCGACCAACTTTTATAATGTCATTTGGTGCCAATTGATACGGTGTAGAGATCAATTTGTCATTGACTGTTGTGCCGTTGCTGCTCATCAAATCTTCTAGCCACCAGCGCCCTTGGTCCCAATAAATTTTGGCATGGTCGGCTGAAGCATAGCCATCGTCTGGCAAAATCACCTGATTTTCTGGGGCCCGGCCCAGATTGATGGTTGGTCCTGACAATGTATAACTTTCGTTGGTCGTCAAGTTTAAGAGTACCGGTAGGCGGCCTGCTTGAGGAGGATTTGATGACATCTACTAACTGGCTCCTGATGACAACTGCTAGCATTTGCTAGCTCTTACTTATTGATTATTGTAGATCATGGAAAAGTGGAATTAGGCCAGTCATTTTTTAAAGCGGCAAAGATGACGTCGTCTACCCAAGTGTCTTTGAGCCAGATGCTTTTGATGAAGTGTCCTTCTTGCCTCAGCCCGACTCGCTTCATTAATGCCATTGAGGCTAAATTGCGCGGATCGACTGAAGCCGTTACTCGGTGCTTTCCTAACTTATATAAAAGTAGGTTAAGTAAGGCTGACAAAGCTTCTCTGCCGTAACCCTTATTTTGATATTGAGGATGCATAGTAATGCCAACCTCTGCTAGCCGAGAATCGCGACTGCTGATTTGTATGCCGAGGTCACCTATTAACTTTAGCTCTTCTTTTAGAGTGATACCAACTTGATACCACTCTCCGTCACAGTTGAAATTTTCAGGCTTGGTTCGCTTTATCAGTTCGACTACCTGTTCGAGCGATTGCGGCTGCCAGCTCTGAAACCGCGCTACCTCCTGTTTTGAGCGGTAGGCGTGCATTGCTTCGGCATCAGCAGTGGTGAGATCGCGAATGACGAGGCGGTCTGTTTTTAGCTCTTCAAACATTCAAATAGTTATAGCAAGCCTTTGACCTGCATGTGAAATTTCTTTTGTGACGATGAAGCTAGTGAACGCTTTTGTTTGTGCTCTTGGTGCGACGCAATAACAGCTGTTTGGCTTTTCGGTTGCAGTTGCATGGCACTGGCTAAGAGCAGCAAAAGAGCGGCTAGACTGGCGCTATACAGCCCGGCTAGACGAGCTTGTGGCGGTGACATCACCAGAGCAAAACCACGCTCCGCAATACGAGCACAGAAGAGAAAAACACTTCTGCTGAGAAAAGAAAGGTTTTCAAGGGTTGCGCTAAAGAAGTTTCTTCCTTGCATGTGGCGCAGTTTCTTTGCTGGTGCGTGCACCACTCTGATAGGTGAGTTGCCGCTGATAAAATTCTTTAGTATGTATTGGGGCGATCTAAATTCAAGGGTCTGAATTTTGTATCCCCGCTCTTGTTCTTCCATCTGATATTGGCGCAGCATGCCGGCTTCGGTTTTAATATTCATTCTTTTTGCAAACCACTCGGACTCTCTGCTAGTTCCATAATTACACTCTGCTATTTTCATAATTACTTATATTGCCTCCAGCAGCGACGAACAATTTAGAGGAGCAGAATTAGATAATACATAGAGGTTGTGATCGTCGCGTGTGCTAAAGCACTAGCAAACCCAAGCAGGTATTGCTATCAGCTATTTGCGAATAGTTCGCTTATCAGTCTGTGGTATCAGATTTTCTCGAAGCAATACTGCTGGTGGTGCAGCATTTATTCGTGCATCAACTTCTCAGTTGAGATTGAGTCAGCTTTGGCAAATATTGCTTTGGCTTCTTGTTCTCTGCCGGTTTGAGCAAGTAGGCAGGCGTAACTATTGAGCGCCTGATAGATTAAAGCCTTATCGTCGGCAAAAGATTGTTCAGCTAAAGTCATAGCTTCTTTTAGTTCTTTTTCGGCGTTAGCGTAACGATTTTCGTCTCTATCTAGCTGGCCCAATTTAATCAGCGCTAAAGCACTTTTTCGGCCATATTTTTTATTGTCAGCGCTACTGCCAGCGCTAGCACCCTTATAAATTGTTAGGGCTTCAGTGAGGAGTGGGCGCATCATGGGCAGTCTTTGTTGGCGGTTGTAGCACTCTGCTAGCAGCATATCTATGCTCGCCACCTCTGGGTTATTGCTGCCTAGAAGGTTTTTGTAGACACCGCGCGCACGGGTGAGAAGTACTTCTGTGTGCTTGTCCATGGCGGCGCCAGCGAGGCCACGGTTAACATGATCAATCGTTGTAAATGTAATTGGTGCCAAAATTCGCTTCATACCGGTTTGCGACTCGCTACCGGGCATGGCCAAATCGTCGAGTTCTTTCAGCAAAGAATCATAGGCTTCGAGTAAAACCTGGCCATTTAATTTGGCAATTTTTTCATTGACTACTTGCAGGTCATCATACATTTTTGCTTTAGAGAACAGTGTGCGCTGCATGCGCAATGCTGTCATCAAGCGGCCGCGATTAGAAAACTTTTTTCGAGCGGTCTCTTCTGCTGACTCTAACACCCAGCGGGCCTGCTCGTACATGTGGTTGTCTGTAAGGGTCTGAGCAATGGTTGTCTGGCTGTTCCATATGGTCTTCAGTAATACAGTGCAATGATCTGGCTCTGGCCCATTGTCACAGGACATGTAAGCAATTACTGCTGCCACCATGACGAAAAGAGTCCAAAATGAAAAGCGCAAATATTTGATTTCTAGGCGCTGTTTGGTCGGATGTTGTACCGACTTAACTTTGACAGAGCCAGACTGTGGTTGAATTGTTGGCAGGTCTTGCAATAAGTCAGAAATGGACTGATAGCGGTTTTCGGGCAGCTTTTCTAGACATCTGAAGATAAGTGCTTCCATACTTTTATTGATATTTAGCTCGGGCACCACTTGGTGAAATGCCAGAGGTGCCTGATTAACATGCATGGTCATGGTGTCATAGGCAGTATCGCCACTTAGCGGCGGCACACCGGCCAGAGTTTCGTACATGAGACAGCCGAGAGAATAAATGTCCGAACGATTGTCGAGAGGCTTGGCCTGACATTGTTCTGGGCTCATGTAAAGAGGGCTGCCGAAGATGTCGCCTGTTTGTGTCAGTCTGGTCTGCTCTTGGGCAGCATTGGGCAGCAGCTTTGCAATACCAAAGTCGACTATTTTTACTAACTCAGAGCCGTCGTCACCCTTAATTAAGACCAAGTTACTGGGCTTTAAATCGCGGTGCAAAATGCCGTTTTTATGGGCGTGCTCTAAGCCCATGCAGGTTTGGCGAAACATATGAGCGGCTCTATCGAGCCCCATGTGACCAATCTCTTCAAGCACTTCACTAAGATTCTTGCCATCGAGGCAGTCCATAACTAAGTAAGCTTGGGTGCCGACAATACCAAAGTCATAAATACTTATAATATTTTGGTGCTTCAGCGAGCTAGAAGCTTTGGCTTCGTGTTTGAAGCGTTCGATAGCTACTTTGTCAGAGTCGTCGTGTAATAGTTTTATCGCTACAACACGGTCCATTAGGCGGTGACGAGCCTTATAGACAACGCTCATGCCGCCTGTGCCAAGCACTGAAAGAATCTCATATTGATCGGCAAACACTTGGCCGATCATGGGATCCGCTATCTCGTGCTCTAATTCGTGACCATCCACAGGGCACTTGGACCAGAGGGTTTCGAACCTAGCATCGCATTTGGGGCAAAATTTCAATTACGATCCTTGCAAGACTAGTTGAGCAAGATAATTAGGTTGTACCAGATATATGTTCCCATTTGAAGGCCTTGCCTTCTATCTCTGTGTCTGACAGGCTACATATTTGTCAAACAGCGCTAAATAATTTGGCACTCCTCAGCCAAATTTGCGTCACTGTTTAGACCTGAATGACGTTTTACTAGGAGCCATAAATGAATTTGAAT
>Ga0172379_10005834_pt1 | contig 16954 bp, 17 predicted proteins | sample GrowelOW334metaG_FD_119756 | JGI IMG/M metagenome (GOLD analysis project Ga0172379, IMG submission 119756) | Groundwater microbial communities from an aquifer near a municipal landfill in Southern Ontario, Canada - Groundwater well OW334 metaG | ecosystem: Environmental > Aquatic > Deep... | reverse complement strand
TTATTTAATAATTCATCAAATTTATCAAGTTTACGCAATAGTATTGGTTTGTGATGTAAAAAATAGGCTTCAAGATGACTATTTAATTTTTTTTGATCCTTATCAAGCCTAAATAAATGATGCCCATCCTCATCTTTAAAAACAAAAATGCTTGGCAAACCTATGCCTAATTCTTTAACTAACCTTCTTTTATAGACGGTTGCCCAATTTTCAGCTATAAGTAAACTGAATGCTAATGTATTTGGTGAAAAAAGTTTCTTCATTAAATTATATCTTCTCTAAATTATAAGTCCACCCCGGTTGCCACTGCCACGGAGCGGTTACGGCTTCTTTAAGCGGCACTTTATTAATCAAATTTTCCAAACCATATTGTGTAGCGCGCGAACCAACAATCATTATTTTATTACCATTATATTTTTCTAATGCTTCAGCTAAAAATCCTTTAATTAACTGCGTCGTTTGTTCATAGCTCTGACCATTTGGAAAAGGTTTGGTGACGTACTCACCACGATGGGGTCCAAAAACTTCTTCGGTAGGCCGCCTGGTTAAATCACCATAATCACACTCACGCAAACGTTTATCTTTAATAATTGAGATACCCGAACTTCTAAAAGCAATCTCTGCCGTATTATAAGAACGCTTTAAATCAGAACAAAAAACTGCTGCCAGTCCACTGTTATCTTTATATCGTTCCCCTAGCTCACCTGCCTGCGCTTTACCCAATTCAGATAGCTCAACATCAAAGCAACCAGAAGATAATCCAGCTTCGTTATCAAGCGAGGTAGCATGCGATTCAAAAATAATTGTAACCATATATACAAATAAATTTAGCTCATTTATTCTAAATGCCTATATTTACATTCGTGACTTTTGGCTTCGTCAGCCTCTATGAAAGTATTAGTCTTAATAGTTTGTACTATCTCATCAATAGTTGCCGCATATTCATTTTTTAACTTCTCTATATCCTGCGCCTTAGCCACAAAGCTTTCCGAAAATTTATTGGGTTCTAAATACCAATATTGCATGGCCACTATTTTTTCACGCAAAAATTCTTCAGCTGCAATTTGATAAATTATCAACTGGTCTTTATCTACCTTTTCCAAGCCACCTCTAGGCTCGCCACCGGTCTTATAGTCAATAATAGTTCCCCCGCCATCTACCTCATCAAGCCTATCTATTTTGCCTACAAATTTATAAGGCCCCATAGCTATCTTAAAAAATTGCTCTAGGTATTTGGGCTTTGGCGGATGAGCTGAAATTTCAGTATAAAAATTCTTTAGTTGCTGTGGGCCGCGCTTGGTGCGATATTCTTCTTTTTGTTTTTTAGATTCATACCAATCATCTATCCAAGCAGCTGTAAAAAAATCTTTTAACTCCTGCTCACTTGGCAATTTGGGTAAAGTTTTTTTAGTATTAGCAAACAAGCCTACTTGCTCACTAGCCAACCTTTGTTGCCAAGCGCGTAAATATTGTTCTAGGGCCTTATGCATCGTACTACCAAAACTCAAAGCTGCGGCTCCGGGCGTAGGAAGTTTCAATAAATAACGATATTTAAATTCCAATGGACATTTGCGCCAAGCTGACACTGAGCTAAAAGAAAAAGTTTCTGGAACTGGATAATGCGTAATTTGTTTGGCAATTACTGCGGGGCTAGGTGACTTTAATTTTGCAGCTGGAGAACTGTACTCATCTTCACTCACATACCCAAGCTCATACAAAAATCGAGATGGTTTGCGTACTGTTTTACCAAAATAATCCTCGGCCCGAGTTAAGAACAAACCATTCTTAGCTCGAGTGAGCCCTACATAAAAAAGTCTTCTTTCTTCTTGTAAATGCACATCGCCTTCGGGGAGAATTTCTTTTATTAATGCTTGCGGCAACTCAATCGGCTCGCGTCTTTCTGTACTGGGGAACCGCCTATCTACTAATTGAACAATAAATACATAAGGCCATTCTAAACCCTTAGCCGAATGTACTGTAATAACTTTCACGGTTTCTGGGCCTTCTTCATAATTCTGCGGTAACTCTCCTTCCTCTCCCGACTCTTGCTCCATTTTCAAATATTGCAAAAAATTATTCAAACTTTTATTAATACTATCAAGCTCAAACCGCTGAATACGTTCATAAAAACTAGTCAGATACTGAGCCTCACGCACCAAAGCCGGATGAGCCACACGCTCATTAATACCCAAATCTTCTACCACATGCACATAAACTTCAGCCGATAAGTGTTCGCGTGCCAAACTAGTATGTTTATCTAAGAGAGCTAAAAGATTGTCAACTATTTTTATTCCACCATCACTTAAATTAATTAAACGCGATTGTTTTAAACTCTCATACAAGGAAATGGTTTTTTTATTAGCCTGATATAAAAGCTTGGCCAAATCATCTACTGACATTTGGAAGGGCTCCATATTTAAAACGCGGTACAAAGCCTCTGATTCATGATAATTATCCAACAATTTGAGATAAGCCATTATATCTAAAATAATGGATTCACTATAAAGCCCTCGACTAGCCACATAATCAAATGGTATTTCATATTGTTTTAAAACTTGCAAAAATATGGGCGCCGAAGAATTAGCCCGTACTAAAATAGCAAAATCGCTCCAGCTAGCACTCTGCTTTTTTTGTAATTCAATAATTTTTTTTACCACACCTTCGGCCTCATCGCCCGCCGCCGCAAAACTAAAATAGCTAATTTCACCCTTACCTTTTCGATCAGCTTGTAATTTTTTAGATAAACTTTTTCCTTCGGTGGCCAATTTTACCTCCAGGCGATAAGGATTATTAAGCTGAATAAACTCATAAGCAGTATCCAAAATATTTTGATAACTACGATAATTAGTAGTTAAAAATATTTCCCGCGCCCGAGGATAATCTTGTTTAAATTCCAAAATATTGGAAATAGAGGCACCTCTAAATTTATAAATAGACTGGTCATCGTCCCCCACCACTGTAATATTACTATTCTCACCACCTAATAATTTTATTAGTTCGTATTGGGCATAATTAGTATCCTGAAATTCATCCACTAAAATGTATTTAAATTGTTTTTTAAAATGTTCCAATACTCGGGGTCGGCTGCGCAAAAGTTTAACAGTATAATTAATCAAGTCACCAAAATCCAAACAACTGCTATCTAGTAAAAGTTTTTGATACACCCCATAAGCTTGCGCCACTTCATTAAGACGCAAACCCTCTGACTCATCAATATTAACTAATTCTACATTTTTAACCTTACTCTTACTCTTTCTCTTACCTTTCTTTAAAAACTCTGCCTGCCCAGTATTCAACTTCTGTGACTCGGCAAATTTTAGATAATCCTCAGGATAAACTTCCTCATCTTTAGCGCGAGAAAAATGCTGTAGCAGTGCATGAATAAATTTAGTAGGATTACCTAAGGGGCGATAATAATCCAAATTAAATTTATCTAAATTATTTCGTATTATCATCCACTGTTCGGTAGAAGTAAGTAATCTAAAATTGGTCGGCAGGCCGATTTCTAAACCCCAATCTTTTAAAACTCTTTCGCCGAAGCTATGAAAGGTGGACACTAATATATTTACATAACCTGTGGGTAGTAGTCTATCTACCCGCTCTTCCATTTCCCCAGAAGCCTTGTCAGTAAAAGTTAAGGCTAATATTTCTTCTGGACGAGCCTTGCCCTGCTCTATTAACCAAGCAATACGACGAGTAATAACAGTGGTTTTGCCAGTACCAGCGCCAGCCACTATCAACAAAGGTCCCTCGCTATGCGTCACCGCCTCTTTTTGCTCAGGATTCAAATCTTTAAGTAAATTAGTAGCTAAAATAGACTTAGACATAGCCTTATTTTAGCATGGATTTATGAGTAGCAAAAACCACCAGCAATGCCAGCGGTTTATTTAAAATTAAGGGGTTGAGGTTTGGTGTATTTTCTCTAATCGCACCAATCTTGTTAAGTGGATTAATTTACCCAACCCCTCTTTATTCTTTTGCCACACTTTAATATAAAATAAAAATCATGTCAAGACTAATGTATTTAATCACAAAACAGTCCGCCTAGGCGGACTGTTTTGTTTTTGTATAAATTTTGTATAAATATAGTTTACTAATCCTCAACAATCCTCGGCCCTACACCTTTACGCTCCCTGTGTTTGCGTACAACCTTAATACGAGCTAACTCACGTTCTATCTTAGCAGTAAGGCCAGTATAATCTTCTGCTTCAATCTTTTTCTCTTCCATAGTTTTCTTAGCTCTCTCGCGGGCCTCTTCAGCTCTTTTTACATCTATTTCTTCAGCCCGTTCAGCTGTATCAGCGAGCACTACTACCTGCCCGGGTTTTACTTCAATAAATCCACCAGACACTGCCATACTTATTTCCTCACCACCAACTTTCACTCGCACCTCACCGGCCACCAATGATGATACCAGTGGTAAGTGGTCAGGCAATATAGTAATCTCACCCATTTTAGTAGGCAAAGTAATACTCTCTACTGCTTTAGCCTCAAATACTACTCTCTCTGGTGTGGCTATTTTAAATTCAAGAGTCTTCATAATATAAAATTGAATAACTTTTCTGGATCCTGAATCTAGTTCAGGATGACAGCTACGCTGTCACTTCATCAATACTGCCTTTCATATAAAATGATTGTTCTGGCTTAGCATCGTGTTTACCTTCCAAAATCTCCTTAAAGCTACGCACTGTATCTGCTAAAGTAACATACTTACCAGGAGTGCCGGTAAAAGTTTCGGCCACGAAGAATGGCTGAGACAAGAAACGCTGCACTTTACGAGCGCGTGATACTAAAATTTTATCATCTTCGGAAAGTTCATCCATACCTAAAATAGCAATTATGTCTTGTAAATCTTTATAGCGCTGCAAAACTCTCTGCACTTCGCGAGCAGTACGATAATGTTCCTCACCTACAATCAACGGATCTAAAATAGTAGATGTTGAATCTAGTGGATCCACAGCTGGATAAATACCAAGCTCAGTTAAAGCACGATTCAACACTACAGTAGAATCCAAATGGCCAAAGGTAGTAGCCGGGGCTGGATCTGTTAAATCGTCAGCTGGTACATACACAGCTTGCACTGAAGTAATAGAACCATCTTTAGTTGAAGTAATACGTTCTTGTAGCTCACCCATGTCAGTAGCCAAAGTTGGCTGATAACCTACAGCCGAAGGAATGCGCCCGAGTAGTGCCGACACTTCCGATCCTGCTTGAGTAAAACGGAAAATATTATCAATAAATAAAAGCACATCCTGTTTTTCTTCGTCACGGAAATATTCGGCCATAGCGAGCCCGGTCAAAGCTACCCTGGCACGAACTCCGGGTGGTTCATTCATTTGGCCGAAGACTAATGACGTTTTGGCTAATACACCGGAATTTTTCATATCATAATATAAATCATTTCCTTCGCGCGATCTTTCGCCAACCCCAGCAAACACAGAAAAACCACCATGCTGCGAAGCAATGTTGCGTATCAGCTCTTGAATAACCACCGTCTTGCCTACGCCAGCGCCACCAAACAAACCCACCTTACCACCTTTTACGAAAGGACAAATAAGATCAATAACTTTTATACCCGTTTCAAAAACCTCGGTTTTAGTAGATTGGTCTGTAAACTTTGGACTGGGCCGATGGATAGGATATTTTTTATTTGATTTAATGGCTGGTTGGTTATCGAGTGGAGCACCTAAAGCATCCACCATACGACCCAAAGTCTCTTTACCCACTGGGACACAAATAGTAGTACCAGTATCGCGAACATCTAAACCACGAGCTAAACCATCAGTGGAGCCCATAGCTACGGTACGCACACTGCTACCACCTAAATGCTGTTGAACTTCCAACACCAAAACTTCACCAGAACCCATAGTTACTTCCAAAGCTTGATAAATTGGGGGTAATTCTTTGGCAAAGGTAACATCGACCACTGCGCCAATAATTTGTGTAATTTTACCAGTATTCATAAAAATTTAAAATAATGGATCAAAAATTGTAAATTAAAAATTAGTATTTAGAAATTTAATTATTATCCTTCCACTGCTACCCGGCCTCCGGTAATATCTGCTAACTCTGTAGTGATAGAAGCCTGACGAGCCTGATTAAAGGCTTGAGTCAAAGAATCTATCATATCTTTAGCAGCCTCAGAAGCATTTCGCATAGCAAGCATTCTGGCGGAATGTTCTGAAGCGTCAGATTCTAATAGTGATTGATAAATTTGGATTTCTAAAAGTCTTGGCAATAATTCTTCTAACACCTCATCAGGCGAAGGCTCAAATGTATATTCATAATTAAAATCAGACAATGAATGACCTGTTGCCACGAATTCACTTTCTGCCTTCCTGACTCCTTGCCTTCCTGACTCCTGTTCGATTGGTAAAATTTGTTTAAGTCGGGGCTTTTGAGAGATAGCTGAAATAAAATCAGTATAAGCCACCAACACCTTATCATATTTACCGCTTAAATAATCATCCATCAAAAGTTTAGCTAAGGGGGTTATGTCTTCTGTTTTGGTAGTAATATCGGCTTTAGGAAATTCTGCCACAATACTTGAACCTTGCCGCAATAAAATATCACGACCACGCTTACCAACAGTTACCACATCGGCTTCCAAACCAACTGATTTTAATTGCTGTTCAATAATAAACTTCTGCATTTTTTGTACCAATTGATGATTGAAACCGCCACATAAACCTCTGTTAGAGGTAATTACAACTACAGCCACTTTTTTAAGAGTTTCCCGCTTTTGTAACAAAGGATGGTGCGATTGATCTGTGCGACTAGATAACTCGGTCAACATCTGCCAAGCCAAATTGGCATAAGTGCGAGTCGCTAAGGCGTTTTGTACTGCCTTACGCATTTTAGCAGCCGACACCAACTCCATAGCTCGCGTAATTTGACGAGTATTTTTGATGGAACGTATACGGCGTTTAATTTCTCTAGTAGCTTGGGGCATAAACCTGTAAATTTCTAAATCCTAATTTCTAATGTCTAAACTACATCCTTTTAGCTTCAGTAATGGCTTTTTTCAAACCCTCTTCAATCTCTGGGGTAATTTCTTTTTTATCTCTAATTTCTTGAATAACTGGTTGACGTTCAATATAATCATGGAAACGCTTTTCAAAAGAATTTATTTCATCTACTGCCACATCATCCAAATGACCGTTCACCACTGCATATAATATAGCCACCTGATGTCCGACTTCCATGGGCACATACTGACCTTGTTTTAATATTTCTGTAATACGCTTACCTCTTTCAATTTGCTTTTTAGTAGCCTCATCTAAATCAGAACCAAATTGGGCAAAAGCAGCTAGTTCACGGAATTGAGCTAAGTCTAACCTCAACTTACCAGCCACTTTTTTCATAGCTTTAATTTGCGCAGCTGATCCTACACGCGAAACAGATAAGCCAATATTTAAAGCCGGTCTAATACCTTGGTAAAAAAGGTCGCTTTCCAAATAAATCTGACCATCAGTAATAGAAATAACGTTAGTAGGAATATAGGCTGATACGTCCCCAGCTTGAGTTTCAATAATAGGCAACGCAGTTAATGATCCGCCGCCGTATTCTTTATTTAATTTAGCTGAACGCTCTAATAAACGTGAGTGTAAGTAAAAAATATCACCTGGATATGCTTCACGACCTGGTGGACGGCGAAGTAATAAAGAAATTTGTCTATAAGACACGGCGTGTTTAGAAAGATCATCATAAACCAAAAGTACATCTTTACCTTTGTCCATAAAATACTCTCCCATAGCGCAGCCGGCATATGGTGCCAAGAAAGAAAGTGAGGCTGGTTGAGAAGCACCCGCTAACACCACGGTGGTGTATTCCATCGCCCCTTGTTCTTGTAATTTAGCCACTATCTTAGCAATTTTGGATTCTTTTTGTCCAATAGCCACATAAATACAAATCACGTTCTGCCCTTTTTGGTTAATGATAGTATCAACTGCCACAGCGGTTTTGCCGGTTTGCCTGTCGCCAATAATAAGCTCGCGCTGCCCGCGACCAATAGGGATCATGGAATCAATGGCCTTGATACCAGTTTGTAAGGGAGTAGTCACTGACTGACGAGCTATAACGCGAGGAGCAATTTTTTCTACTGGATAAAAAGTCTCAGCCTTAATGTCACCTCTACCATCCAAAGGTTCACCCAAAGGATTCACTACGCGGCCAATAATACCAGGGCCAGCCGGTACAGAAAGAATTTTGCCAGTAGATTTTACTGTGTCACCTTCTTTAATACCTACATAATCACCCAAAATCATAGCTCCCACCATATTCTCTTCCAAATTCAAAGCTACACCCTTCACGCCATGGGAAAATTCCAACATTTCAGCAGACAAGCAATCACTTAAGCCAGAAATTTTAGCAATACCATCACCCACTTCAATTACCGTACCGACTTTAGTATGAGTAACCTTGCCTTCAAAATTTTTTAGCTCGGCTTCAAGTGTTTTGAGAAGTACATCTTTAGTAGAGTCTGACATAAGAAAAAATCAAAAATTAAAATATTAATTGATAAAATTATTCAACATCACCTGATAAAACCTGGTACAAATTATCTAGCTTACCTTTAAGTGAAGCATCAAATCTTTCATCTCCAACCGTTACTACTACGCCTGATAAAAGATGCGGCTTAACACTAACTTTAAGATCTACTTTTTTATCCAAACGTTCTTCTAAACCCCGACGCAATTTACTAAGAGTAGCCGGATCAAGTAATCTAGCTGCCTGCACATCTACTGCTATCTTACCACTTTCCATTTGCTCCAACTTAGCCACTTGCAACAAAATCTGTTTACGCCAGGCAAAACGTTTGTGGCGCCAAATCAATTCCCAAAATCTAGTGGCAACTTGAGTGAGTTCACGTCCAGACAAAGAACGTGTAGTGGAAATATAAGCGCGAGCGTAAGCTTGGGGAGTAAATTTCATAAATATTATTTGGTACGACGTTTAGCTACCTCTGTGACAGCTTCTTCTACTAATTTTTTATCAATAGATTCAGCCGGCATCTTACCAATAACCTTAACTAAGGCCTGAGTAACCAATCTAGCTGATTCCCGACGTAATTCATGCATAGCCTCGGCCTGTTCGGCTACAAACTTTTCACGTGCCTCAGCTACCACCTTTTCCGCCTCGCCTCTTACTCGATCCAGTGTTTCTTGACGCTGTTTCTCAGCTTCTGCTTGCGCCTCTTTAATTAAAGCCTGACCTTGTTTTCGCGCTTCAGTCAAAGTTTTTTCTTTACTTATCTCCATAGCTTTCATAGCCTCTTCAATGCGCTGAGCTTCTTTTAAACTTTTTTCAATACGCTCACGACGTTGTTCTAAAAATTTAAGCAAAGGTAAATAAACAAATTTACGCAATACCCACAAAACAATCAAAAAATTAACCAATTGAGCGGCCAAAAGCTTCCAATCTATTCCTAATTTAGTCAAAAGTTCCATAATAATAAAATCAAAATTAATAATTATTTTATATTATCCATAATCAGTACATGAAGTCCTGCCCCATAGACAGGACCACCATCTAACGACTATTAAACGAACTTAATGATGAGTGCCATAACTAGCGCATAAATAGCGATAGCTTCACAAAAAGCTGTTGCTAAAATCATGGCTGTTTGCACTTTGGCGGCTGCTTCTGGATTACGGCCAATAGACTCCATGGCCTTAGCAGCCAATTTGCCAATAGCTAAAGCTGGAAAAATACCACCAATAGCAATGGTAGCACCAGCTGCAATACCCTTAATCACATCTGGGCTCATGGCACTTTGTACTACTTCTAATTCTCCTGCCATATAATAAACTTTCTGGCCTTGAGAGTTGCTACGACTTTTATTTTTTATTTCGAGCCGTCAACTCTGGTTGGCTATTAATGTTTAGTATCTAAACTCTATAATTAAAGTTTAGGTAGCAAATATTAATGCTCGGCGTGTTCAGCTGTAGCAATAGTCATAAAAACCAAAGTTAATAAAGAAAATACCAAAGCCTGTACCAAACCGACAAATATTTCTAAAAATAAAAATGGTAAAGGAGCAATAAAAGGTATTAAAGCAGAAACTACTAATAACAATACTTCGCCGGCGAATACATTGCCAAAAAGTCGGAAAGAGAAGGACATTACCCGAGCTAGCTCACCCACTAATTCTAATAAGCCAACAAAAAAAAGTATAGGGTTGCGAAAATTTAAATACTTGCCAGCATGTTTAACAAACCCAATAGCCAATATGCCAAAAATCTGTGTACCAATCACCGAAGCTAAGGCAATAGCCAATGTAGTATTGAGATCAGCCGAAGCCGACCTTAGTAAGGGCACCAAAATAGTATGTCCTTCTTTTACCTCATAAATACCAATAGTCCCTACACCAGGCAACAAACCAAACCAATTAGACAATAAAACAAAGAAAAATATAGTAGCAGCTAATGGAAAAAATTTTATAGCCTGATCACGATTACCAGTAACACTAGTCATAAAGTCAAGCACAGTTTCCATTACCGTCTCCAACAAATTCTGTAAACCTCGGGGTACATCAGATAATTTTTTATGACTAACCACCAAGGCTAAAATAATAAATAACACAACAACAATAACTCCGACTACCAAGGAATTGGTGATGGGCATACTACCTATATGAAATACTGGCTCAGCTGCTAAAGATATTTCCATAATTAACTTTTTGTCTCTGATTGATTATTATCTTTTTTAGTTTCTTCTTCAGCCCTCAAAGTTATGGCTTGCAATTTACGAACAATAGCATAAGAAGAAATTATTATTGACAAAATCACACCTAGAAGTAACAGCCAAGGCGATGTTCCCCAAGCCTTATCAGCCAACCTGCCTGCCAAAGCAAACACCACCAAAGGAATGGCAATAGTATACCCAAGTTCCCAAGCTAATCCTAAGGCCTGCCAGAAAGATGATCTATTGTCTGTATTTTGGGTAGAATTGTCCATAAAGGCTCAATCGAGTGCTAATTATACTAATGAATCGCAATATCGTCAATGGTTTAAAAAAAATTTGGCTAAGATATAATAAAAAATTGAGGCCTAAACCCCAAACGACCTAAAAAGGCGCTGTATAATTCCAATTAAACCTCATCATTATCATGTGGCCTTTCTAATTGGGCAGGCTCTATACCAGCCGCCTCGCCAGATATTCTTAATACATCTTTATCTATTTTCCCCAACTCTTTATAAGCCGTATTATAAGAATTAACTGTAGTCCCCAAATGACTACCTAACTTTTTCATATATTCTTCGTAGGCTGACAAATGTTTACCTAAAAATTCTACATTTTTTCTAATCTCTTTAGCCGACTCTTCAATTTGCAAAGCCTTCAAGCCTTGTAAAACTGTTTGCAAATAAGCTAAAAAGGAAGTTGGTGAAACTATAATCACATGTTTTTCTTTAAAAGCATATTCAATTAAGTCGCGTGTATTCACCTTCACAGCACCCACTTGGGCTACCAGCAGATCATAATAAATAGCTTCGTGTGGAATAAACATAAAAGCAAAATCCATTGTGCCCTCGCTAGCTTTGACATATTTGGCAGTCTCATCAATTCTACTTTTTAAGTCCGACTTAAAAGCTTTTTCCAATCTTTCCCTTTCCACTGGATCACGTTCCTCTACCAAACGATTATAATTCTCTAGTGAAAATTTGGAATCAATTGGTATAATTTTGTCTTTAACAAAAACTACCGCATCAACTATAGTGCCATCTTTAAATGGATACTGCATTTGATAACTACCCGACGGCAACACATTCTTTAGTAATGTTTCTAAATAATACTCGCCCAAAATACCACGCTGTTTAGGATTCTTCAAAATATCCTGCAACTGCTGCAGTTGATCCGTAAAATTAATTACTTGCTTGTTGGTTTCATCAAGCTTCACCAATCTTTCGGTTACGTCACGAATTATTTTAGCGCTCTCACCAAATTGGTTTTGCATGAATTTAGTTGACTCACCCAGCTTATTATCCAACGTACGGGTAATTTCATTTAATTGGTTTTGCAACAAAAGCATAGCGCCATTATCAGCTGGCGTGGATTTGCTGGCTTTAATAAACAAAAATAAAACAACAAAACCAGCTACTACAACGATTCCTAAAATTATAAACTCTGGAGCCATATTTATACTATAGCCTGACTAGCAATTTTCAGCAAAATTCCTTCTACTCTCTTTAAAACTTCTTCTTTAGTTAGATTTGATACATTAATGATGTAATCGGCATACTGTTGAGTGGGCTCAACATATTGATTATGCATCGGTATTAATACTTTTTCTTCATACTCTGTATTTTTAAAATGTACACGCCTTGACCACCTCGTTTTATGATCAATCTCAAGCCAAATTGAGGTAGTTAGTAATTTTCTTATTCTCTCATCATGTAAAACAAGGAACCCTTCAATTAATACAATAGGTTTTGAGTGAAATTCAATAGGCACTCTTATTTTTGTTTTTTCATATTCTGGATTTAAATATTCATTTTTTGTGTTAATGACAACCGATTCCCCTCTCGAAAGTTTTAGTAAGTCATCGGCCAGTTTATCTAAATAAAGCGAATCTGGATGATCAGAATTAATGATATTCCCAACTATTGGCTTGTCATCCAGCGGCTTAAAATAATCATCAAGTTGTATGAGTTCTATTTTATTAGGATATTTTGCCTTCAAAGCATTACACAGTGTTGACTTACCAGCTCCAGTTCCACCCGTAATACCAACAAAAACGGATTTCATTTTACATCTTAAATAAATTATTAGTGTTTGTGGTAGTAATAGAATCAACCTCATCCAAAATCATACCTTTTATCTCTGCTATTTTTTTAGCTACTTCTACAACATAAGCTGGCTCATTACGCTGACCACGATAAGCCTGCGGCGCCAAGTAAGGCGAGTCGGTTTCTACCATTATCCTATCCAATGGAGTTTCTTTTACTACTTCCAATAGTTCTGGGTTGGCGTTTTTGAAAGTAATTATTCCAGTAAAAGATAAATAAAATCCTAAGTCCAAAAATTTTTTAGCCTGTTCTTTGGTACCCAAAAAACAATGTGCCACACCTCGCAACTGGCCACTAGTTCCTCGCCACTGATATAGTATGTTTAATAAATCATCATAAGCTTCACGACAGTGAATTATAAGGGGCAAATCTAGTTCCGTAGCTAATTTTATGTGCTGCTCAAACAGTTCTCTTTGCTTCAGTTTAACTTCATCTTTACTAACCATGACAGGAAAATGATAATAATCTAAACCACATTCTCCTATGGCTACCACCTTGCTAGAACTTTTGGCTAAAGCTTTATAATGTTCCATGTCAAAAACTTCCGCTCTGGTTGTAAAATGAGTTTCTTCTTCATCCACTTCTTGTTCAAATAAATGAATAGGATGAAGCGCAATAGCCGCATATAAATTTGGTGTATTATCTGCCATCTTTACAGCCCGCTCGCTCGTATCCCATTGACTACCAACCAAAATCATATCCGAAACACCCGCGCTTTTCGCGCGGGCTATTACTTCGGCACTATCATTCTTAAAAGCAGAAAAATTCAAATGACAATGGGTGTCAACCATAAAAAATTATTGAGGTATTGGAAGATTAACGTTTGGAATATAAGGTTGAACTGATTTAATAATATCAGGCAAAAGCGGAATTAAAATACTAGCAAAACCGATTAAACGAGCAGCCACACTAGAATGCGCTACAGCATTGGCAAATAAAAGTGGTAAATCAACTCTCTCAGCAAAATATAACGTTACCCCTAAAACCAAAGCCCCTTCTACTAATCCAAGCAAGGCTCCAGCTAAACGATTGATGGTTTTTAAAAAAGGAATAACCTGCAAAAAACGAACCGTGCGATCTAGTACGTAAAAACCAAAGCCTACTAGTCGATTTATAACTACAAAAATTATCAAAAAGGCTAGTACACTCACCCAACCACCCTGCACACCTAAAATAGACTCAATTGGCAAAACTAATAAAGAATAAAATTGTCCCGCTAGCCAAGCGCCAATTATAGTACCAATTAAAGCGCCAGCACTATGTATCATGCCAAACCAAAATCCTGACCAAACAAAGCCAAACAAAATTACTACTAAAATAAAATCAAATAAAGTCATAGAAAAATTAAAAATAAAAAATCAAAATGAAAAATTAATTAATTTAACCTAGGGAATAGCGGTTCGGCTTTACTAATTGTATCAGCCTTTAAAACTTTTTGAATAGATTCAGCTGTTTGTGGCATAAAAGGAGTTAATAATTTACCCACTAACAATAATACATAACTCCAGCGCCCCAAAAGTTTAGCCACTTCATCGACTTTGCCGTCTTTAAACATTTGCCAAGGTTTGGCTGTTTCTATCTCTCCATCTACCAGCCTTACCCAACTCATCAATAAGGATAACGCTTGATCAAACCTAAAATTATTTAAAGCTAATTCAAAATCATCTACCTTTAACTCTTTCACTACTGTTGGTAATATTTTACCTTGAGCATAACTAGATATCATATTTGTTACCCGAGAAAAACAATTACCCAAACCATTGGCTAAAACACTTTGGTAGCGCCCCCTTAAACGAGCTATAGAAATATCTCCATCACTGGTAAAAGGTAATTCAGCCATAACTAAATAACGTACTGACTCTACGCCAAATTCTTTTACCAAATCAATTGGATCAATAATATTACCCAAACTCTTGGACATCTTTTGACCATCAATAGTAAAAAAACCGTGAGTAGCCACTATTTTAGGCAACTTCAAGTCTGCTGCCAAAAGCAAGGCTTCCCAAATAACAGCATGAAACCACAATATATCTTTGGCTAATAAATGCACCTGAGCCGGCCAAAAATCTTTTTTATTAGGAACAAATTGAGTAGCTGAATAATAGTTTATTAAAGCATCCACCCAAACATAAATAGTCTGTGATTCATCCCACGGCACTTTTACTCCCCAACTAACATCAGCTCTTGAAATAGAAATATCATCCAATCCTTTTTTTAATTTACCAACCACCTCGTTTTTACGCTCTTCTGGTACGATGGCATATTTTCCTTCTTCTATACTCTTTAATAAAGTATCGCGCCAAGCCGATAGTTTAAAAAAATAATTTTCTTCTTTTTGATGTACTGGCTCTTGATTGGGATGTAGTGGACATTTATTATTGACCAAATCATCAGTTTGCAAAAATTTCTCACAACCTACGCAATACAAACCTTCGTAAATACCCTTATAAATAAACCCCCTATCATAAACCTTTTGTAACACTTCACGAACCACTGTTTCATGTTCCACTTGCGAGGTACGTATAAAATAATCTGGTTCAATATTTAAAGCTAACCAAGCGTCTTTAAATTTTTGCGAATTGGTATCAACAAAATCTTGAGGAGTAAGGCCAGCTGCTTCGGCTGATTGTTGAACTTTGGCACCATGCTCGTCTGTGCCTGTTAGGAAAAATACTTCATCACCCTTAATCTCATGCCAACGCGCTAATATATCTGCACAAAGCGTAGTGTAAGCGTGGCCCAAATGTGGCTTATCGTTTACATAATAAATTGGTGTTGTAATATAAAATTTTGACATAGTAACTACTATAATATAGTGTAATTCACCCAAATAAACAAACTTTTTTAATATTAAAATTATTTTTTATTAACAATAACGACAAACTCTCCCTTGCTCGAAGTTTTATCTATTTGATTTAAAATTTCCTCAGCTGTACCCCGATAAATAGTTTCAAACATTTTAGTAAGCTCACGACAAACAACCAACTGATATTCGGGCGCTATTTTTTTTATTTCCTCTAAGGCCTTTTTTATACGGTAAGTAGACTCATAAAATACAGCTACTTCGGATAACTTAACTAAATCCTTAAACCAAGTTTGTCTACCTTTTTTATGTGGTGGAAATCCCAAAAAAATAAAGACTTGAGTATTAAATCCAGCAATTGATAAAGCCGCTGTTACAGCCGATGGTCCAGGAATAGGAATTATGGGCACCTCAGTCTTGCTTACAATCTCCACCAACTTACCACCCGGATCAGAGATGCCAGGAGTACCAGCGTCAGCCACATAGGCCAAAGATTCACCAGCTAATAATTTATTTAATAAATTTTGTTCAACTTCAGTTGAACTGTGGTGATGATAACTAGCTACTGGTGTTTTAATTTCAAAATGATTAAGTAATTTTTTAGTTACCCTAGTATCTTCACACACTATTAAGTTAACTTGTTTTAAAATTTCTACAGCTCGCACTGAAATATCTCCTAAATTACCAATAGGAGTAGCAACAATATATAACTTACCAACCGCCATAATATTAATTATCAAATTATTTACTTTCCTCTTCACTTTCCATTGCAAACTCTGTGGTCATGTGCTCCTCAATAATATCAGAAAATAAAACTGCTAAAGCGGTGGCGACTGGAATGGCTATGATAGCGCCAACCGCTCCACCTAATTCAGCACCAATCAATACGGCGGCAATAGAAATAATAGGATTCAAGCCAACTGCCCGCTTCATGACCTGAGGTACTATAATCTGATTCTCTAATTGTTGAATAACAACATACAGAGCCACCACAATTAAGGCCTGCCAAGGAGAAATAGCTAAAGCCAACAAAACCGCAGGAATGGCTCCTAAAATAGGCCCCATATAAGGAATCATTTCTGTTAAACCAGCCCATAAAGACAATACCAGAATATACTCAATACCAATCACTCCGAAAGTTTTTAACAAAATCAAACTAACATAAGTCATGGCACCTATCACCAACATTAAAAGTAATTGACCTCTAAGCCAAGAACCCATCTTCTCTTTTATATGACCAATAAATTTTACCCAGTAGGCTTGCTTCTTAATTGGTATTACAGAACGTACAAAACGAACCAAACCATTTTCTTGAACAACCAAATAGAAAGCCATAACCAAAACCACGGCAAATTGAGCAATT
>Ga0172379_10005833_pt1 | contig 16954 bp, 13 predicted proteins | sample GrowelOW334metaG_FD_119756 | JGI IMG/M metagenome (GOLD analysis project Ga0172379, IMG submission 119756) | Groundwater microbial communities from an aquifer near a municipal landfill in Southern Ontario, Canada - Groundwater well OW334 metaG | ecosystem: Environmental > Aquatic > Deep... | reverse complement strand
CGGGCGATCTCTTCGACGCGCTGCTCACCTTTCAACACTTGGATATGACTGAGGGTGACGCCCGCTTCCACCGCTTTGCTCACTTGCCATTGATGGTCGGCCTGCGCAGCCACCTGCGGCAGATGGGTGACGCACAACACTTGATGACGCTTGCCCAACTGCTTGAGCAGACTGCCAACGATCTCAGCCACGCGTCCGCCGATGCCGCTATCCACCTCGTCGAATATCAAGGTAGGCACACTGGCGGCGCTGCTTGCCGCGACTTGAATAGCCAAACTGATGCGCGACAACTCACCGCCCGAGGCGACCTTTGCCAAGCTACGCAACGGTGAGCCTTGGTTGGCTGCCACTTGCAGCTCTACACTTTCCAGACCGTGTACGTTGCCTTCTGCCAGCGGCAACAAAGCCACGGCGAACTGCCCACCCTGCATCGCCAGTGTCTGCATGGCGGTGGTGATGTCGTCCGACAGTTTCTTGGCGGCTTTGGTGCGCGAGGCACTGAGTTTCTTGGCGGCAGTCAGATAACTTTCGCGCGCGGTCGCTTCTTGTTTCGCCAACTCAGCCAGATCGGCATCACCGCCCAGTTCATCCAAACGCGCCGCAACAATCTCCAATGCTTGCGGCAACGCTTCCGGCTTCACGCGATATTTACGAGCGGCTTCCATCACATCGGCGATGCGACGCTCCTGTTCGCGCAGCTGTTGCGGGTCGGCATCCAACTTATCTTGGTAGTGGCGCAGCGCGTACACCGCTTCCTGCAATTCGTTCTGCGAGCTCTCCAGAATGGTCAGCGTGTCTTGCAACCCGGCGTCGAACTCCAGCCCCGCACGCAGACGCGTAACTAAGGCATTGAGTTGCGCCAAACAAGCGGTGTCGGATTCACTCAACACTTCCACACCGAACTGCGCCGTCTCCAACAGACTGGCTGCGTGCGACAAGCGAGAATGGTCGGCTTGCAGGGTATGCCATTCTTCAGATTTGAAATTCAATGTCTCCAACTCGCGCCGTTGGAAGGCCAACAACTCGCGCTCGGCAGCAACGGCTTCAGCGTTCTGTTCCAACTGGCTACGGCGACGATGCAAGCCCTGCCAAGATTTGAAACTGCTTGCGACCTCTTCGGCCTGCTTGGTCAGTCCAGCATGGGTATCAAGCAGATCGCGTTGCGCATCCGCTTTCAGCAAAGATTGATGTGCGTGCTGACCGTGGATGTCGAGCAGGTACTCCCCTGCCTCGCGCATCTGTTGTTGGGTGGCGCTGCTGCCGTTAATGAAACCGCGTGATCGACCACTGGCATCCAAGGTACGGCGTAACAGGCACACGCCGTCATCGCCATCCAACGCTTGTTCTTTCAGCCACGCTTGCAAGACAGGCAATGCAGCGATATCGAATTCGGCAGCGATGTCGGCACGCTCGCAACCGCTGCGCACCATCCCCGCATCACCTCGTTCGCCTAAAGCCAGCGATAGCGCGTCAATGAGGATGGACTTACCCGCACCCGTCTCGCCGGTCAGCGCAGTGAAGCCTGAAGAGAAATCGAGTTCAAGGGATTCGACGATGACGAAGTCGCGGATGGAGAGGAACTTGAGCATGGAATTAAAGCGTTTGGTTCCAGAGCAGCTTTTCGCGCAGCGTATGGTAATAGCTATGACCTTCAGGATGAAGCAGATACACCGGCTTTTCAAAACGCGTGACGATGATCTTGTCGTGTAACTCTAGATCGATATTGGTATGGCTGTCATAACGCACGCAGATGTCGCCTGTGCGATGCATCAACAACTCCAGCACGGACGTGCCTTTGACCACGATGGGGCGATTGCTCAATGAGTGTGGGCAGACGGGCACGAGCTGCAACACATCCAAGCTCGGATGCAAGATAGAACCTCCAGCCGACATCGCGTAGGCAGTTGAACCCGTCGGGGTAGAGATGATGAGGCCATCAGCACGTTGGTTGTAGAGATACTCACCATCGATGCGCACCTCGAACTCCACCATGCTGCTGATATTGCTGCGGTGCACCACGATCTCGTTGAATGCCAGACCACTATAGATCTCCGCACCATCACGCATCACCTTGGCTTCGAGCAAGAGTCGCTGTTCAGTGATGAAGCGACCATCCAACATATCGGACAAACCCGCCAACATCGTCCCCATGGTCAGATCGGTGAGGAATCCAAGTCTGCCTTTGTTCACCCCGACGATAGGCACGCCATGCGGGGCGAGAGTACGCGCGATATTGAGCAACGTGCCATCGCCGCCGATGACGACAGCGAGATCGACCGAGCGGGCGATCTCATCCAAACTCATCGCAGTGAACCGATGGCCTTTGATGTGTTCAGCTGAGAGACCGTCAACCACCACACTCACACCGCGCTCGGCCAAGAAATCGCCCAACAAGAGCATGGGCGCAGCAACGTCAGCAGTCTTCTGCTTGCCGATGATGGCGACGGTTTGGAAGGGGAATTTCATAGGCCGCGATTAAACCATATCGGCCGACTACCCGCCATGTCAGGCGGGTACTTCTTCACGCACCCGATACCAAGCCGCATACAAGGCTGGCAAGAACAGACAGGTCAGCAGGGTCGCCACCACCAAGCCCCCCATGATGGACACCGCCATCGGCCCCCAGAACACTTGGCGCGTGAGCGGGATCATGGCGAGGATGGCGGCGGAAGCGGTCAGCACGATTGGGCGGAAACGACGCACGGTAGAGCCGATGATGGCTTCCCACTGCGGCTTCCCAGCTTCTTCGTCCTGCCGTATCTGATCGACCAAGATGACGGAGTTACGCATGATCATGCCTGCCAGCGCGATGAATCCCAGATTCGCCACGAAGCCGAATGGCACTTGGAACACCAACAAGGCCAATGCCACGCCGATCAATCCGAGTGGCGCGGTGAGCAGCACGATCACGGTGCGGCTGATGCTCTGCAACTGGATCATCAAGAGTGTGATCACGCCCACCAACATCAAGGGCATCACCGCCATGATGGCTGTCTCGCCTTTGGCGGACTCTTCGATACTGCCGCCCATTTCGACGCGGAAGCCACTCGGCAATTTGGTGCGCAACTCATCGAACTGAGCGTTCAATTGTTTCGACACCGTAGCCGGTTGCACTGCTCCTGCCATGTCGGCACGCACGATCATGGTCGGCAAACGGTTACGACGCCAGATGATGCCTTCTTCCAATATCGGCACTAGCTTGGCGACCTGTGCCAACTGCACATGGCGACCGCCAGCCAAGGGGATATCCAAGTCCGGAAGACTGTTCAACGAGCGCGTATCCAAATCTCCACTGCCGCGCCACACCACGTCGATCAACTGGTCGCCCTCACGATATTGTGTGAGCGCGATGCCGTTCAACCAAGCTTGCAGTGCTTGCGCCACTTCTTGACTGGATGTTCCGAGTTGACGCGCCCTATCCTGATCCACTTCGACACGCACGCTCTTCACTTTTTCGTTCCAGTCGAAGCTGACGTTCTGCAGATGAGGATCGGTGCGCATCGCTGTCGCCACTTCGCCGGCGATCTTGCGCAGCTCGGTCAGGTCATTTCCCAACACACGGAATTGCACGGGATAACCGATGGGAGGGCCGTTCTCCAATCGCACCACGCGCACTCGGATGTCGGCAAAATCTGCCCCTGCGAAGCGTGCTTCCAACCGCTTCTTCAGATCGTCACGCGCCGCCAGATCCTTGGTGACGATGACGAACTGTCCGAAGTTGTCCGCGAACAACTGCTGATCCAAGGAGAGGAAGAAACGAGGTGCTCCATTCCCTATGTAGGATGAGAAGGTGTCCACAGCGGCATCCCCCTGTAGCAACTTCTCGATACGTTGCACCTCATGCGAAGTAGCCTTGATGGATGCTCCCTGCGGTAACCACACGTCCACCATCAACTCCAAACGGCTGGCTGAGGGGAAGAACTGCTTCTGCACGAATTTGCCGAACGCCACCATGGACAACATGAAGACCAGCACCGTCGCGAGGATGACCTTCCAGCGATTGCGCAGACACCATGTCACTAATTTGCGGAAGGCGCGGTAAAAAGGCGTGTCGTACACATCTTCGCCATGCTTCTGCGCCTTGGCGATGAGCGCCTTAGCGTCGAGCAACTTGTAGCCGATGTACGGCGTGAACACGACCGCGACCACCCAAGAAGTGAGCAACGCGATGGTGACCACTTGGAAGATGGAGATGGTGTATTCACTCGCCGCCGATTTGGAAAAGCCGACGGGCGTGAAAGCGATGGCAGTGATGAGCGTGCCAGTGAGCATGGGGAATGCTGTCGAGGTGTAGGCATAGGTCGCCGCTTTGAAGCGATCCCAGCCCTGCTCCATCTTCACCACCATCATCTCGACCGCGATGATGGCATCGTCCACCAACAGACCAAGGGCGATGACCAATGCGCCCAGCGAGATGCGCTGCAAATCGATACCGAACACCTTCATCGCGAAGAAGGTGATGGCGAGCACCAGCGGGATGGACAGCGCCACCACCATGCCCGTACGCATCCCCAAACTCAAGAAAGAGACAGCCAACACGATGAGGATCGCCTCGGTGAGCGAACTCTCGAACAGATGAATGGAGCCGTGCACTACTTTCGGCTGATCCGCCACCGTATGGATGTCCACGCCGATAGGTAACTCAGCGCCGATACGTTTCATCTCGGCACTCAAATTCTCACCTAGGCGTATCACATCGCCGCCCTTGTCCATCACTACGCCCAGCCCAATGGCGGGTTGCCCACTCAGACGCATCTGCGGGCTGGGTGGGTCGGTCAGATCACGGCTCACGCGTGCGATGTCGCCCAAGCGGAAGTGTTGCCCGTTGACCAACAAGTCTGTGTTGCGCACACGTTCTACGCTATCGAACCCACCACTGACCCGCATACGGATACGCGCACTGTCGGTCTCGATGAAGCCGGCTGGGTTGATGGTGTTCTGCTTCTGCAAGGCATCGGCCACTTGTAACGGTGTGATGCCCAATGTCGCCATGCGATTGGGGGCGACGTCGATGAATATCTTCTCGTCCTGCACGCCGATCAATTCGACGCGCTTCACATCTTTGATGCGACGCAGATCGAGCGCGATACGGTCGGCATAGCGCCGCAAGGAAGCCAAGTCATATCCATCGCCGGTCAGCGCGAAGATGTTGATCTGCACATCGCCGAACTCGTCATTGGGGAACGGCCCTTGCACGCCTGCTGGCAAGGTGTGGTGGATATCGTCCAGTTTCTTGCGCACCTGCCGCCACGATTCAGGCACATCGGCCTTCGGCGTGTAGTCTTTCAGCATGACGAAGACCAAGGACTCGCCCGGTTTGGAAGCGGAACGCAACACATCCACCCACGGTGTCTCTTGTAGCTTCTTCTCGATGCGTTCGGTCAGCTCACGCTCCACCTCCTGCGCCGTCGCGCCGGGCCACAACGTACGCACCACCATCACCTTGAAAGTGAAGTTAGGGTCTTCTGCACGCCCCAGATTGAGATAAGACAATACGCCCGCCACCGTCAATACGATGATGAGATACAGCACCATCTGTTGGTGCTTGAGTGCCCACTCGGAAAGGTTAGGCATCTTCATTTGGTGATGCCGTGTTCTGCGACGATGACTTTGTCACCTGCGGTGATCTTGTGAACACCAGCACTGATGATGCGCTCACCCGCCGCGACACCGCTGCTGATCAACGCGCCATCATCGCGATAGGCAGATACCTCTACTGCACGCAGCGACACGCTGCGGTCTTGAGCAACGATCCATACGGCCGTCTTATCGTTCTGTTGGAAGATTGCCGTCAGCGGCACTTTGAATCCGCCCACCTTCTGAACGCCACTTTTCGCGACTTCGTTGATACGTACTCGCGCGGTCATTCCCAAGGCGATCTTAGCGTTGCTTGCATCGAACGACACACGTGCCGGATAGGTGCGACTGGCTGGATCAGCGGAAGGCGATACCTCGCGCACATGCGCAGCGACAGTCTGTCCGCCATTACCTGCCACGCCGAATTCGATCTGCGCGGGCATACCCACCTTGATGGCAGCAAAACGTGATTCAGGGATCGCGATGGAGACCTCACGTTCACCATCTTGGGCGACACGCAACACAGGCTGCCCTGCACTCACCACCTGCCCTACCTCTGCCAAGGTGGCAGACACCACGCCGGTACGGTCAGACAACAAACTGGTGTAGGTCGCTTGGTTGCGCGCCAGCCCTGCTTGTGCGGCGGCTGCTTTCAATGCCGTCTCCTTCGCATCCAATGCCGATTGACTGACAAAACCCTTGTCGCGCAGTTCGCGGTAACGCTTCACCTCATCTTCTGCCAGTCGATACTGCGCGTCAGCGGCGCTCTCTTGCAGCCCTGTATCAGAGGCATCCAAACGCGCTAGCAACTCGCCTTTTTTTACTTTGGCACCCACATCCACATTGCGCGCGATCAACTTGCCGCCAATGCGGAACCCCAACACCGTCTCGTAACGTGCACGCACCTCACCGCTGTACACATTGCTTTGGTCTTCACCTACTTCACCCACCACGATGGTGGAAGCAGGCCGTTCGACCTTGGCAGGCGGTGCGGATTCTTTACTGCATGCGACCAAGAGAAGTGGCAATGCCAATACAAGCAGACGATGACTCATTTGTTTTTCTCCCCGGTCAGCAGACCGTTCAACAACAGCTTCATGTGTGTCTTCAAATATGCTTCAGGATCTTGCTTACCGCAGTCGCATGTACCTAAGGAATAGCGCCAAATGGTGAACATCATCTGCGGGGCGAGAATGACGTCGATAGCCGTCTCCACATCCATCTCACGGAATTGCTTGGAGGCGATGCCCCGCTCCAGCACAGTGCGTATCAAGCCGCGACCACGCACGATGACGTTCTCATAATAGAACTGCGCCACCTCCGGGAAATTGCCCGCCTCCGAGATCATCAGCTTGGTGATGCCCGCAAGATGAGTCGAGCCGACCATCTCCCACCAACGCAGCAGCATCGCCTCCAGCAACGTGCCTGCATCCCCTTGGTATTGCGAGAGCATCTCCTCGCCTTGATCGAGCACAGGCATGATGCCTTGTTGGATGACCGCCTTAAACAACTCTTCTTTGCTGGAGAAATAAAGGTAGAGCGTGCCCTTGGAGACGCCCGCTCGCGCGGCGACATCATCCAACTTTGTCGCGGCGAAGCCGCGCTCAACGAACAGCTCCAGCGCTGCCGCCATCAACTCGGCAGGCCGCGCCTCTTTGCGCCGCTGGCGGCTAGGGGATTCGGATATTTCGGTGGTATTCATAATTTACATTACTGACTGACTGGTCAGTAATGTAAATTACCGGTGTTGTCGGCGTCAACCAAATCATCGCTATTTACCGTCCGAAAAACGCGTTGACCCATAAGCATCAACACGCCAACTGTATCAACAGGATTTGCATCACACTGCAACTTGATACGTGTGGTTCTAACTAAAGAAAGCCGCATTAGCTTCCGCAGGAATAGCCACATTGGTGATCTTCGCTTTTTGGAGCACTTCCCAGAAGTAGCGATACGTTGCGCGGTCGTGCAACTCACCGTCGTATTGGATGGGGCCCCACTCTGCCACTTGAGCCGCCAACAGGATGTTGCTGGCGACGGTGACTTCGTCGTAGTTGGGTTTCATCGCATCGACGATGGCGGGGATCTGCGTGGGGTAGATGCTCCACATGCGCAAGAAACCGAACTCGTTGCGCGCACGGCTGGCGTCGGAGAAAGTCGTTTCGGTGTTCTTGAGATCGAGCGTGACGTTGTGCGCGGGGACGACGCCGTGTGCCAATGCGGCAGCCACAACTTGCGCCTTGGCGCGCGCCAACAAGCGATGTTCGAATTGGCCAGGGCTACGCATCGCGCTGGCGGGTATGGCACCGTGATGGCCGCTGACGAAATCCATCAAACCAAAGTCGATGACCTGCAACCAAGGCAGTGCGGCGATCTCATACACCTCATGCAAAGCACCGTGCGTCTCGACCAAGATGTGTATGGGAATCTGGCGTGTGATGCCGTGCGACGCAGCCACTTTTTGGATGTACGCGATCATCTCGGCCGCTTGAGCGGCTTTGGTGCATTTGGGAATGGTGATATAGGCCAGCAACTTACCTGCCCCGCCCACCAAGATATCCACGTCCAATCGCCAAGCAGCATGGGTGTAGTCATGGATGCGCGCGCCGGCCATGCGGTGTTTGTTGGCTTCTGAATTCAACACACGCACGATCATCTCGGCATGTTCGCGCTCTTGCCCTGCGGCGGCGCCGTCTTCGCAATCACAGGTGATGTCAAAGATGGGTCCGAGGCTATCTTGCAGCGACAAGGCTTTCAGGATGAGCTTCTCACTCCCCGCGAAATGTTCGCAGCTAGGGATGATGGGAAATGGCTTTTCGCCACCGAACAAAGCTTGATTGGGGTGAATGGCTGACATGGTTCTTCCTTATTGACGTGGAATGAAAACGGTGTAATCAAGATCGAGTACGACGTTGGGGTGATACGCCCGTTTGCCGTCTTTCTCGATGTGGGTGCTCGGCAATGACTTCGCAGGTGCGTTCTTCACGCCGACCATGCGCAGACGCAAGGCGCCGATGTCGGTGCGACTAGGGATCTCCCAACGTTCCAGCACTTCTGTCCAAGTGTAGAAGGTGTCTCCACCGAAGCTTGGATTGCAGTGTGTGCCCGCGTTGATGGCGAGGATGCCCAAAGCGTTCTCCAAACCGTCATACGACAGCGCACGGCAGATGGAGATGACGTGCCCACCGTACATCAGCCTGCGTCCAAACTGCGTGTCTTTCATCATCTGCGCATCAAAGTGCAAGCGCGCATTGTTCTGATACAGCTTGGTCGCCATGGTGTGATCGGAATCATCCACGGTCATGCCTGCGGGGTGATCGATGCGTTCGCCCGCTTGATAGTCGTCCCACAAGCGTTGCCCGCCGGTGAGTGCGGTCTCGAACTTGGCACAGTCCAAAGAGGCGGGCACTTGCAGTTGCGCGACTGGTACGACGGCAGGTAGCCCGGGCACGAGCGTTGCCGGCGCGGGAACGGTCTGGTCTTGCTTGTGCACCATGACCCAGCGCTTCCACTCGATGACGATCTGGTGATGTTGGTTACGTGCCACCGAATGCACATACACCACACCGCTGCTTCCGTTTGAATTCTGTTTGAGTCCGATGACGGTGGAGGTGGTGCTCAGCGTGTCACCCGCATACACCGGCGTCACAAAGCGGATGTCGGCATAACCCAGATTGGCCACCGCGTTGACCGAGATGTCGGACACGGTCTTGCCGAAGGCGATGTGGAACGCCAGCAGGTCGTCTATCGTTCTATCGCGATAACCCAAGGCGTGTGCCACAGGCTGCGCGCTGTGCAGCAGATGGCGACTACCCGTGAGCGCGATGTACAAGGCGCTATCGCCATCGCTCACTGTACGCGGTGTGGCATGTTGGAATACTTGTCCGATGTGGAAATCTTCGAAGAAGTTGCCACGACCGATTGCCGAAGGATTCTTTGACTTATGCATAAGAGGCTTCCAGTTTTTGAATCATCTCGCTCATATTCAGCAGACGTTGCGCTGACTTGATATGGTGATGCTCGACCAAGCGGTCGTTCACCACCACGGTGCCACGCCCTGCGGCATTCGCTGCAGACAGTGCAGTGATGATCTCGCGTGCAGTGATGACTTCGACTTGTTTAGGCGTGTAGGCATCGTTGGCATAAGCGAGTTGTAGCGGATGCACCAAGGACTTCCCATCGAACCCCAGATCGCGCCCTAAGCGACACGCGTACTCGAAGGCTTCCATATTCTTCAGATGACTGTTGATGCCATCCACCACGCCACGGTTGTAGGCACGTGCAGCCAAGATCACCATAGAAAGACTTGTGAGCAATGGGAAACGGTCTTTGGTGGTATGGGCATACATCTGCGAGATAAGGTCTGAGGTCGCCACGATCATGCAGGCGATACGCTCAGAGGCACTGGCGATCTCTTCCGCATGTAGCACCGCCAGTGGGCTCTGCACCATCACCATCACCGGCACATCCTGACCGCCCGCCTTGTCCAAGGCATCGATGGCATCAAGCACGTTCTGCCGGCTTTCGATATTGGTAAACAGCACAGCATCGATATCCAGTTTTGCCACTGCCTTGATGTCGTCATGCCCCCAAGGGGAAGCTAGGTCGTTGACGCGCACCACGAGCTCACGCTCACCGTATCCACCTTGCTTGATGGCATCCACCACGTTCTGGCGCGAAGCCTCTTTGGCCGCGATGAGGATAGGGTCACCCAGATCCAAGATCAGGGAATCTGCGGGCAGCGTGCGCGCCTTCTCCAGAAAGCGTGTGTTGCAGCCCGGCACATAGAGCATCGAGCGGCGCGGCCGAAAGTACTTGTTCATAGGTTTCCCCTAATGAGTTTCACAGCATTCATCTACAACTTGATGGCCGACTGATTCTAGCCACGGGCAAAATCAGTGTCAACAAAATTCTTATATCTTCTATAAGACATAAGATGCTGGACTTGTGATTTTTTGCGTGCTATAAATATCGCCATCCTTCATCCAACCATGACCGTCATGCCCGATACCAAATCATCCCCTGTGTTCCAGCCGCTCTACCGGCAGATCAAGGCGTTGATCACGCAAAGCCTGATCTCGGGCAAGTGGAGTCCCGGCAGCCCCATCCCCAGCGAGATGGAGTTGGCGTCTCAATTTGGCGTGAGCCAAGGCACAGTCAGAAAAGCCATCGACGAACTTGCGGCCGAGAACATCCTTAATCGCCGTCAGGGCAAAGGCACGTTCGTATCGACCCACTCCGAAGACGGGGTGAAGTTGCGCTTCTTGCGCCTCGTGGCAACGAACGGGAGTAAAGAGCTGCTGGACAACCGCCTGCTCAGTTGCGAGCGCAGCAAGGCACCTGCACAGGTGGCGCAGCAACTCGGCATCAAGACAGGCAGCGCCATCATCGAGATCAAACGCCTGCTCTTGCTGGCAGACAAGCCGACCATCCTCGACCACATCATCTTGCCCGCCGCCAACTTCAAAGGCGTGAACACGGCGTTGATCGAGTCTTTCAATGGGTCGATGTATCGCATGTATGAATCCCAACTTGGCATCCGCATGGTGCGTGCAGAAGAGCGATTGAATGCAGTTGGTGCGGATGCCGCGACAGCTTCCATCCTTGGCATCAAAGCTCACACACCGCTGCTACGCATCGAGCGCGTCTCTTATACATACGGCGACAAACCGATGGAGTGGCGATTGGGCATGTGCCTGACCAATGAGCATCATTATCTGAATCATCTTGAGTGAGTGACGCTGGAGGCGATATGACGACCGAAGACAAAAAACACAGCAACAGGAACATCGACACCAGCATGCTGGGCGGCTACTGGCCCGGCATCCAACTGTATTACCCACCCGTTAAATATTCGCCCGCGCAAGGCATCTATGAAGACTTGGAAGCGGCGGCGTTGCGCATGAAGAAACATGCGCATGCCACCCATGCTCACACCCTCATCTTCGACTTGGAAGATGGCTGTCGTCAGAAAGAACTGAGCCGTCAGTTGCTTCGACAAGAGTTGCCTCACTTCCAGCGCAGGCATGAGGTCGCTATCGCCATTCGCGTCAATCCATTCCGCACCGAAGAGTATGAAAAGGATATGGCGCTGGTGAAGGACATGTCCGAATTCATCGACGTGGTGATGTTGGCTAAAGCAGGTGAAGCCTATGGCGCACCAGAAGTACGCGATCTTTCCAGCTTCCTCGTTGGATTGAAGCACCCCATCACCATCCAACCCATCATCGAGCACCCCAAGTCGCTCAAGATCGCGCCAGATTTGATGCAGTACGGCACGGTGAAGCATGTGGTGTTCGGCATCCACGACTTCTCCAAAGCGATGGGTATCCAGATCACTCCCGAGCATTGGACAGAAGAACTGAAGTACTTCCTCAATCAGATCATGTTCGAGGCACGTATCGCCGGTAAGGGCGTCATTGGCGGCGTGGAGACCTTGATCGGCTCTAGTAGCATGCCCACCAACTTCTTGGAGCCGCACGATGTACGTCGCTGGTTGGATCTGCATGGCGAGAACGAATCGCACATCGTCTACAAACATGCGTGCCAAGAAGCAGCGAATGGGTTGACGGGCAAGCAGGTCATCCATCCTGCACACATCCATTTGTGCAAGGTCGCCTACACCCCCTCCCCCAGCGAAGTCGCCACCAAGATCCAGATCTTGAAAGCAGCCATCGAGGCGGATGCACTGCTAGGCGGCGCTATCAAGTTCGAAGGCGAGATGCTCGACCCGCCGATGTTCGGTAAGGCTTTGCAGACTTTGTTGCGCGCTTATTCCTTGCGCGCGCTCACCCCGGCCGATACCGAATTCGCGCTCACCGTTCTTAAACTCATGCCAGCTCAAGTGGTACGTGAGAACTGGCCGTACGGCATCATCCTTTAGGAGAAACCATGTCTAACTTGAAACCGTTCGCCCCTTGGGTGTGGGATGTGCCCGCCAACTTCAACATCGGCGTCGCTTGCACCGATGCGCATCTGGGCAAACCCGCCGCTGACAACATCGCCATGATCGTCGAAGACGACAAGCTCGGCACCTCGCAGATCACCTTCGCTGGCTTGGCTGAACGCACCAGTCGCTTTGGGCAAGTGTTGCGCGACCTCGGCGTAGGCGTTGGCGAACGTGTGTTGGTGCGTCTGCCCAATAGCTTGGACTACCCCACTGCTTTCCTCGGTGCGATGAAACGCGGGGCGATCGCCGTGCCGACATCGACTTTGCTCACCGCTGAAGAGGTGGTGTATCTGGCGCGGGACTCTGGCGCATCGGTGCTCGTCACCGACAAAGCCGCATGGGCGACCCTCAAAGACAAACTGCATGATGCCGCCAATCTGCGCCACGTCCTGCTCTCCGGTCCCGGTGCGGTGGAAACCGTCGCCGGCTTGGATGTGCAAGACCTCGATACCGCATTGGCAGCCATCGATCAGTGGGAACCACCGCACCAAACGAAGGCGACCGACCCCGCTTATCTGGTGTACACCTCTGGCACGACGGGCTATCCCAAGGGCGTGTTGCATGCGCACCGCGCCATGATCGGCCGCACACCAGCTTCGACTTATTGGTTCGACTTCGCTCCCGAAGGTGACCGCATCATGCACTCCGGGAAATTCAACTGGACCTATGTATTGGGTTCGGGATTGATGGACCCGCTGTATCTTGGCAAGACCGTCATCGTGCATGAAGGGAAGAACGATGCGAACACGTGGCCGCGTCTCATCAAGAAACATAGCGCCACCATCTTCGTGGGTGTACCGACCATCTATCGCCAGATCGTACAGAAAAGCGACCTGACTCAAGCCGATGTGCCCAGTCTGCGCCACTGCATGAGTGCTGGCGAACATCTGTCGGATGAAGTGCTGACGCAATGGCGCGAACGTTTTGGCGTGGACATCTACGAAGCGGTCGGTATGTCAGAGTTCTCTTACTACCTGTGCCAAACCAAGTCGCGCCCGATACGCCCCGGCTCGGCAGGTTTCCCGCAACCCGGTCACGCCATCCAACTGTTAGACCCAGAGACTTTGCAGCTCGTCGCCACCGGTGAAGAAGGCATGATCAGCGTGCCCGACAACGACCCCGGCTTGTTCTTGGAATATTGGAACCTGCCGGAAGAGACCACCAAGTTGCGCCACGACGGTTGGTTCTTCACGGGTGACTACGCGCGCTACGATGCCGATGGCTACATCTGGTTCTTGGGACGCAAGGACGACATCATCAAGAGCTTCGGCTATCGCGTCTCGCCTTACGAGATCGAGCGCGTGTTGAAGTCGCATCCCGCAGTCGCCGATTGCGCATCGGTGGGCGAAGAGATCGAAAAGGACAAGGTGCTCGTCGTGGCCTATGCCATCTTGCATCCGGGCAGTACGACCACGGCGGATGAATTGTTGGCGTTCGGACGCGAACATCTCGCCGCCTACAAAGCTCCCAAGACGCTGTACATCGCCAAGGACTTCCCGCGCACCAAGAACGGCAAGATCTTGCGGCGCGATGTGAGTCCTGCAATCTCCATCTCTAGATCGACATCGAGATAAGCAGATCAAGGAACTTGATTGCCCAGTCATCCCCGCGCAGGCGGGGATCCAGTTTGTTGATTAACTAGGTTCCCGCCTTCGCGGGAACGACTAATTGAAATAGCCTAGTGTTTTCATCGGTGAAGCACTAGGTTCTCCCGCCCCAAAGCAGCTTCAGCAGTTAGAATCCTGCCCCATGCCCATCTCGCTCACATGGATGCATCAGCATCCAGTCCGCCTTTTTGCCATCGCATGTTGCTTGGCATTGTGTTGCATGGGGAGCGCCCAAGCGAATGATGAAGATGACGATGGCGAAGAATCGACTGAAGCTAAGCCTGAGTTCGTGTATGAGGTCGACCCCTACTACACCGATGTGGGTTACAACATCCCACTGACGCACAAACCTGTCCCCACCATCGCGACCAATAGTGAAGCGGTCATCTTGCGCGAACTCATCAAGGGTTCGCTGGTTCCGCAATACATGCTGGTCGAGGCGAGTGTGTATCCAATGCCACTGTTGGGCACGTATCTCAAGAAGCACACGCCCGACTTTTACAAGCAAGGCGACATCGGCAACAACTTCAACGTCATCGAATCGCTGACTGCAGGCTTCCAAGAACCTTGGGCGATCTCTTTGTTTTTTGGCAACGTGGCCAAGCTGAAACGCCCCAAAGAGAAACGTAAAGGCAACAACTACGGTTACACCGGCTATCTATTCAGTGCGGGCAACAAACACATCAAGAGCAACACCCTAGTGGATGACGAATGGTGCGAGCTGGAGTGGAAGATCAAGGGCAAGCTGGAGTACGACGATGAGAAGCTCTCATGGAGCTTTCGTTTCGGCGGCAAGTTCAATCGCAACCACGATGTGAACAACGTGACGTATATCAATCTACATCGTAGCAACACCGATCTGCGCTCCAAATATCTCACCTGGCTGGAGAACACCAACTTCGATTTCCGTCTGCACTTCTTGCAGCACGGCGGCCAGTTGGTACGTTCTGAATTGATCGCAGGAAAAAAAGTACCGCTACTCGGTTATAAATTCATCCCGACCTTCAGTGCCGGTTTCATCTGGACTAGCCCAAACGAGTATTCTGGGCTGCTTAAAGATGCGACTGCGAACAAGCTGACGTTCGTGATACGACCATCGGTAGAGTTTTAAGGATCACCGCCCACAGAGGCGGAACATCACAACAGGGAGAAACAAATGAGCGTAAAGACCGACCTCATCTCGCAGGACATCGCCAAAACCTTGGACGGCCTGTTTCACGAACGTGTGCGACGCACACCCGATCACATCGCTTACCGTTACTTCGATGACCATCAATGCGAGTGGCGCAAATTCACTTGGCGCGAGATGGAACATGAGATCTCACGCTGGCAAGCAGCGATGACACACGAAGGACTCAAGCCTGGTGATCGCGTCGCTCTCATGTTGAAGAACTGTCCGCAATGGGTGATGTATGACCAAGCCGCTTTGGGATTAGGACTCGTCACCGTGCCACTCTATGTCTCTGACCGCCCCGAGAACGTGGCGCATGTGCTGCAAGACTCTGGCGCCAAGATGCTACTCATCGACAGTGCGAATCATTGGCATCCACTACATGAGGCTTGCTCTTCAGTCACGGAACTCGAGCGTGTCGTTACGCTGCGCACCCCTCCCGAAGGAGACAGCGACCCACGCCTACGTGGAGTGGATGAATGGCTGCCCGACGAACATCAAGGTTTCAACCACCATGTGACCGATGCGAAAAAACTCGCCACCATCGTCTACACGTCTGGCACGACCGGCAGATCAAAGGGGGTGATGCTGAGCCACCACAACCTGATCAGCAATGCGGCAGGCTCATTGGAAACGTTCGATGTCTACCCTAGCGACACTCTCCTCTCCTTCCTACCGCTATCGCATGCGCTGGAAAGGATGGCGGGTTATTACATGCCGGTGATGGCCGGGGCGACAGTGGCCTACGCGCGCTCCATCCAACAATTGCAGGATGACCTCACCGTCGTGCGCCCCACCATCTTAGTGACTGTGCCGCGCATCTTTGAACGCATCCAAGCCAGCATGCACAGCAAACTTGAGAAAGGCCCCACCTATGCGCGTAAGTTGTTCGAGATGGCGATCGATGTGGGTTACAGCCGTTTCGAAAGCCAACAGGGGCGCGCTGGATGGCATCCAAAACATCTACTGTGGCCTATCCTGAAGAAATTGGTCGCTGACAAACTCCATACCCGCCTAGGTGGACGTTTGCGTCTTGCCGTCTCGGGTGGCGCGGCGTTGGCACCTAGCAACGCACGTACCTTCATCGGTCTCGGCATCCCCATCATCCAAGGCTACGGTTTGAGCGAGACCAGCCCTGTCATCACGATCAGTCGCACCCACAACAACCTACCCAGCAGCGTCGGTAACCCACTCGACAATCTGGAAGTACGCTTGGGCGAACACGGCGCATTGGAGGTACGCGGTCCGAATGTGATGTTGGGATACTGGAACAATGAGGTCGCGACGAAGGAGGTGTTGAGTGCGGATGGCTGGCTCAATACTGGGGATGTGGTAAGAATCGATGACAAGGGCCGCCTCACCATCACAGGCCGCATCAAAGAGATCATCGTGCTATCCAACGGTGAGAAGGTGCCACCTAGCGATATGGAGACAGCCATCTTGGCCGACCCACTGTTCGAACAGGTGATGGTCGTGGGCGAAGGAAAACCTTATTTGGGACTACTTGCCGTGGTGAATCAAGAACGCTGGTGTTGAATTGCACCGAAAACTGACCCACCTAGCGCAGTAAATTGCATCCAAATTTGACCCACGTATAGATACTGTCCTGCTCAATATTTGAGCGGGAGCAAACAGGAGTGATCAACGTGG
>Ga0172379_10005832_pt1 | contig 16955 bp, 18 predicted proteins | sample GrowelOW334metaG_FD_119756 | JGI IMG/M metagenome (GOLD analysis project Ga0172379, IMG submission 119756) | Groundwater microbial communities from an aquifer near a municipal landfill in Southern Ontario, Canada - Groundwater well OW334 metaG | ecosystem: Environmental > Aquatic > Deep... | reverse complement strand
TAGCGATTTTGATTTTTATTGTAATTTTGGGCCTGCTCATTTTTGTCCATGAATTGGGTCATTTTGTGGTGGCACGGAGAAATGGTGTGCGGGCGCCGGAATTTGGCTTTGGCTTCCCACCGAGAATCGTGGGCATTCAGTTTATTAGCGGAAAGAAAAAAGAAAAATTTTCTGAAGTGGAAAGTGTGGAAACAGAAAGGATTGATGTGGTAAGTGGTGATGAGGAAATTATCAAAGAAACAGTGACGGAAAAATTTCACAATGTGGAACGAAATGTTGCGGTAGGAAAATGGAGAATTATTTGGGGAAATCGGGATGGGGATGATGAAAATGAAAAAGCAGATTTGACCGAGGCGCATGAAAATCGCTTTTCTGGTGGAACAATTTATTCTTTGAACTGGCTTCCTCTGGGTGGCTTTGTGCGAATCAAAGGAGAGGATGGTGGCAATCGGGATGATACGGACAGTTTTGCTAGTAAGAGCGCCTGGAAAAGAATTAAAATTTTGGCGGCGGGCGTGGCTATGAATTTTTTGTTTGCCTGGCTGTTGCTTTCAATTGCCTTTATGATTGGCGCGCCGGAAGAAGTCAATCCAGAAGCAAGTACAAATAATACTAAATCAAAAATCCAAATCTCAGGAATTATTGCTGATGCTCCAGCGAGTATTATGGGACTTAAGATTGGAGATGAGATTATCAAAACGCAAAAAGATTCATTTGGAGAGGATATTGCTTTGAAAAGTGTCAAAGAAGTTCAAAATTATATCAATGCCAACAAAGGGCGCGAAATTACTTTGGAAATTTTGCGGGGCAAGCAAAAGTTGGTGCTCAGGGGAACGCCAAGAGTGGAGGCGCCTGAGGGTCAGGGCGCATTAGGTATCGCTCTTTCGCAAACATCATTGATTAGTTATCCTTGGTATGAGTCAATTTGGCGAGGACTAGTTGCTGTTTGGGATATGACAGTAATGATTTTCGCGGGTCTTTTTGGTCTCATTAAGATGCTTTTTGCCGGACATGGCGGGGCGGCTGATGTGAGTGGTCCGGTGGGAATCGCTATTCTCACTAAAGAAGTGGCCAATCTTGGGCTGGTATATATTATTCAATTTGCGGCAATTTTGAGCATCAATCTGGGGATAATTAATATCTTGCCAATTCCAGCATTGGACGGTGGTAGAATTATGTTTGTGCTGATTGAAAAAATCAAAGGAGCTCCTGTCAGTCAAAAAGTGGAACAAGCTTTTCACACATTATTTTTTGTCCTACTTATGCTACTCATGCTAGCGGTAACTTACAAAGATATTTCCAAACTTTTCTAAATCTATGCTAAACCCTCCTTCGCTAAACCTCCTCCGCTAAAGCTACGGCGGGTCAAGGAGCTACGGCGGGCCAAGGAGTCATGAAATGACGAAGTGGTTAGTTAAATTATTTGTATATTAATGTTATCTATTTTATGTTGAAAAAAATCAGGAATCTCTCACGGAAAATGTCAGGTAATTTGTTTGGAAACTTTTCCAAAGATATTGGGATTGATTTGGGAACAGCTAACACGCTGGTCTATGTGAAAGGGCGCGGAATTGTGATCAATGAACCATCAGTAGTGGCGATCAATAAAAAGACCGGACAAGTTTTGGCGATTGGCAAAGAAGCTAAGAAAATGGTGGGAAAAACTCCCGGACACATCGTGGCTATCCGGCCGTTGGTGGATGGCGTGGTGAGCGATTTTGAAATTACTCAGCAGATGCTCAAATATTTCATCGACAAGGTGCACAAGGGCAGTTTCACGCTTTTTCCTCGTCCGCGAGTGATTGTAGGCATTCCCTCAGAAGTGACAGAGGTGGAAAAAAGAGCGGTGATTGACGCGACACTCAATGCTGGAGCGCGCGAAGCATATCTCATTGATGAACCGATGGCGGCAGCGATTGGAGCGCGTCTCCCAGTGCAAGATGCCTCAGGTAATATGGTCGTGGATATTGGTGGCGGGACAACCGATATCGCAGTCATTTCCTTGGGGGGGATTGTGGTTTCACGTAATTTGCGTATCGCGGGGGATGAAATGAATGAAGACATCGTGCGATATTGCCGGGATGAGTTTAATCTGCTCATCGGGGAAAAAACGGCTGAGGATGTTAAGATAACTATTGGGAGTGCTTGCGTGCAAAAAGAAAAAAAACACATGCAGGTGCGCGGAAGAGATTTGGTGACAGGACTTCCAAAGGAAGTGACGATCACCGATGATCAGGCGCGTGAAGCTCTTTCGCGGTCTATTCGTATCATTATCAACAACATCAAAACAGCCGTGGAAGAAACTCCGCCGGAGCTTTTATCGGATATTATGCAAAAGGGAATAATTCTGGCGGGTGGCGGTGGTCTTATTCGTGGCATTGATCGTCTAATTGCCAATCACACGGAAATTCCGGTGCGCATGATGGAAGATCCTCTTACTGCGGTGGTGCGCGGAACTGGTATTGTGCTGGAAGATATTGAAGCTTTGCGAGAAGTATTGGTGGAGAATCAACACGAAAAGTCGTTTGATTAAATTTGCAATGAGCTATGCCCAAGAAATATATTACATCGAAAATAGTAAAACTGGTTTCGGTTATGGTTGTTTGCGCATTTCTCGTATTTCTTAATCCGAAGGGGTTTTTTAACCCCGTACGGGGGTTTTTTTTGCGAATTGTCTTGCCTTTTCAGAGAGTGCTCTATGGATCGAGTCAAAGAATTAGCGAGACAGTTTCTTTTTTGGCTTCTATTTCTGAAATAAAAAAAGACAATGCTGATCTTTCTCGAGAAAATAATTTTCTCGCTGCTGAAGTTGCTCGGCTCAAACAGCTGGAAAATGAAAATAGAACACTAAAAGAACAATTAGAGTTGCTTCCGAGAGACAAATTTTCTCTTGTCGGTGGTTTTGTAATTGGTCAAGATGCGCAAGGTTCGGAAGGTTGGATCGTTTTTGACAAAGGAGAAAGAGATGGAATTTCACCTGGAATGGCTGTGATTGTTTCCAATGGAATTTTAGTGGGAAAGGTGGATGAAGTTTATCCCACGAGTTCAAAAATTAATTTGTTATCTGATTCAAATAGTTTGGTCAACGTGGTTGATTTGGAAACGGGAGCGAAAGGAATTATCCGTGGTGAATACGGTTTAGGTTTAGTGATGGATATGGTGACACAATCGGATGCGCTAAATGTCGGAGATACGATTGTCACTTCAGGTCTGGGCGGAAATATTCCACGCGGACTTTTGGTTGGCAAACTTAGAGAGGTAAAAATCTCCGATGATCGGCTTTTTCAAAAAGCAGTGGTGGTTTCTCGGATAAAATATTCCAAACTGGATACGGTTTTTGTGATTAAAAATTAATCTGCTTGTGCCAAAACTTCGGTGTTATGTCAAGAAAAATAATAATTTTTTTCATCATTTTGTTTTCCGCTATTTTCCAGCTAGCGGTTTTAGCTAATGTTTTTTTTGGAGGCTTGGGACCGAATACCTTGCTTTTATTGGTCATCTTTTGGGTTGTTCGCGAGGGTTTTGAAAGGGCGCTTTTCAAAAATATCCTAGCTGGATTGGTGCTTGATTTCGCGACTTTTCATGTGATTGGTGCAAATATTGCTGCTTTTACGTTCGTAGCTTTCTTTATTAGCTTTATTTCCAAAAGATTTTTGGTGGTAGCGCGTAATTGGCGTATATTTATCCTAATGATGACAATTATTTTTGCTACGCTGGCAAACAATCTATTCTTGAACAGTTTTTTTGGTGTCGCCGATTATTTTGGTATCACCGAAATCGGTAGCGCACCGGTACCATTTTTTAGTTTTATTTTAATAAAAGAAGTCGGATTGAATATCTTATTTTTCCCGCTGATTTATTTTCTAATGAAAAAAATTGAAAATTCTAATTTTTTGCAAGCTCGTAAAAAAATATTTTAATCTTCCTGTGTTCCGATGGTTCGGGACTATGGCGGACAAGGCTTTATGTTCAGGGGATATTTCGCAAAAAGAAGAATGGCACGTGGCGTGGAGATCGAGGATGCGATTATGAATGTCACGCAAAAAGAGAAAGCTATTATTGAAAAACCTTTTGAAAGAAAGGGTCTTTCCGCTGTGTGGTATTTGATTTTAATTGTGCTTTTATGTCTTTTTTCGCGAGTCTTCTACCTGGATATCCTAAAGGGCAGTCATTATGTCCTTGTTTCAGCGGAAAATCGGATCAGAAAAATTGTCATCAAAGCGCCACGAGGGAATATCTTGGACAAATTCGGTCATGTTTTGGCGCGTAACTCTCCCAGTATCGATGTTGTTGTTATGCCGAGTTATTTGCCAAAAGGGGAGGCGGAAAAAAAAGCATTGGCGGATAAGCTGGCAAACATTCTTAGTATGAACCAAGGAAACGTGGAAATAATTTTATTAAGTCAGAATGAGAAATCACCCGATCCAATTTTACTTAAAGAAAATATCACCCAGGATCAGTCGCTCATTTTGGCTGAGGAGCTTGGCGCACTTCCTGGAATCGCTTTGGAAAAAACTGCTATCAGAAACTATGAGAATAGTGCTATCTTTTCGCATATTATCGGCTATGATGGAAAAATAACGAAAGAAGAGATGGATAAAAAGAGCGGTTATCTGATGACCGATTATATCGGAAAAACCGGTCTGGAAAAAAGCTATGAGCAGGAGCTTAGGGGTGTCTATGGAGCAGCGCAAGTGGAAGTCGATTCTCGTGGAGAAATAAAAAAGAATTTGGGCGTGATTAATCCGCAAATAGGAAATGATTTGGTTTTAAATATTGATCAAGAATTGCAAAAAAAAATCTATGATAGTCTCTCTGCTATTTTGGAAAAAACTGAAACAAAAACTGCGGCTGCGGTGGCGATCGATCCGAGCACCGGTGGAGTTTTGGCGTTAGTCAGTTTGCCAAGTTATGATAATAATCTGTTTGCCAAAGGAATAAGCAGTGAGGAATATCAGAAGCTGGTTAAAGATAAAAATATCCCATTACTCAATCGTGTTACGAGTGGTGAATATCCTCCAGGGTCAACGATTAAGCCGGCAGTAGCCGCCGCCGCTCTTTCCGAAGGAACGATCACGCCCGCGACAATTATTGATGGAATGGGTGGAGCGCTCAATATCGGCAGTTTTCGTTTTGGCGACTGGAAGGTGCATGGTCCAAGTGATGTGCGTATGGCGATTGCGGAGAGTAATGACATTTTTTTCTATACGATTGGCGGTGGTTATGGAAATATAACTGGCCTCGGAATGGACCGGATGAAAAAATATGAAGATTTATTTGGTTTTGGAGAGGCAACTGGAGTTGATCTTCAAGGTGAATCGGTTGGGCTCATTCCCAGCGAACAATGGAAGCTAGATAAGATTGGCGAAAGATGGTATATCGGCGATAGTTACCACTGCGCAATCGGACAAGGATTTGTTCTGGCAACGCCAATGCAGTTGGCAAATTTCACCGCCACGCTTGCTAATGGGGGAATACTTTATTCTCCAAAAATTGTTAATCGAATTCGCAAGACTGGTGGCGAAGACTCCTTTATCCAGCCAGAAATTATTCGCAAGGATTTTATCGCTAAGGATATTATGCAGGTTGTGCGCGAAGGAATGCGTCAAACAGTCACAGCAGGAACTGCTCAATCTCTCAAAAATTTACCTGTTGCGGTCGCCGGTAAAACTGGTACAGCACAATTTGGTTCGGAAAATAAAACGCATGCTTGGTTTATTTCTTTTGCGCCCTACGATGATCCGAAAATTGCACTGGTGGTCTTGGTGGAAGGTGAAAGCGAGGGAAATTCTGGGGCTGTTCCAGTGACAAAGGAGGTGTATGATTGGTATTTTTCGCGGGATAAAAATAGTAAAAAGTAGCATTCGTATGTCCGGCATTCGTAGTGCCGGTTCGCGAAGCGAATAACATTGATTTGACACATAATTTATTTCTGTTACAATTTCCATTGTCGTCTAAAAGAGCGACGATTTTTTATCCTCCTTCGCTAAAGCTACGGCGGACGAGTCTATTATTTTTTATTTTTTTGTAGCTTATGTAGATTGCGTACTAAAGATTTACTGTGGTCACGCAGTGTTGATTAAAAAATTAAAAAATGCTATGACAAAATTTATTACCGAAGAAGGATTGAAAAAAATCAAAGACGAATTGGAACACAGAAAAACGACAATCCGTCAAGGAATTGCTAATGCGATTAAAGAAGCGAAAGAGCAAGGTGATTTGAGCGAGAATGCCGAATATAGTGCGGCTAAAGCTCAGCAAGGTGAAAATGAAGCCAAGATTGCAGAGCTCGAGTTTATGCTCAAGGAATCAAAGGTTGCCACCTATGACAAAAATTTAGGCGTGGTGCAGATGGGCTCAAAGGTAAGGGTAAAATTCAACGGATCGGAAATGGAATTTCAAATCGTGGGATCGAACGAAGCCAGTCCAGCAGAATTAAAAATTTCTAATGAATCGCCAATGGGGAAAGCCTTTATGGGAAAAAAGAAAGGCGACAAGGTGGATGTGACAACTCCCGGTGGAGAAGTGAAATATGTGATTTTGGATGTGAAGTAAACTCCTACAAATTACCTGCCTACCGGCAGGCAGGCGAATTTATTACGAATATACGAATATTACAAATAAATTAAAAAGCCAGGCATTTTGTCGGGCTTTTTAATTTTCCCCAAAAATTGCCAATTTGTGCCAAATGCGATAATATTGTAGAGACGAGGCAGTGCCTCGTCTCTACATAATAAAACCTAAAAAACTATTTTTATGCGCGAAGACATTTTAGAAACAAAATTAGAAAAATTAAAAAATATCCAAGAATTTGGGATGGAGGCTTATCCGGAGAAATGTGAGCGATCGATGACTAATATTGAAGCGCTGGAACGTTTTGAGGAATTATCAGCCGAAGGTCAGAGCGAGATAACTTTACTTGGACGGATAAAGTCTAACCGGCCGATGGGTGGATCGACTTTTGCGCACGTTGAAGACGGCACGGGGAAGATTCAGATTTTTTTGAATAAAAGGAATTTTGATGACCCTGCCCGCAATACTACGCATAGCGTTGCAGGCGGGGAGGCGAAGTATAAATTATTTGCGAAAAATATTGAGATTGGGGATTTTGTACAGGTGTCAGGAAAATTGTTTTTGACTAAGCAAGATGAAAAAACTCTGGAAGTGCACGATTGGAAAGTGCTTTCGAAAAATATTAGACCAATTCCGACGGAATATTTTGGGCTCAAAGATGAAGAAGCGCTTTTGCGTAAGCGTTATCTTGATTTGATGATGAACGTGGAAACGCGAGAGCTTTTCAGAAAGAAAAATACTTTCTGGCAAACCGTGCGACAATTTCTGGTGGCAGAAAACTTCTTGGAAGTGCAAATGCCCGTTCTCGAGCACACACCGGGTGGAGCAGACGCCGAACCCTTCGTGACGCACCACAATGCCCTAGATCAAGACTTCTATCTGCGAATCTCCCTAGAGCTACCTCTGAAAAGACTGCTCGTGGGGGGCTACGAGCGCGTTTTTGAGATTGGACGGGTTTTCCGCAATGAGGGGATGGATCGCGATCACTTGCAAGAATTTGATCATATGGAATTCTACAGCGCTTATTGGGATTTCCAAAAAGGAATGGAGTTTTGCGAAAAGATGTATCGAGAAATAGTGAAAAATGTTATCTACTGCGAGACGGGCTCTAAGAGCCTGGACTCCAGGCTCTTAGAGCCCGTTGAACTTATTACTGAATATGAAGGCAATAGAATTGATTGGAGTAAAAAATTTCCCGTGGTAGATTACTTTACTGAATTTCAAAAAGAAACTGGCTTGGATTTGAATAATGAACTGACAGTTGAGGAGCTAAAGAAAAAAGCCGAGGAATTAAAAATTAAATACGAGCCAGGTTATTCCAAGGGTCGCATGATTGACACGCTGTACAAAAAAACTATTCGTCAAAAACTGATTCAGCCCTGTTTCTTGGTTGGGCATCCGTTGGAAGTTTCGCCACTGGCAAAAGTTGACCTGCAGAATCCCAAAAGAACTTTGCGATTTCAAATTGTGGCAGGGGGCAGTGAGTTGTGCAATGCTTTTTCCGAGCTGAATGATCCAATTGATCAAAAGAACAGATTTCTTGAGCAAATGAAGGCGCGCGCCGCAGGAGACGCTGAAGCGCAAATGATGGATGAGGATTTTGTGGAAGCGCTGGAATACGGCATGCCACCAGCTTTTGGTTTTGGAATGAGCGAACGGCTGTTTTCGTTTCTAATGAATAAATCCATTCGCGAGACGGTGATTTTTCCGCCGATGAGGAAGTAGTATTTAGTATCTGGTAGATGGTATTTGGTATGCATTTTCTGTCATCCCCGTGAAGACGGGGATCCAGTGGAAATGCTTTGTTTAAATAACTAATCTAAGCATTAGGCTAATCTAGCTAAATTTAGTTTTTACACTAGATTCCCGCCTGCGCGGGAATGACAATTATTATGGGTATCAAAGTTGAATTTAATCCGGATTTGGCTCTGCGCAATATCACGGAGCACAAAAATGGCAAGCGGAAAATTGAGGAATGTATTCCAGAGAATTTGGAAGTGGGGAAAGTTTATGATTTTTTCAAAAAAGAGCAGAGAAATTATTGGTTGCATGGAGAGGTGCCTCTTATTGAAACTAAGGGAAATGGAGTTTTGTCGCGACCAAAGGCGAGCATTATCATCTTGGAGGCTACTCATTTTTTAGAGGGGGAGGAGATTTGTACGAAGGGAAAATATAAAGTTATCGAAGTTATCGGCGAAGGTGAAACTTATTTTGAGTGTTTTGATAAAATTGGTGTAAGAAAATAAAATTAAAATTATGCCAGAAAAAAGAAACGGACAGTTTATTATTACTGGTTCAGTTCAGAAATATAAAAACCCTTGGATTGAAGTTACTGAAGATCAAGTGATTAGACCTGACGGAAAGCCGGGAATTTTTGGGGTGGTGAGGATGATAGGTGGGGTATCCGTGTTGCCCTTAGATGAAGAAGGGTATGTTTATATGACCGAAGAGTTTCATTATGCAATTGGCATTGAAGACATTGAAACTGCTAGTGGCGGAAAGGACGGCGATGAAGAATCAGTTGATGCTGCCAAAAGAGAATTAAAGGAAGAATTGGGAATAGAAGCTGAGGAGTGGGTAGATTTGGGATTGGTCAATCCTTTTACAACCGTTATCGTTTCACCTCAAAGAATATTTTTGGCAAAAAAGTTGAGTTTCGGCGTGGATGATCAAGAGGTGACGGAAAATATCAAATTAGTTAAAGTTAAGTTAGAGGAGGCTGTGAAAATGGTTATGGATAGCGTTATTACACATGGGCCAAGTTGCGTTTTGATTTTGAAAGCTAATGAGCATCTAAAACAAACAAAATAATTATGGAAAACCTAGGAATTACAAAAGAACAAGCAGACAAATTAGTAGAAGAATATGTCAAAGATCCAATCACGAAATTGCATATGCTTGAATCGGAGGCGATTATGCGGGCGCTAGCAAAGAGATTTGGCGAGGATGAAGAAAGCTCCTCCTCCGCTGAAGCTATGGCGGACAAGTGGGGAATTATTGGTCTTTTGCATGACATTGACTGGGATTTGACCAAAAATAATACGGCTGAGCATTGTGTGAAGTGTCAGGAAATTTTGCTTGAAGCGGGCGGGAGTGAATTCTTGATTGAAACGATTCAGTCGCATGGCTATGGACTAGATTCTATCCCATCACTGAAAGATAAGGCGCGCTCAACCAATTTGCAATATTGTTTGGTCGCAGCGGAAACTTTGACGGGGCTAATCATTGCTTCAACCTTGATGCAACCGGACAAAAAACTTTCCAGTCTTATTTTTCAATCACTAAAAAAGAAATTCAAAAACAAAGGTTTCGCTGCGCGTTGCAATCGCGAACTAATCAAAGAGTGTGAAAAAGCGGGAATTCCGCTGGATGAATTTTTGGAGATTGGCTTGATTGCATTGCAAGGAATAAGCAGTAAGTTGGGATTTTAAAATATGAAAAAAGTGATGACATTTGGGACGTTTGATATATTCCACGAGGGGCATAAAAACTATTTGGAGCAGGCGAAAGAGTTGGGGGATTATTTGGTTGTGGTGGTGGCGCGCGATGAAACGGTGCTTCGGGTCAAGAGTGAATGGACAAGAAACAGTGAGGAAGAAAGATTAGAAGTGTTAGAAAAAAGCGGACTGGCAGATGAGGTGGTTTTGGGAAGTTTAGAGGATAAATACGCCGTGATTGAAAAATATCGACCAGATGTGATTGCGCTTGGCTATGACCAGCGAGTGGATTTGGCTGAATTGACAGAAAAGCTCGGAAACCTTAAGCTTAAGGCAGAAATCGTGAGGCTGGAAGCCTATCAACCGGAGAAATATAAGTCGTCGAAGCTTAAGTAGTAAAAACATGAAAATTGTCATTTGTTCTAGCATCGACTTCACCTATGAAGTGAAGGAAGTTGCTGATAAATTGGAAAAAGCAGGACATGTAGTTGAGATTCCTTTGACTTCTCAAAGAATTTTGCGTGGCGAAATGACTTTGGAAGAATTTAAAAAAGAAAAAGAACGAGATGGGGATGGGTTTGTGAGAAAAGTGAAGGAAGATCTTATTCGGCGATATTTTGAAATTATTAAAAATAACGATGTAGTTTTGGTGGTTAATTGTCGAAAAAATGGGGTGGAAAATTACATAGGCGGAAATACTTTTTTGGAAATGGGGTTCGCGCACGTTCTGCGAAAAAAAATATTTCTGCTCAATCCGATTTCAGAATTATCCTATCACGATGAACTGGTGGCGATGGAGCCGGTGGTTTTGGATGGTGATTTGGAGAAGATAAAAGATTAAGAAATAATTATGAAAATTGTTCACGAAAATCAAGCTAGAAAATTCAAAAACAGCGATACTTGCATGGCAACCGAATATCCTTTAGGCGATAAGGACATAAACGTTGCTTATGTTGAAGTGTTGGGAAGGTATCCGGCAGAAGGCAGGGTAATGAATGAAAAATGCAAAGAGTTGGCCTATATAATGGAAGGTAGCGGTAAGATTGTGGTTGAGGGCGAAGAAATATCCTTGAATGAGAGGGATCTAATTTTACTTGAGCCGGGCGAAAGATTTTATTGGGAAGGCAATATGAAAATGCTTGTTCCTTGTGCGCCTGCATGGTACGCGGAACAGCATAAAGAGTTGGAATAGAAAGTTATGAACAAAAGGCAAATAATTAAAAATACTGAAAAGTATGTGAAGGCCGAGATGGGCTTGGAAGACTCGGGTCATGATTGGTGGCATGTTTATCGTGTTTGGCAATTAGCAAAAAGAATTGCCCAACACGAGGATGGTGATAAATTTGTCATCGAACTTGCTGCCTTATTGCACGACATTTCTGATTGGAAGAAAAACTCTGGCGATTCAACGGTGGGTGGAAAAATCGCCACGGACTTTTTGCTAAAAAATGGGGCTAACGAAAACACCGCCTTGGCGGTTAGACGGATACTGGAAAATATTTCATTTAAGGGTGTGGCGGGTAGTTCGAATATGCAAACAATCGAAGGAAAAATTGTTCAAGACGCTGATCGACTTGATGCAATGGGAGCAATCGGCATAGGACGGTGCTTTACCTACGGTGGATATAGGGGTTTTCCTATGCACGACCCTAAGATAACACATAACAAAAAGGAGTTTGGTAAAAGAATGAGCAAGACAAGCATTAATCATTTCTATGAAAAACTGCTTTTACTCAAAGATTTGATGAATACTAAAACAGGAAAGCAGATGGCTCAGCGGAGGCATAAATTTCTGGAGCAATATTTGAATAGATTTCTCAAAGAATGGAATGGGGAATCCTAAAAATAATTACTCATTATAAATAATAGCTAATAGAGATTATTGAACGGCTTCTCCCTCATCCCCGCCGTGGCGGGGCCACCTTCTCCCTAAGGGCGAAGGGGATATAAATAAAAAAAGTGGCAGTTTGTAATTTGCAAAAATAATTTAGCAATATAACAATTAAGCAATTTAATTATATGCTAGACATCAAATTCATCCGTGAGAATGCGGATAAACTCAAGGAAGCGATTAAGAATAAAAATATCAAACTCGATCTTGATGAGCTTTTGGAGGTGGACAAAAAAAGAGTCGAGTCTTTGCAATATATCGAACTTTTGAGTGCGGAGAAGAATAAGCTCAATGAGCTGATGCAGATGAGTAAAACTGATGATGAGCGCAAAACAGCGATTGAGCAAGGAAAAACAGTCAAGGAAAAAATGGCTAAGGCTGAGCCGGAATATACGGAGCTGAAAAAACAATTTGACACGCTGATGGTGCAAGTGCCGATCATTCCTTCGGAAGATACGCCAGTGGGAAAAGATGAAAGTGGTAATGTGGAAGTCTATCAAAAAGGTGAAATTCGTAAATTTACATTCACACCAAAAACACACATAGAACTGGCGGAAAATTTGGACATCGTGGATTTTGAAAAAGGGGCAAAAGTTTCTGGTTATCGGGGATATTACTTGAAGAATGAAGGCTCGCTTTTGGTAATGGCGCTCATGATGTATGCGCTCAATAAGATGGTGGAAAAAGGTTACGCGCCGATTATTCCACCGACGCTTATCAAAGGTTTTGCGCTGTTTGGCAGTGGCTATTTCAAGGGCACGGATTATGATAGTGCTTCGGATAATATCTACCAAATCGCGACGCGGGACAAAGAAATGGACGGCGCTGATTCGAAGGAAAAGAAGTTTTTGGTGGGAACGGCTGAGCCATCACTGCTTGCATATTTTTCTGACGAAATGCTGGATGAGGCGAAATTGCCAATCAGAGTTTGTGGATTTTCACCATGCTATCGCAGTGAGATTGGGGATTACGGCAAAGATAATAAGGGACTCTATCGTGTTCACGAATTTTTCAAAGTGGAACAAGTCGTTGTTTCAATTGCTGATATCGATGAGGCAACAAAAATGCAAGAAGAGATGGTTAGGATTTCAGAAGAGATGCATCAAGAACTCGGCCTTCCCTACCGCAAATTGCAAATTTGCACAGGAGACATGGCACCAGGAAAATATCGTGCGTTTGATCTTGAAGCCTGGATGCCGGGCCTCAATCGCTGGGGCGAAACTGGATCAGCTTCGAACTTTGTCGATTGGCAAGCCAGACGCTTGAATGTAAAATATAAAGACAAGGAGGGAAATAAAAAATTCGCCTATCTTTTGAATAATACTGCTTTGCCATCAGTGCGACCGCTGATTGCAATCCTTGAAAACTATCAAAACGAGGATGGCTCGGTGACGGTGCCAGAAGTTCTGCGCAAATGGATGCCGGGGAATTTGGAGAAGATTGTAAGAAAATAATTTTAAAATAAAAAATTATGGCAAATCCATGGGAAAATCCGGTGGCTAAAAAGGAGACCACTACGGAAAAGTTTGGAAAAACTTCGGAAATGGTTAAAAAAATTATTAATCAGTTAGAGAAAAAATATCAAGATGATAGAAATAAGGACGATATTCTTTTTGCATGGAAAGAGGCGGAAGGCGATCTAGAAAACGGTAATGGGTATAGTGCAGTATGTTTTTTAGAAAGAGCGACTTGGGTTCCTGCTGACCAAAAGGATGATTGGAGAAGAGCCATTCATGAAGTTAGTGCTGAGTATAATAGCCCAATTGAATTAAATGATGTCATAGACCAATTGAGGGATATCTTTTTTAATGAAAGGCGGATATTCACGGAGAATTTTTCACCAGACTCTTCTGCGGGTAGTAAAAAATACGAAAGCAAACAAGTTTCTGCGTGGAGTAATGCCGCAGATGCGCTTGAGGCAGATCCGAGTTCAGAAAAAGCCTTGTTGATAATTGAAGATAAGATTGCTGAGCTTGACAGGGATATTGACGATGCTCAAGATGTGGTAAACATACAGATAAGAGAAAAAAATATCCAAGGAATCAATCATTGGAAAAATGTGCTGAATATGCGAAGGGAAAGAGTTAATAAGCTAAGAAGAATAAGAGAAGGGATTTATCAGGAGAGATATAATAAAAAATGAAACTAACTTTTCTTGGAACAAATGGCTGGTATAGTAATCGAAATGCAAACACAATTTGTACTCTTTTGGAGACGGAAAAATATTATATCGTCTTTGACGCAGGCGATGGGATTTATAAGCTCGATCAATTTATCAAGGATAAAAAACCAATTATTTTATTTTTGAGTCATTTGCACATTGATCACATCGTCGGGTTTCATATTTTTCCCAAATTTCGGTTTGAAAATGAAGTTACCATCATTTGTCCGAAAGGCACGAAAAAAGATTTGGAAAAAATTATCGCGCATCCGTTTGCGATGCCGTTTTCCGAGATGAAAATTAAAGTCACTGTTTCTGAAGTCGATGAAGGTAGACATGAAATTCCGATTGCTTTTAAGTGCAAGAAAATATTGCATACTGATTTGTGTTTTGGGTATCGTTTGGAAATTGAAGGCAGGACTATCTCGTATCTTTGCGATACGGGAATTTGCGATAATGCGAAAGCGCTGGCTCAAAATGCTGATGTCGTGATTCATGAATGTTCAATGGGGTCAGGCGTTTCGGCTGGAGATTGGGGGCATGTCAGCCCCGAAGAAGTGGCGCAAATGATAAAAGGAGTTGGCACAAAAAAACTAATCCTGACACATTTTTCTGCCTCACAATATCCAAGCCAAAAAGAGCGAAAAGTTGCGCAGGATATCGCACAAAAAATATTTCCTGAGACGATTTGTGCGGAGGATGATTTGGTGGTTGAGATATGAAATAATTGATTTTAAAATATGCGAAGCAGGGTGCAACCCTGCTCCTGCGAGATGTTTTTATGCAAGGAAAAATCACATCTGAAGAATTTAAGAAGTATCTTGATTTTGCCTACTCGGCGTATCAGGAAAATTATATTGGCAAACCCGATCAGACTTATCGACAAGATGGAAAGGTGCCCTATATGATGCATCCGCTTTGGTGTGCGTCGATGTTGATTACGGACACACAAATTCCTTGGGAACAGCGTGAAATTGGTTTTAAGGCCTTGATTTTGCACGATGTCTTGGAGGACACATCACTCGAGTTGCCGGATTGGGTTGAGTCAGAAGTGAAGGCGGTCGTGAAAGAACTGACTTTTGAAAGCCATTTGCAGGCATTAAGAGAATATGAAAATAAAACTCCATTCATCAAACTTCTTATGCTTTATGATGTATTGTCTAGTATGTACGAGAATCATGTTGGAGTTTTCGATGATGTCGTCACGAAAAAAGTGAAGAGAAGGTTATGGAAGGAATTTACGATCAAAGAAATCGCGGAAGTAGAAAAAGAATACGGCAATATCCGCATTGTGCAAGTGGGCAAGGCGATTGTGGAAAATACTAAGTGGTAGAAAAACCAAGATATGCAAAACAAAAAACTAAAATTTCCTGAAGGGTTTTTATGGGGCGCTGCGACTGCGGCGCATCAGGTTGAGGGTGGGACGAAGAATGATTGGACGGAGTGGGAAAAAGATAATGCAGAAAGATTGGCGAAAGAAGAACCTGGAAAATGGCAACCCTGGCAAAAGGAGAAGTTTCCGGAAATGTTTGATCCTAAAAACTATATCTCCGGCGAAGCTTGTGATCACTACAACCGCTTCGAAGAAGATTTTGATTTAGCGAAATCTTTGGGGCATAATGCTCACCGCTTTTCTATTGAGTGGTCGCGGATCGAACCGGAAGAAGGAAAATTTGACGAGCGCGAAATTGAGCATTATCGTCAAGTGCTCCAGGCTCTAAGAGCCCGTGGGATGGAGCCGTTTGTGACGCTGTGGCATTGGACAGAGCCGGTTTGGTTTGGCGAGATGGGTGGTTGGACGAACAAAAAATCTGTTGAATGTTTCTTACGATTCACAGAGATAATGGCGGGTGAATATAAGGATTTGGTAAAATTCTGGGTTGTAGTGAATGAGCCGAATGTGAGTATGGGCTTTGGCTATTATCGTGGAACGCAACCACCAGGAAAAAAGGGGCTGGTCAATTTTTTGCGGGGATTTTTCAATTTGCTCTCAGCCTTCAAAAAAGCTGCCGAGGCGATTAAAAAAATCGATCCGAAAGCGGAAATCGGCGTGGCCAATAGTATCACACATTATGACGTGAAGATTTTTCTGGGACTACATTGTGTGACAGTTTTTGTGGTTGAATTTTTTAGCAAATATTTCTTGCGGAGAGCGATTCCGTATTGCACGTTTATTGGTTGTAACTATTATTCTCGCTACATTGTTTCTACTAAGAAAAAAGATATCGCGTCAGAAAAGAGGAATGATCTTGGTTGGGAGATTTATCCAGAGGGGATTTATCATGTGCTCAAAAGCTTGAAAAAGTATGACCTGCCGATCTATATCACAGAGAATGGCTTGGCTGACGCAGATGATACAAAAAGAGCTGATTTTATTGTTGATCATTTGAAATTTGTTCATCAGGCGATTTCTGAAGGGATTGATGTGCGTGGCTATTTGCATTGGTCACTGTTGGATAATTTTGAATTTCCTGATGTGCGTGGTTTTTGGCCACGTTTTGGCCTGATTAAAATTGACTATAAAACGCTGGAGCGAAAAGTTCGGCCTAGCGCGCTGGAATATGCCAAGATTTGCAAGAGTAATGAAATCGACCCGCCTCGCGTCGACTCGCCTCGATTTAGTAATTGAGTCGAAGCGGGCGAGCAATCGTCTCCGCGAGTCGAGGCGGGAGTTTGACTGAAATTTTAGAAGTGCTAAAATATTATTATGAGTGAAGAAGACAAAAATTTAGAGGAAAGAATGACGAGACACTTCGATGTTGTCCTTGAAGGCATCCGAGGTGATTTCAAGGTCTTCGGCGAGGGACTTTCTGATCTTTCCAGAAAGTTTGATGGCTTAGAAGAAAAAGTTGATAATTTAACAGATAAGGTTGAGGTTCTGTCGGTAAAAACG
>Ga0172379_10005831_pt1 | contig 16956 bp, 17 predicted proteins | sample GrowelOW334metaG_FD_119756 | JGI IMG/M metagenome (GOLD analysis project Ga0172379, IMG submission 119756) | Groundwater microbial communities from an aquifer near a municipal landfill in Southern Ontario, Canada - Groundwater well OW334 metaG | ecosystem: Environmental > Aquatic > Deep... | reverse complement strand
AACGAGCCGTCGGTTGTGGCTGTCAATGAAAAGACCGGCCAAGTTGTGGCCGTCGGTCGGGCAGCCAAGGAAATGCTTGGACGGACACCGGCCCATATTACAGCCGTTCGGCCTCTGGTCGACGGAGTTATTTCCGATTTCGAAGTGACCGAGGAAATGCTTTCTTACCTCATGAAGAAAGCCAATGAGCATTTGCCGCGCCGTTTCGTCGGCCCGCGAGTGGTTGTCGGCGTACCTTCGGGCGTGACCAATGTTGAAGTCCGGGCTGTTCGCGATGCCACACGGAATGCCGGGGCTCGGGAAGTTTATATCGTTGAACAGCCGATGGCGGGGGCAATCGGTATCCGTTTGCCGATTCATGACCCGGTCGGGAGCATGGTTATCGATATTGGCGGTACTTCCGATTTCGCCGTCATCTCTCTTGGGGGCGTCGTTCAAGCCAAGAGCCTCAAAGTGGCCGGTGATAAATTCAACAGCGATATCATTTCCTATATTCGGAATGAGTTCAAAATTTTGATCGGCGAGACAACGGCCGAGTATGTGAAAATCACCGTCGGTTCTGTCATGGCCGCCGAGCCTTTGGAAACCAATATTCGCGGTCGGGATCTTATTACCGGCTTACCGCGAGAAGTGGTTATCACTGATTCTGATATCCGGGAGGCTATCGGTCAATCGGTCGAGATTGTCGTAGCTTCGGCTCGGGAAGTTTTGGAAACAACTCCCCCGGAAATCCTTTCCGATATCATGCGTCGGGGAGTCTACCTTTTCGGCGGAGGAGCTCTTCTTAAAGGTCTCCACACTCTTCTTGCTGAAACTCTCCAATTACCAGTGACGGTCGCCGACGATCCTTTAACAGCCGTCGCTCGGGGAGCCGGAATAATTCTTGAGGATCTCGATCGATATCGTTCGATCCTCCTTCAAAGCGAAGATGACATACTTGGCAGTGCGTAAAACCGGCCGCAGCTTTTCTTTCAAACTGGCTTTGGCTTTCATTGTGATCATTGTTCTCGGTACAGTCGGGCTTAATTATTTTTTGCCAAATTTTCTGCCCAATCTTTTCGGTAGCATTGCAAGACCTTTCTGGCAGGCCCAGTTTTCGATCAGGAACGGCGGTTTGCTTTCGAGGGAAGATCTTCTCCGGGAGAATCTCGAGCTTCGTCAGACCATTGCCGCTCATGATATCAGTTTGGCGGCCGTCTTCGCGACCGAATTGGAAAATCAAGAATTGAAGAATCTATTCGGACGGGCTTCGACAACTCCGGCTATCTTAGCGGCAGTTATCATGACGCCGCCGGCCAGTTTGTATGATGAATTGATCATTGACTTAGGCCGCGATAGCGGTCTCAAAAAAGGGGACAAAGTCTATGCTTCGGGTGGTCTAGCTATTGGAGAAGTGATTGAGATTATGAGCCAATCAGCCAAAGTTTCGCTTTATTCCTCGCCGGGAAATAAGCTTGAAGTCTTGATTGGTTCCAATAACTTGGCAGCCACGGCTACTGGTCAAGGCGGCGGACAATTCTTGGCTGAATTGCCGCAAGGTGCGCCGATTGAAGTTGGTGAACAGGTTGTTGCTCCTTCCATCGATAGCCGGCCTTTGGGTCAGGTAGCTTCGGTCGTAAGTGGTCCGGCCGAGACATTTAAGAGAGTTCTTTTTGCGCTGCCGATAAATATTTATCAGATACGGTGGGTGCTAGTCGAAAAGAAATAAATCAAAAATCAAATATCAAAAATCAAAAAAGAAAACCAAGATATAAGGATGCGATAAAATATTTTATATTTGATTTTTAATTTTTGATATAATTCCATGTCCAAACGCACATTTCTTCGAATAACGACCGACCTGGCTTTATTGCTTTGCGTTCTTGAGGGTTGGTGGATTCCGGCCATCGTGATCGGGGTTCTCGGTCTCTGGTATTTTTCTTTTTATGTTTTTGATTTCCTTGTAGCCGGGATCCTCTTCGATTCTCTTTTTGGCATAGTTTCCAAACTGGCCTGGGTAAGCTATGCTGGAACTATTCTTAGTCTGATGTTGGCTGAATTGGTTCAGACGGTCAAAAAGCTGGTTAGAAAATAAGCAGAGTCAAATGAAAATTAACCTAATGCATTCATTTCTCAAAAGAAGGCCAAAGGGTCGGGGTGGGGAAATCGATCCAGACGAGATCCTCATCGATTCCAGCAATCTGCCGGAGTACGATACTACCCAATTCGAAGGCCGCCTGGAGAAAGCTATATCTCGATCGTCGCTTTTTGCCGTGGCCGGTGTCTTTTTCTTGATTGCTGTTCTATTTCTTGTTCAATCGGCTCGATTGCAACTAATCCACGGAGAGGAATATCGGATTCGAAGCGAGAATAATCTGCTACGGCCGGTGCCGATCTTTGCCGGCCGAGGAGTGATCTATGACCGGAACGGAAAGCTTCTAGCTTGGAACGCTCCAGCTGTCGGGCCGCTTGAAGGCAGCGTCGCCAAAAGGCAATACGCTACTACGACCGGTCTGGCTCATATTCTAGGTTACGTTCAGTATCCGTCTAAGGACAAAAACGGTTTTTATTATCGGGAAGACTTCGAAGGTGTGGCAGGAGCGGAGAAAGATTACAATGATTCGCTTCAAGGTCAAGCCGGTTCTCGCTTGGTTGAGGTCAATGCTAGAGGTGATTTGATCTCCGAAAGTACGGTTCGGCCGCCCCAAAACGGCGCGAATCTCAATCTTTCGATCGATAGTCGTCTCCAGTCAGCGCTCTATGATGATTTGAGAGACATTGCAAAGCGGGTAGGCTTCACCGGCGGGGCGGCTGTAATCATGGATGTTCGGACCGGCGAAATCGTGGCTCTGACCAGTTACCCGGAATATAATTCCCAAGTTATGTCTGACCGCAACAATAGCGCCTTAATTCAAGCGACCTTGAATGACAAGAGTTTGCCTTTTCTCGATCGGGCAATTGACGGTCTCTATACGCCCGGTTCGATCGTCAAACCTTATATCGCTCTAGGGGTTCTTACAGAGAAGGTTATCGACCCCAATAAGATCGTTGTTACGACCGGCTCAATCTCGATACCCAATCCTTATGATCCGACCAAGTCCACTCTTTTTCGCGACTGGAAAAATCTCGGTTCTCTTGATCTCCGTCATGCTATCGCTATGTCCTCGGACGCTTATTTCTACACGGTCGGTGGAGGTTACGAAGGCCAGAAGGGTTTAGGTATTGCCAATATCGACAAATATCTCCGAATGTTCGGCTTCGGCAGCACCACTCTCTCCGGTGACCAGTCTCTGCTTCTTTCCCGAGCCGGTACCATTCCTACTCCGGAATGGAAAAAGAAAACTTTCAACGAAAATTGGTTCGTCGGCGATACCTATCATACGGCTATCGGCCAGTATGGCTTTCAGGTTACGCTTGTGCAGATCGTCCGGGCTGTTGCGGCGATCGCAAACGATGGGAAACTCTTAATCCCGACAATGATTAAGGGTGAAGAGGAAAAAATTGATTTCATCGTTCCTATTCCGGCCGAGAATTTCGATATAGTTCGCGAAGGTATGCGTTTGTCGGTCCAGATCGGCACCTGCGTGGCCCTCAAAGTTCCCTATGTCAATATTGCCGGTAAGTCAGGCACAGCCGAGTTGGGTGTTTCCAAGGAAAACGTTAACTCATGGATCACTGGTTTCTGGCCTTATGAAAATCCTCACTACGCTTTCGTAGCCATGCTTGAGAAAGGCTCGGTTCATAACCTGATCGGCGCCGCCGCCGCTATGAGGCAGACTTTGGACTGGATGAGTGTGAATACGCCGGAGTATTTTTAGATTGCTTTCCCAATGCTTCTCTGCTATAATGATGAATTATAACCAAGTTAACCTGCAATTTATACGTTAAATGACTACAGAAGTTCAATATCTCACGACCGAGAAAATGGCCGAACTCCAGAAGGAGCTCGATTTTTTAAAGACTGAGCGGCGTAAGGAAGTCGCCGAGCATTTGGAATACTCCAAGAAGCTTGGAGATCTTTCGGAGAATGCCGAATACCACCAAGCTCGCGAGGAACAAGCCGAGGTTGAAGACCGGATTGGACGTTTGGAGAATATTTTGAAGAACGCTGTGCTTGTAGAGAACGGTAGCACTGAAGTTATTACTATCGGTTCGACCTTTCGCCTACAAAAGGAGGGTGACAACAAATCTTATCTTTACACAATCGTCGGCTCAGAGGAAGCCGACACTTCTCATGGCAAAATTTCTAACTTATCACCTTTGGGTGCGTCTCTCTTGGGTCACAAGAAGGGTGATAAGGTTGAAGTTATTACTCCTAAGGGCAAGGTTGTCTATAGTATTGAGGTGATTAAGTAGGGAACAGAGAGCATGGAGCTAAGAGGTAGGAGCTAAGAAGGTATTCGAATGTTTGGATAATAAGTCTGGATGTACGATTATCTTCCTAGCTCCAAGCTCTTATCTCTTAGCTCCTGTTCGCTTCTCTTTTGCCCAATTTTCAGCTAGAATTCCCTCATGGCTTCACTCGAAGAACTCCGCAAAACCCGCCTGGCCAAGCTTGACCTCTTGAAAAAGGCCAAAATGGAACCTTATCCGGCCAAGGTTCCGCGGACTTTCTGTTTGGCTGACGCCAAAGCTAGTTTTACCGACTTTGAAGCCAAGAAAACTCAAGTCTCTCTCTGCGGAAGGGTGATGGCTATTCGTGGGCAAGGGGCAATTCTTTTTCTTGTCCTTGAAGACGGCAAAGGGACTTTCCAGGCTGTAGTCAAGAAAGATGTTCTCAAGCCGGAACTTTTTGAATTGCTTGTTCAGGCTCTCGATATTGGCGACATTGTTAGCGTGACCGGAACCTTTTTCGTGACTCAAAGAGGAGAACAAAGTCTTCTGGTTGAAATGTGGACAATGGCCACCAAAGCTCTTCAACCTTTGCCTGAGAAGTGGCATGGTCTCACCGATCCTGACGAGAAATTCCGTAAACGCTATCTTGATTTCATCATGGATCCCGAGACTCGTCAGATTTTCTACAAAAAAGCCCAGTTCTGGAAAGTTACTCGTAATTTCCTTGAAGAAGAAGGTTTCCTTGAAGTTGAGACTCCTACTTTGGAGACGACAACCGGCGGTGCTGAAGCGACGCCTTTCAAAACTCATCACAATGATTTTGATTTGGATGTCTTCCTGCGAATCTCGGTGGGGGAGCTGTGGCAGAAGAGGCTGATGGCGGCTGGCTTTCCTAAGACCTTTGAGATTGGCCGGGTCTACAGGAACGAAGGCTCTAGTCCGGAGCATATGCAGGAATTCACTAATATGGAATTTTACTGGTCTTATGCTGACTATAACGACGGCATGGAACTGGTAACCAAACTCTATCGCCGGATTGCCACTGAAGTTTTCGGCACGACCAAATTCAAATATCGCGAACATGAATTCGACCTGGCGGTTGATTGGGTTAAGATCGATTATTCTGTCGAGATCAAGAAACAGACCGGTATCGATATTGCCACAGCTTCTGATGATGACATCAAAACTAAACTCCAGTCTCTCAAAGTGGATTATGAAGGTGACAATCGTGAAAGGCTCGTTGATACTCTCTGGAAGACCTGCCGCAAAAACATTGCCGGCCCGGCTTTTCTAATTAATCATCCCAAACTTATCGCCCCTTTGGCCAAATCAGTAGCAGGTGAGCCCAACATTGTCCAAATGTTCCAGCCGATCATTGGGGGAAGTGAGATTGGTCGCGGTTACTCCGAGCTTAATGATCCGATCGACCAAGAGGAGCGCTTCAAAGCCCAAGAGAAACTTCTCACCGGAGGCGACAGTGAAGCGATGATGCCCGACTCCGAATTCGTGGAGATGCTCGAGCATGGCATGCCGCCCACTTGCGGCTACGGCTTCGGAGAAAGACTTTTCGCCGTCCTTACCAACAAACCTCTACGTGAGACCCAACTCTTTCCCTTGATGAAGCCGAAGTAGGTTTTGCGAGGCGAGGCCTCGGACTTACATCCATCTCCATTTTCTGAGCTCTTTTTGACATAAAATCGGCTGTTGTACCCGAGGCGAGGCCTCGGGGCCGAGGTAATCTTGTAAGCTTGAATATTCATAATTTATGGAATATATGAAAGCCTCTTTTGGGTGCTCTTTGCGAGCCTCTCTTGTCATACTCGGCTCTTTTATTCCGTAAGGATTGAGGTGGATATAGGATATTAAAGTCCGCATATACTCATCGTCATCATTTCCAATTTTTTCCTTATAAGGACCTTCCCAAACCGTCCCGGAATGATTGTATTTTTTATTGAAATACATCGAGTAACCAGTACACAATTTGTGCATGAATTTGGTTATTCCTGGATCAAGTTCTAGATCAGTTTTGGCATTTACCGCGATGTGAATATGGTTTGGCATCAGACAGTAGGCGACGATATTGACATGTGTTTCAGTGCGCAGAACCTGAAAGACATTTTTCTCACCTATTTCTCGAAGATGGAAGGGTTGCGGTTGGTTTGCCAAGTACAGTAATTTTATCATACGCAGATAATCAGTATTGTCTAGAAAAACTAGGGATCTATGTGCGCCGCGATTGTAGATATGGTGGTAGGACATAAATTTCCCGAGGCGAGGCCTCGGACATAACGAACCGATTCTATCAAATCGGAATGAAATCAGTATCAAAAAGTGATAAAAAAAGAATAAAATCTCTCCCCGAGGCCTCGCCTCGGAAAAACCGTTATCCACACTTTATCCCCTGAAAAGGGGATTGTTTTTTGTAGCTAAAGTCAATGAAGTGGTATAAAATATCCATCAAGTGGGAAGAAGTGGTAAATAAAATTTTCTCATAATTTTAATTTTGAAGAAGAAGTTAACCACAATATTCTCGCGGGCATATGATCATCGGGCAATACTCTCACATTATCGATGATAAAAACCGCCTTTCCCTACCGGCCAAGTTTCGGCGGGAAATGGGCAAGAAGGTGGTTATCACGCCCGGCCTCGATTCCTGCCTATTCATCTTTACGATGAAGGAATGGGACAAGATCGCCGAGCGCTTATCAGTGAAAGAAGGCTCGATACTCCAGGCGGACAATCGCGGCTTCAATCGGTACCTCTTGGGAGGGGCGGTTGAAGTCGAGGTTGATGGAGTCGGCAGAATGCTTTTGCCGGAACATTTGCGTAAGCGCGCCAAGTTAACCGAGCGAGTTGTCTTCATTGGCGTCAAGGATCGGGCCGAACTTTGGGATGAGGCCACTTGGAACGCCTATCGTGAGGAGGTCGAGAGTAAGGCCGGAGCTTTGGCCGAGAAATTGGGCCAAGCCGGGATGATCTAGTATGGAAAGTATTCATCAGTCGGTTCTTTTACATGAAGTAGTGCAGGCTCTTGTCCCGAAGAAAGAAAGAGAAGCTTCGAGACCAGAAATTAGAAATTCGAAATTAGAAATTAGAGAATCAAAGCAAAACCAGATCTCTAATATCCAATCTCTAATATCCAATCTCCAATCTCCAACCTGGTATCTCGACGGTACCTTAGGTGGAGCGGGTCACGCGTTGGCCATCGCCAAAGCTTTTAAAGGCCAAGTCAATGTTATCGGTCTCGATCGCGACCCTGAAGCTTTAGTTCGAGCAGAGATGAAACTGAAAGGGCAGGCTCACAAGGTTATCCTGGAAAATGAAAGCTTTCGTGATCTGGATAAGGTTTTGGCCAAGCAGGGGGTTTCCGAAGTCCAAATGATTCTTCTCGATCTGGGACTTTCTTCTGATCAATTGACCCCAGCTATTGAAGGATCAGGCCGAGGTTTCAGTTTTCTAAGAGACGAACCGCTTCTAATGACTATGGGTGATCCGGCCAAGTATCCTTTTACGGCCAAGGAGATCGTCAATAGTTGGGAAGAAAATGTTTTGGCCGATATTATCTTCGGTTATGGGGAGGAAAGGTTTGCAAGGAGGATTGCTCGGGCGATGATCAACTATCGGGAGAAAAAGACCATTGAAACTTCCGGGGAGTTGGCTGAGATCGTCAAAATGTCCGTGCCGGCATTTTATCGAAGAGGTAAGACTCATCCGGCTACCAAGACCTTTCAAGCCTTGCGGATTGCGGTCAATGACGAGTTGGGAGCGCTAAAGGAGGGTTTGAAAAAAGGTTTTGATTGTTTAAGTCCGGGAGGGCGAATGGCCGTCATTTCATTTCATAGTTTGGAAGATCGGATCGTTAAAAATTTTTATAAAGAAGTCAGTCAAAATGGGGGATTAATAGTGACCAAGAAGCCGATTGTGCCTGGTGACCAGGAGATAGCAGAAAATCCAAGGTCGAGAAGCGCAAAGTTGAGAGTGATAGAAAAACAGAGATTTGAAATTAGAAATTAGAGATTAGAGAAAAGTAAACCCGTAAATTAGCAAAACAGTAAACAGAAACCAGATGACTAAAGCAATTGCAAATATTTATGATAGCGTGAGCGAGAGACGAGTCAAACTGGTCTACTGCTTGCTTTTGGCTTGCTTGTTCGCTTTTCTTTCATATACAGTCAATGTTTTTACGGTGATTTCAAGGACCGTGGCAATCCAGAAAGTTGAGGATGAGAACGCTAGTCTTTCTGCCAGTTTGGAAAGCCTTGATGCCGAATATCTGACTTTAGAAGGCCAAGTTACTCCTGATAGTTTATCCGCTCATGGTTTAAGCCAGGGTCAGATTAGCGCTTACATTCCGAGGTTGGCCACGACAGCCATTGTTGCAAGTCTTAATGGATTAGCAACTAGTGACCATGGATTCTAGTCAGAAATTCCGAAGTCGCATCATCCTCGTTTTGATTGCCTGTGGAGCTGCGGCTCTGGTTTTGGCCTTGGGTAAAATTCAGATTATAAACGGACAAACTTACACTGCCAAAGCCAATAGCCAGTACATCCGGCCGCAAAAAAATATTTTCGATCGGGGTTCAATTTATTTTACCGATAAGGATGGGACAAAAGTGGCGGCGGCCAGTCTGAAAAGCGGTTACATTGTCTATATGAATCCGTCACTTCTTGACAAGCCGTCTTCGGTCTACGAAGCTCTTTCCGAATATCTCGATCTGGATAAAACAGATGTTCTAGCTAAGGCGACTAAGCGCGGCGACCAATATGAGGAGCTAGCTTCGCGGGTGCCGGAAGCAACGGCATTATCGATCAAGAGTTTGAATATTGCCGGTGTCGGTGTTAACAAAGAGACTTGGCGAGTCTACCCAGGTGGTAGCATTGCCGCCCATGAACTAGGCTTGGTTGGCGAAGATGCCACGACCAAGACGGTCTCGGGTCGTTATGGCCTAGAACGGACCTACAATTCGGTTTTGGACCGACTTGGTACGGGCTCGAGCGTCAATGCCTTCGCCCAACTTTTCATCGGCCTTAAAGATTCACTTTTCGGACAGTCTCGAGCGAACGAGGGAGATGTCGTGACAACTATCGAGCCGACCGTCGAGAGGTATCTAGAAAAAATCTTGAAAGAAACCTCCGGCACTTGGAAACCGGATGAAATTGGCGGCATTATCATTGACCCCAAAACCGGGGAGATTGTCGCGATGTCTTCCTGGCCAAGTTTCGATCCTAATAATACCGCCAGCGTCAAAGACGCTCGGGCCTTTTCCGATCCTTTGATCGAGAATGTTTACGAAATGGGCTCGATCATGAAGCCGTTGACCATGGCGACGGCGCTAGATACCGGGGCCGAGAAGGTTGATTCAACTTATGATGATACGGGAACAATGACTTTGAGCGGCAAGAAGATCTCTAACTTCGATGGCAAAGCCCGCGGTATTATCCCGATGCAGGAAATCTTGAGCCAATCTTTGAACGTGGGAGCGGCGACTATCGCCCTTAAAGTTGGCAAAAATGACTTTTCCAAATATTTTCTTAACTTCGGTCTGGGTGATAAGACGGGGATTGATTTGCCTAATGAAGCGACAGGTATCGTCAATAACTTGAAGACGGGCCGCGATGTTGAGATCGCCACGGCCGCTTATGGTCAGGGTCTGGCTATTTCACCTATCAACATGACCCGGGCCCTTTCGGTCCTGGCTAACGGCGGTTATGTCCTAACGCCACATCTAGGGAAAAGAATAGAATACGCCGATGGCCGCTCTGAACCTGTCGTTCCAAAATTGGGCAAGTCGGTTCTTTCTACTCAGACAGTTAATGAAGTAACAGACATGCTTGTTAAGGTGGTTGACGAAGCTCTTCTTAAAGGCGCTATCAAAATGGATCGCTACCGCATCGCCGCCAAAACGGGCACGGCCCAGATCCCGGATCATGTCAAAGGCGGTTATTACTCAGATCGCTATCTTCACTCTTTCTTCGGTTATTTTCCGGCTCATGATCCCAAGTTCCTGGTCTTCCTCTACCAAGTCTATCCCAAAGGTGCCGAGTACGCTTCGGCCACTCTGACTTCACCTTTCCAACAGATCACCAAGTTCTTGATTGATTATTATAATATCCCGCCGGATAGGTAAGGGAGTTCTTAGGTTATGAATGTCGTAGAGGTTTAACCTCTGCGGGAGTTTGGCTGTATAGAGACATACCATTTCTAGTTACTTGATACGAATCTCTCTTTGGAGTATGGTTCTACGAGATAGAGCCGAGTTTTTCGGCAAGCTTGCCACGCAGCTGAAGAGTGGAATGAACCTTGAAAGGGGGAAGTCGTGATAAGACTTTCAAATGGTCACCAGATAGAGTATCTGGTAGCAAGCGGAGCTTTGGGCTTCGACTGCAAAGGTTGGCCATGGGAATGGCCGCTTGTTTGGTTGGGGTTGATCAGACCGGAATTATTTGCCGTAGTGATTAAAACCCTCACACTTAACCCGCGCAAAGGAAATTTACGCTGGTGGAAGCCTTGGGGTTGTGTGAGACCGATTCCCGGTGGCGGGACGGTGAACAAGGTTGGTCTGACGAACATGGGAGGTAATAAATGGTGCGACGAAATTGCACCAACGGTCGATTTTCGTCGGCCTACGATGGCCTCAATATTCGGTACACGAGAGGAGTTGATAAGATTGGCTGAAATGCTTAACCCTTTCGGTTTTATGGCCTTGAAGGTTAACCCGTCCTGCCCCAATAGTGGCCACAAGATGCAGGACGCGGAAGCTGTGATCGGGGATGTCAAGGCTGTCAAGAAAGCTTCAAGATTGCCGGTCATCGTCAAAGTATCCGTTGCCCAGGACTATCTGGCTATAGCCAATGGTCTTGCTGGAATTGCGGAAGCTATTGCCTTAAATAGCGTGCCCTGGGAAATTGTCTTTCCGGGGCGACGAAGTCCTCTTTGGAGGCTTGAAAAAAGGGTCGGTGGTGGCGGTGGTGGCGTTTCGGGCCGGCCGGCTCAAAAATTCAATTGGGAGGCAGTCGAGCAGCTTGCCAAACAGGGCGCGCTTCCGGTGATTGCTCCAAGTATCAAGGAATTCGGTGATCTTGCAAGGGTTCGGTCACTAGGTGCTCAGGCGGTTAGTTTTGGCGAGATCCATTTGCCGGACTACCCAGTCTGGCTCAAACCGTGGACCTTGTTTACGAACCCGTGCAAACCAACTCGGTACGTTAGAAAGGAGATACAACATGGAAAGAACTAGAGTCGAAGCCTTGGCGGATGTTCATATTCATCTGCGCGAAGGGGAAGTGACGGGTCCCTTGATTGAATACGCGATCGCTGGCGGTGCCGATGTACTCGGTGCTATGCCTAATACGAAAGAAGGTTTAACGACAGCGACCCAGGTCGGAGCCTATCGTGAACGTGTTCTTGCCTTAGTACCATGGATACCGTTTGAGGTCAGGGTTATTCCATTCCTCATGATTACGGAAAGGACTACGCAACAGGAGATTGACGCCTGTATTGACGGGGGAATCTTTAATGCGAAGATCTATCCGTATCTGAGGACTACTCAATCTGACAACGGTGTTACCAACTACGCACGGCTGATTCCCATCCTGTGTCATTGTGGCACTGTCGGCATGAAATGCCACCATCATCCGGAGCATCCCAACATGCTATTCGGAAACCGCGAGGCAGAGTGGGCCTATTTGCCGCTCATGAGAATCTTTTTGGAAGAAACTCAGGGTATTCATGTCTGGGAGCATGGAACCGACCACCGCTGCATCCCTCACTGGGAGGATTTGGCCCAAAGTGGCCGCTTCTTTGTTACTCTCACGGCTCACCACCTGGCTGCCAATGAGGACACGACGTTCGGCGATGTTGCCGCAGTCTGCAAACCGCCTATTAAGACAGAACACGATCGCCAATCTTTGCTTGAGCTTGTCGCCAAGGATTATTCCTGGCTTATGGCTGGCGGAGATAGCGCTTTTCATGATCGTGCAGCCAAACACGTTGAGAGCGGACGCTGCTCCTGTGGGGACTTTACGAGCCCATTTTTGCTGTGTCTGTACGCTCATGCACTTCAAAATCTGTTGGAGAAACCAGGCGGCATCGACATATTCGTCAGATTTACAAGCCGCAACGCTCGAAGACTCCATGGATTGCCGGGAACGTCTCGAATGGTTGATCTTATCTGGGAAAAAGAGAGACTCCCTACCTCCTTCAAAGTTGGGTCTCAAACAGCCGTACCTTTTTGGGGCGGCCATGAACTCAACTGCAGGATCGAAAAGTAGAGTCGATCCTTATTTGCGAATGTCTACACAGCCCTGGCACTTAACTGTAGCCGGGCTGTTTTTTGTTCATCTTATTTATTACTATTTACTCCGTCACCACCGCCGTTCCATAACACAAAACTTCGGTAACCCCCTGCAGTAATTCAGTTGTATCATAGCGGACGCCGATAACGGCGTTGGCGCCTTTCTCCTTGGCATGCTGGAGCATTAGCTGAAAGGCGTCTTCGCGGGTCCTCTCGCAAAGGGAAGTGAAGAGGGTAATGTTGCCGCCGATAAGGGTCTGCAAGGAGCCGCCGATCGTGCCGAAAATGTTTCTCGAACGAACGATGATGCCTTTGACGATACCCAGGTTTTTAATAATCTTCTTGCCGGGTAAGTCGAAGGCTGTTGTAGTGTTGGTGTGGTCCATGAGCACAATTATAACATAGGCGCAGGGAAAATCAGGAGTTTTACCTATTAACAGCGATTTAAATTAAATATTAAATATCAAAGATCAAAAATGGAGAATGCTATAAAACAATGTGAAATTTCTTAGAAATTGTGATTCATTTTTGATTTTTGAGATTTAAGATTTGATTTTCTTTGCCCTTGCATCTCCCAGTATCCAAGGTAGACTAAAGTCATGCCTTTTCTGAAGAAAATCATCGTGACCATCCTCATGTTTGAGGCTTGGGCCATCTTGAAGAAATATAAACCGATGATCGTGGCCGTGACAGGGAGCGTTGGTAAGACTTCCACCAAGGACGCTATTTACGACCTTCTCAAGGATCAGAGCAAGTTCGTCCGGAAAAGCGAGAAGAGCATGAATAGCGAGATTGGCTTGCCTCTGACTATTATTGGGGCGCCTAACGCTTGGCATAGCCTTTCTGGTTGGCTGAGTAATATTTGGAAAGGCCTCTGGCTTATCCTCAAGAAGAAGGATTATCCTGACTGCCTTATTCTCGAGATCGGCGCCGATCATCCGGGTGATATTCGCAAGGTCACAAAGTGGCTTCGCCCAGATATTTCCGTTATAACCCGGATTAGCGCTAAACCCGTCCACGTGGAATTTTTCCATTCGCCCGAGCAAGTTTTTGAAGAGAAAGCCGCCTTGGCCGAAGCGGTTAAAGAAGGTGGCACTCTTATCCTCTTTGCCGATGAAGAAAAGGTTATCTCGCTTGGCGAACGGGTCAAATCCAAGAATGTCAAAGTTATTACCTTTGGTTTTCATCAAACTGCCACAGTTAGAGCTTCGGAGCAAAACTTTCAATATGAAAATGAAGAAGGCGGGAGTTGTGCGCCTCTTGGTTTAACATTCAATCTCAACATGAACGGCTCTACTTTTCCAATTATTCTGAAAGGTGTGGCTGGCCAATCAATAATTTATTCTCTTCTAGCCGCGGCGGCTGTCGGTCAAGCCCGTTCAATACCTGAAGCGCTGATTGCTAAGCTTCTCGGGGACTTCGAAGCCCCTCATGGCCGGACCAATCTTATTCCCGGACTGAACAGCTCCACAATCATCGATGATACTTACAATTCTTCGCCCGATGCTGCCAAAGCCGCTCTCGAGAGTTTGAAGAATATTCAAACCACCGGCACCAAAATCGCCGTCCTCGGTGACATGATGGAGCTTGGCAAATACGCCGTTGAAGAGCACCGCCTTATCGGTAAATTGGCCGTTACGATCGTCGGCCGCCTCATTACCGTCGGTTCTCGTTCTCGTCTGACTGCTGAAGAAGCTTTGAAAGACGGTTTTCCTCCTGCTAAAGTTGAGAAATATGATACGGCTATCCAGGTGGCCGAAGCCTTAGTTAAAAGTATTCAACCGGGAGACGTTGTTTTAGTTAAAGGCTCGCAGTCTATGAGGATGGAGCGCGTTGTCAAAGCCCTCTTGAAAGAACCTGAGAAAGCCGATAGACTGCTGGTGCGACAGGAAAGAGAGTGGTTGGAGAAAAACTAGTACTTCTGTCTAAGTAAGTTGGAGCTAAAAGGGGCCTGCCCTGCGAAGCTCCGACCGAAGGAAGGAGCGTAGCAGGGCCCTATCGTCTAATGGTTAGGACACGGCCTTCTCAAGGCTGTAATCCGGGTTCGACTCCCGGTAGGGTCACACCAGTATTATATGTTGGTAATATAGATTTGTTTGATATAATGATCCGCATGAAAATCTTCATCGCCGGAAGCATGAGCTTCGCCAAAGAAATAATAGAAACCAAATTATGCGCATGAAGCCCATAATCCTAAATGGTGAGATCGGGAATATTCGCAAATAAATAGTCTCTATGAAAATCATTCTCGGATCATCATCGGCAGGAAGAAAGTTGATAATGGGCGAACTTGCCCAGGAATTTGGTTTTGACTTTGAGATTATGTCGCCGGATATTGACGAAAAAGCCGTTAGGTCGGATAGTCCAAGTGATTTGGTTATGGCAATAGCGAATGCCAAAGCAGATGTTTTGACTTCAAAAATAAAAGAACCGGCCATCTTGATTTGTTCTGATCAGGTTGTTCTATACAAAGGAGAAATAAGGGAAAAGCCGATAGGTGAAAATGAGGCTAAAGAATTTCTAAAAAGCTACTCAGTAATGTACCCAGAAACTCTCGGTGCCGTCGTCGTTGTAAACACGGAAACCGGCAAAAAGGCCAGCGGTTTGCAAACATCAAAAATATATTTTAAGCCATTACCAGAAGAAATTATTGATGAACATATAAGATCAGGCATGGCTCTTCGTGGTGCTGGTGGGTTTTCGATACATGATCCGATTTTAAAAGATTACATTGATCATATAGATGGCGGGTTTGATAGTGCCACCGGGTTGTCTAAAGAGCTTGTCAAAAGGCTAATTGCGGAGGTTGGGGGCGATTTAAATTGAAAATTCCCGAGACATCCCTACATTTCCACAAAGTTATTTCCAATCCCGTAAATGATGGTCCTTGAATCCGCTCTTGAAACGCAACAAATGAAGTAGGCTCTCTGTATGAGCCATCATCATCTTTCCCGCGACGAGCGGGCATCACTCGCTGCGCTTTTGCGTGCCAGGCACAGCCAGTCCGAATGCGCCCGATTACTTGGAGTACATCGAAGCACCGTCTCAAGAGAACTCAAACGGAGTCCGGGTGAGTATCGGGTAGCGTTAGCAAACAGACACGCTTCAAATCTTAGGAGAAGCTCGAAGCTGGCACGACGAAAAGTCGAGGGCGATAAAATGCTCGAACTCCGCATCGTAAAGTTGCTCAACCTTGGAAGGTCTCCGGAGCAGATCTCGGAAGAGACTGGCACAGTCTCAGATGATGCCATATATTCCTGGATCGAGCGTTCTCGCAAAGATTTAGCAGTGCTTCTGCCACAGCGCGGCAAGATCAGGCACAAGTATGGAAAGAATCCAGGTGAAGCGCAGGGCTGGACGAAATTGGTACGGAACATCGCAACAAGGCCAAAAATCGTCGAGAGTCGAAAACGTGTCGGCGATTGGGAGGGCGACACGGTCATTGGTAGGGATCGCGCTCGTCTGTTGGTGCATGTCGAGAGAAAAAGTCGGTTCATTGTGGCCAAGATCATGCCGAACGGAAGCGCGGACGTTACGCATGCCGCAACGGTGGCATCACTCAAGGGATTGCCGCTCCACACCATCACATATGATCGAGGAAGCGAGTTCGCGCTCTGGAAGATGGTTGAACGAGACACGGGTGCTAAAGTCTACTTTGCTAACGCTCATCATCCTTGGGAGAGAGGGACGAGCGAAAACTCGAACGGACTTCTCCGGAGATTCTTTCCTAAAGGGACACCGCTTGGCCAGCGTTTGCAAAGAGATCTCGACAAAGCGGTGAGGCTAATCAATCACCGTCCAAGAAAATGCCTTAACTGGAAAACGCCGTGCCACGTATTCGGGTATTGTTGCAATTCAAGCTAGGATTCAAGGTCACAAATTGACACAGCATACATAGTATGCTTATATTGTGTTGAATGTCCAAACCTGGATAACTTCCAGTACAACACAAAAAAAGGAATCACAATATGATTAAGCAGTTGGCTCTGTGTGCTCTAGCAGGATTTCTTGCTGGCATTGTAGTCTATTTCGTTACTGCGTTTTTCATCGGAGAGAAAAAAACCGATCGACTGCCAGGAGGTGCGCTTGGTGCAGGAGTTTTCACTGGGATGATGATGGGCACAGACATCGTCGTTCCTGCGGTCATCGTTGCGGTGCTCGCTGCCTTGGTAGGTCATATCCTGTGCGGTGCGGCGAGAAGCCGCTGAACAGTTGCAGTCTACTTCGCCGCGAGAAAGTCTCGAGAGGTTTAATCATCTCCCACGACTCTCTCGCGGCTTTCTTATCTTAGTGCCACCGGGTTGTCTAAAGAGCTTGTCAAAAGGCTAATTGCGGAGGTTGGGGGCGATTT
>Ga0172379_10005830_pt1 | contig 16960 bp, 16 predicted proteins | sample GrowelOW334metaG_FD_119756 | JGI IMG/M metagenome (GOLD analysis project Ga0172379, IMG submission 119756) | Groundwater microbial communities from an aquifer near a municipal landfill in Southern Ontario, Canada - Groundwater well OW334 metaG | ecosystem: Environmental > Aquatic > Deep... | reverse complement strand
TGTGCCGACCCATTATGGTACTAGTCTACCAGGTTAGAATGTAGGTGTTGCAATATAAGTTGTAACTACGGTGTATGAACCAGTTGGAGTGGTTGCGTTAGCGGTTGCACCAAAGCGCAACTTAACAATTTCGTCATCCACAACTGTTGCTGAGCTCGCGAGTGTAGCAGCAGTACCGCTATCATCCCAGGCGAACTTGTCGCTAACATCGGTGTTTTCACAGTCTTGGCTGTTTGTAGTTGTGCCGTCTGCGTTATAAGCAGCGGTAACAGTTGAGACGTTAGCCGTGGTACCTTGTGAAGTATCAACACAAGGGATGCTCAGGCCGAACATTTCAGCACCAGCAGTAAAGGTAGAACCTGTGCTCAATGCGCTGTTAAAACATTGGTTGGTCTCAGAGCTTGGTGTTCCACAAGTTGCTCCAGGTACACGGAAAGCCCGCATCTCGCCTGAGCCTGAGGCCGCAACTTCAGGGTAGTAAGCAACTACCACACCGCCGGATGCGTTGGTGTTAACCATCGCAATACCATAGCTGTCATTAGCACCGTTGGTAGTCGTGGTATCAACCGGTGACTTAACGATTGTGCTGTTATCAATCACACCAACGTCGATCGTAGTGGTGGTTGGAGCAGCCGTACAGTTAACTGGTAGTGTGGTGTCTGTTGCGCCACCGTCACCGACAGCAGCTACACAGAATTCAAGGCGTTCTTGGACACGGCCGTTAACAGTAAGTTGTTGGGTGATACCCGCGGCAACCGTACCCTCAAAGACTTTAGTGTTACCTGCGCCACCAGAGTTACTGAAGCCAGCGTTGTCATATAGGCTAATACGTGGATATACGGTTGTAAATGCAGTTGATAACGATGGGTTGATAATAGCCCCAAGATCAACTGTAGCGTTCGTACCTGTCGCAGAGGTTGCCTCTGTACGACTGATGCAGTACATAGTAACGGTAGCGACTGAACCAGTATCGTTACACTGACCTGTGTTAGCGGCTACTTCGGTGAAGGCCGTAGCGTTTGTAGGAAAGCCGGTGTGGGCGTCTAGGGTAACAAGGTCGTTACTGACGTCCATGCCAGTTGGCAAGGTACAAGTACCTAAAGGCGTAGTACAGAACTGGACGATTACACCCTCAACGTCTGTTGCCGTCCCCCAGCTGAACTGGAAGTCATACTGCACGGCTGTGGCAGATGCTTTAGATGTTGATATAGTAACCTTTCGGCTTGATAAATAGGCTGCATCGGCAGAACTATTCAATAGCAGGGGCGTGATGCCTGCTGTCGCTAGAACTAGCGCCTGAAAAGCAAGAAGCGTTCTCTTGCTGGACTGGCGAATTACATTAATATAACGTTGCATTTTTTCTCCTTTTTGGTTTTTATATTGCACCGATAATGACATTTATACCATAAGCGATTACTGTTAAGCAATATTTAGTACATATAGTTATCCACAGTTTTTGCTAAGGTGCTTGACAGGTATTTTGGGTAGACGGAGGCTTGGCTTTATGGCAACAATCAGCCCTCCATTTAGATAGACTATCTAGTTGACTGAATATAATACACCCCCGTACGGGGGTGTATTAATGCATGGATCTATGTCCAAGTTCTCAACCAAAACAATATCTTTAGTAACTAGAAAGTAGGAGTTGCGATATAAGTTGTAACAACTGTGTACGAACCGGTTGGTGTAGTTGGTGCTGCAGTAGCGCCAAAACTAACCTTTACGATTTCATCGTCAACAACTGTTGTTGAACTTGCTAGTGACGCAGCAGTACCGCTGTTATCCCAAGCAAACTTTACGCCTGCATCTGTGTTTTCACAGTCAGCAGAGCTGGTTACAGTGGCATCGGTGTTACTGTAAGCGGCTGGTACACTTCCGAGGTTTGAGGTAGTTCCTTGAGTTGTATCAATACAAGGTACGTTCAAACCGAAGTCTTCAGTACCAGCTACAAAAGTAGTACCTGTTGACAATGCAGCGTTAAAACACTGGTCAGTAATACTACCCGCACCGGCACATGTTGCACCAGGCACACGGAAGTTACGAAGCTCAGCGGTACCCGCAGCTTGCTCTGGGTAATACTGGATAACAACGCCGCCGGATGCGTTGGTGTTAACCATCGCAATACCATAGCTATCGTTTGAGCCGTTGGTGGTCGTGGTATCGACCGGTGACTTCACGATTGTGCTGTTATCGATCACACCTATGTCTACTGTTGTAGTAGTCGGTGCGCCAGCACAGTTAACCGGCAAAGTAGTGTCTGTTGCACCACCGTCATCGACGGCAGCTACGCAGAATTCAAGGCGTTCTTGGACACGACCGTTAACGCTTAGCTGCTGGGTGATACCCGCAGCAACCGTACCATCGAAGACCTTTGTGTTACCAGCGCCACCAGAGTTACTGAAGCCATTGTTGTCATAAAGGCTAACGCGAACATAGACAGTTGTAAAGGCACCTGATAACGATGGGTTAATGATAGCCCCTAGGTCAACTGTAGCGTTGGTACCGGTCGCAGAGGTTGCCTCAGTGCGATCGATACAATACATCGTAACGGTAGCGGCTGCGCCGGTATCGTTACACTGACCTGTGTTAGCGGCTACTTCAGCAAAGGCCGTGCCGTTTGTTGGGAAACCAGTGTGAGCGTCTAACGTCACAAGGTCGTTACTGACGTCCATACCAGTTGGCAAGGTACATGTACCTAGTGGTGTGGTACAGAACTGGAAGATAGCACCTTCGACGTCTGAAGCTGTGCCCCAGCTGAACTGGAAGTCATACTGCACGGCTGTGGCAGATGCCTGGGAGGTGCTTACAGTTACTTTACGCGTAGACAGTTGTGCAGCATGGGCCTGCTGAATTGATAGCAACTGAGCAAGGCTCATCATGCTAAACAATGCCGCTACTGCAATCAACACACTACGCTTTAAAGCGGCCGCTATGGGTACACTTTGTAAGTGTTGTTTCATGGATTTCTCCTATTAATGTTTTTTGTTTTGGTTGATAGTAAACACATTAATATCATATCGCGCCAACTATAGCAACAAAAAGCTTGTGTTTTCCACAGTAATCAATCAATAAGTGGGCACTGCGACAAGGTCATGGTTCATGGTATATAAACCAGCACGTGTCAAACTGTTGATCTTGGCAATGTATGAAATAGTGTAATTTGTAAGACCCACACCCTGGTTACCGACAGTAGCAGGTGAGCGAGCAATAATATCGCCGACTCCATACTTGTATTGGTTTGTGGTGCTGTATCCGGTTGCAGCCTGTCCATCTGCATAACTGCCGGTTGGCTGGTTTGAAGGGTCTGCTCCCATGGCTGCCGGCACGGTGTTAGCCACCAGGTTTATCCCAAATTCTTCTGTGTTTTGATTGCCAGAAGGTGCGCCAAGCGTACTTTTTGCAGTTAACGAAAAGCCGCTCTCATTGGTTGGTGGATTACTAACAGTTACAACTGTGTAGTCAGAGGAGAGGTATGACCTTACGTAAAATGAGCAGTTACAAGCACCGGCCTGGGCCGCCCCGTAAGAAGTTGTTACATCAGATAGGTCGCCAAAATTTACGGTTGCCCCAGTTGTTGACATCTCCAAAAATGGCTCTGAGGGGGTCAGAAAACCGGCAGTTGCATCATAATTTGCACTAGAAGCATCACCAACACCGAGACTACCCAGCGAAGCGTTAGCATTATAGCTGCTTGAATTTAAGTTAGGGTCACCGCCGGTACCAAACTGGTACTCGTCTACCCTGTAGCTATTGGAAGAAGATGTCTGGGCAGCAACCGTACTACCAGTTAACAGCAGTACGGATATGGCTAATATCGTTCCGGTTTTTCGTATTTGTTTCACACTCATAGTCGATCCTACAGATTATTGTAGCATACGCCCTGGCTATGATTACCTTGGCTGGAAGGTGCCCATAATTGATTTGATTTGATTGCCACTGGGGTTGGCCTTCAGGTTTTCGTAATAGATTATGTACGTCGCAGTCTTGCCCTCGGCTCTTTCTAAAGTGAGTATATTACTACCACCCTTAACACCAACTAATACAGAGTAGTTAGTATTATCTGAGTCACATAGGAAATTTACTGACAACATTTTGATTTGGGCGTACCCCTGTTTATTGCCACCCGGGGCAACGGTATTACAGTGTGGCGATACGTCATCTGGAATAATCTTGCCTGGAGTAATAGTGACTGGCAAGATGCGGGTTGACTGGATGCTTGGTGGTGACTGATTGACGTAGATTGTAAGCTGAGCGTCGGTTATACCAGAGTGGCTCTCTCGGTACACAAATTTGTCCGACGTGGTTTCGTTTGCTATAGCGGTCCAGGTATGTGGTGTCTGGAATTGAAAGTACTGTGTTTTCTGTACTTCATCACTTGCCACAAACGCCGAGGTCACAGGGTCAGATAGCTTAGAAGGTTGTTCTGATGCTTGAGCCTCTTTATACGCATCGTAGGCGACATAGCCAATTCCAGCAAAGATAACAAATACTATTAGTAGTAATGCGTTTCTAAGCCGCCGTAGTAACTTCTTGCGGCTGTGATATCCCTGCTCGCGATAGTAACTTGACATCTAATCCTTTACTAGCGTTCCCTATACTGATTGTAATTATTGCATATGCTTAAAGAAACTCAAATTCCATTGAGTTTCTTAGAAGATTATGATTACGATAGCTTTTTGGCACATTTGTGAGAACGGTCAGTCAGATGTTCAGCAAAAGGTGTGCTGGGAAGCTTATTTCGATTTTGATAGTACTAAATCCACGAAATAATAGCACATAACACCGATAAACACAAGCGGGTTGAACTAACTTAAGGTCGGGCTCACGCTGATAATTAGCCAATAACTGTTATGTTTTTAACCGTAAGCATAGTATTATTAAGCTAAGCAGAATTGGTATGGAAAACAAGCCGGAAGACACAAACCAGCCTAATACTCTAGAGGATAAAGGCACGACCGTAGCATCAACTTCAAACAGTGAAGGTGACAGTCTTGAAGGCGGCACCGAAACTACGGCTGAACCAGAGAAAACCAATACTCCAAAGAGACATTCGGGAAACCCAATCCAACGCCTAATACAGCACATGAACATATACTTGCTGCTGTTTATATTTATTATTGTGCTGGCGGGTGGAATTGTAATGGTAGGCATCCAGCGCAACAAGAAGGTTGCAGCGCCTACGACCGTTAACACTCAGTCACTGACAGCTGAGGAACTTAAGAAATTGACCGAGAACGAGCAAAAAGTGGGCGATCCCAAGTCGACATTGTCTATTGAATCCAATGCTATCTTTAGTGGTAAGGTGCTTGTCCGAGACAGTCTAGATGTTGCCGGTACGATAAAAGTTGGTGGGTCACTAAGTCTACCGGGAATTAGCGTATCGGGCCAAAGCACTTTTGACCAGATTCAGGCAAATAATCTCAATATCACCGGCAATACAACAGTCCAGGGCCAGCTTAATGTTCAAAAAGGTTTAACAATCAGTGGCGGAGCGACTTTTGGGGGACCTATATCAGCGCCCCAAATCACAATACAGAGCTTACAATTATCTGGTGATTTACAAATTACTCGCCACATAGATGCCGGTGGTGGCACGCCAGGCAAAAGCGACGGCAGTGCCCTTGGCTCTGGTGGCACTGCCTCTGTCAGCGGGACCGATACCGCTGGTACAATCACTATAAATACTGGTGGTGGTCCGGGCGCAGGTTGTTTTGTAACTATAAACTTTACACAAAAGTTCAATGGCACGCCGCATATAGTGATCACGCCCGTCGGTTCCGGTGCAGCAAGCCTGGACTATTACGTCAACCGCAGCAACAGCAACTTTAGCGTGTGCACAGCCAACGCGGCTGGTGGTGGTCAAAGCTTTTCGTTTGATTACGTAGCAATCGACTAGTTGTTTAGACGTCCAGAAAAACGACTATTTCATCAGTTTTGACGTGCATAATACCTCTAGTGATATGAATAGTCTCATCATTTCCACCATCTGTCCGGACGATAATATCACCCTCACTGAGCAAAGTCATGAAGTTGTGGTGCTTCCCTAATATATCGAATGGCCCCGTATCGTTAACTGCCGATATGCTAGTAGCTGGCCCATCAAAATAGGTCTTAAACGGCGCATAGACTTTGACGTGCATGGCTTTTCCGCCGAATCTCGCGGTGTTATCCGTATTTGTATCTGGAGAGTCTTGCTTGGGTTCTTCTGGCATTGTATTAACTTAGTCTAGGCTACGATTTCCTCGATACTTTGGAGTGTTTGCTCTCTTGTGAAGAAGTCACCTTCCACGCCTGTGTGCTTAGTCATGACGTTCATATTTTGAGTAAAGTTAGCTATCAGCTTCTTGGCCTTAGCATAATCGGCTCGGTCGGCTGCAGATAGTTCGTTCTCACCAATAATTGCAATGATACCCTTCAATGACTCGTATTTCTGGAGTAGTGCCTGCACTTGTACACTCAATATGTAGTGCCTGTCACCTACAATATCGGGTGTTAGAAGGGATGAGTTAGTTAGGTTTAAATCAACCGCTGGGCGGATACCTTGCTCAGCAACCTTACGTGAAAGCACTATGACTGAATCCAGCTCATGCTGAATTAACTGCACGGCCGGGTCTGACAAGTCATCTGCCGGCACGTAAATAGTCTGTACAGAAGTGATAGAACCCTTCTCGTTGGAGCTCAGACGATCTTGGAGGACTTTAATATCCGAGAAGATTGTTGGCTCATAACCACCTTCGTTTGGCACTTGGTCAAGAATTGTTGCTAGCTCGTTACGTGCCTGAATAAATCGGTAGATGTTGTCAGCAAAGAACAAAATGTCTTTACGTTGTTCGTCGCGGAAATACTCTGCAAGCGCGACTGATGACACTGCGATTAATGAACGCTGCACGGGGTTTTCATTCATCTGAGCAAAAAACATACAGGTATTCTTAAGCAGGTCGTTCTCCCGCAAGGTATCCCATAGCTCGTGACCTTCACGAATACGCTCACCAATACCAGAGAAGAACGACAAACCGCTACCAGAACGGGCAATGTTGTTAATCAACTCCATGGTCAGCACCGTCTTACCGACACCAGCACCACCGATAATACCAATCTTGCGGCCCTTCACAAACGGCGTAAAGAAGTCGATGACCTTAATACCTGTTTCCAGGATTTCAGGTTTTTGAATACTGAATTCTGTCGAACGTGGGGGTAACTGTAAAATGTTCTTGCGTGGCGTATTCGCATCGCCAACCGGACCCTTTCCGTCAAGCGGATCACCAAGAGCATCAAGAATACGACCGATCGTTATATCGCCAAGCGGTATTTGTATGCCATTGCCAGTTCGGGTTGCCTGCATACCCTTCTGGATACGTCGGTCCGATCGAACGTTAAGACACATGGCGATACCGTTTGGCTCAAGGTGATCAACCAGTAATTTGGTATCGAAGCCGTTCTGCACAACCAGTACCTCACCAACACTTGGTGAATCACTATCAAACTGGATTCGCACCACAAGGTCTTTAATAGTAACTACTATGCCGGAGTTCATGAGGCGGCTCCTGATTTAACTTTTTTGAGCCCATTGATGATTTCCTTAAGGCGTGCATCTTTAATAGCACGCTTAGCACGGTTGTAATCCATCCTGAGGTCATGTTTGGCCTCGTCGGCACGAGTATGCGAGGCTGACATAGCCCGGAATCTAGATGCGTACTGAGCCAGCTTAGAGTTAAGGATTAGTTGTGACATGGCAATCTGCATCATAGATCGCTCCAAGTGGTCAACCACATCATATGTACTTGGCTCGAATATATAGTTGGCTTCACTGATAATTTCGTCAGGCTTGTCTGTCCCACTACCAATTTCAGTCACAGCGGTAGAAAGTTCAATACTTTTAACGTCCTGTTGCATAAGCGATACATATTCCTGATAAAAAACAGTCGTCTTCTTGTATTTTTGGACTTCACGAATGATCGGTGTCACGTTAATGTTTTCATCCTTCTTAGGTAGCTTGAAGTACTTCTCGTAGGATATGCCACGTTGGGCCAGCTGGATTGCACCATGGTGCCCAATCACGATAATGACGTTCTTTTCTTTGTCATATGTTTTGATCATCATTTGAATTAATTTTTGGTCAATGTCACCACTAAAACCACCTTCAGCCGTGATAATGATATATAGCTCTTTATCAATGATGTCACCCTCAGACTGGCTACGTCCAAAGCCAAATATAGCGCTAACATGTAGTTGCGAGTAGATATGCCATAGCTCATTAAAGAATTCGGTAGCTTGAAGTACTTGGTTTTTAACCTGGGCAATGCGCATACTGGCAATTCCCTCAAACACACTGGTAAGTTCAACCAATGCGCTCATGGCTTCTTCGTCCTTCTCTATCTCACTTGGACGTCTCATTTTTTGGCCTCCGCGGCAGCCTTTTTATCGGCTTCTTCCTGTTTCTTGTCTTTTTTGGACTTCTTATCATCCTTCGACTTGTCATCAGTGGCAGTTGGGTCAACCGGTGCCGGTTCAACTGGAGCCGGAGGTGGAGCTGGTACACATTTAGCCTTCAGCTCATCACGCACTTGATCAAATAGTTCATCGCTTGTTACCTTAGCAGCGGCGTCGGCTGCATTAAGCTTAAGAGCACTTATATCTAACGGTACATTACTGTCAGAGTGAAGCACAATATCCAACATGAGCTGCTGTGACATAAGTGAATAAGTGTCTGTTGGTGATTGAGTCATAAGTTCAAACAATCTCTTACCAACTTCTAACGCCCGCTTAGCCTCGGCCGCAAGTTCCGAGCCAAAGTGAGAAAATTCCTCTGCTGTACGATAATCGGCCAGCAACTTTAGGGTTTCAGCGGCTAGAGCTTTTTGGCGTTTATTGTGGCCAATACCACCGGCACGGGTAACCGACAGACCAGTGTTAAGCGCTGGACGGATACCGTTACGAAATATAGTCATGTCCAGAATCCATTGTCCATCTGTAATAGACATGACGTTAGTTGGCAAATAGGCTGTGATGTCACCGCCGGCGGCGTTAATTACAGGAACACTAGTTAAGTGTGCGCCATTACGGTCTAGTCGTCCTGCTCGTTCCAAAAGGCTGGAGTGGGCATAGAACATGTCACCAGGATACGAGTCGCGTCCCGGGCTAACGCCTGACATAAGTGCAACCTCACGGTAGGCATGAGCGTGTGACGATAAATCGTCATAGATGATAATAGTATCTTGATCAAGCTTCTGCCACAGATATTCTGCCATTGCACAGGCTACATAAGGGGCGATGTAGCTCATAATAAGCGATTCAAACATGGTGCTCACGACCACGATTGCCTTGTCCATACTCCCCGTCTCTTGCAGACGAGTTAACAGTGTGTCTACATCGCTGCGCCGTTTGGCAATCAGAGCGTAGACAACAACCTGATCCGTGTTTTTCTGGTTAATAGCAAGCTGGGTTACTACAGTACTCTTACCGGACTTGTTATCACCAAGTAGCGCCATACGCTGACCGCGAACGATTGGGAACAAGGCATCGACGGCCGTCACACCACTTTCCAGCTGTTCACTCAAAAGCTTGCGCTCAAAAAGCGGTGGAGCTGTATTAAAGACTGGCCATGCAGCATCAGCTGCAATCGGTCCCTTGCCATCAAGTGGCTCACCGGTTACTGAAACAACGCGACCGATAAAATCTTTACCTACCTTGCAGACGAGTTCCTGATGTTGAACCACGCCAATCATACCAATTCGTAAAATATCTGAGCCTAGGTGCAGTACAACGACATGGTTTTCTGCAACTTGGTGCACAAAACCCTTACTGCCGTCCTCGAACATAACGAGAGCGTGGACAGCTACAGGTTGTAACCCCGACATCTCAACCAGGAAATTATCAACCGCAATGACCTCCCCAACGGGATTGCCTGATGCAACCAATCGATCAAAGTGCTGACTCCCAGCAACTGCAGCCATTATTTAATCGCTCCCTGCAGCAATTTAGTTAGAACATCGCCCTTTTCTGCAAAGCGACTACGTAGGCTAAAGTCAAAGTATTTATTTGTGGTCCGGACTACACAACCAGCGCCCATGTTAGGCTGCAAACCAACCTGAAGTAATACGACCGGATGTATCTCCGCTCGTAACCATGTAATCAACTTCTGAGCAAACAACGGTGAGGGATCGGCGCTAAAGCTCATATGCAACACTGGGGCGTTTGTTTTTACCTGTTTAAGAAACTCGAACAATCGCTTCCGCTCGTCTTCATGTAAAACATTCAGATGATTCGCTTCAACTGTTTCATCAAATAATCGGCTAGTTTTAGGCAATTTAACGGGGGTGCCAGGCTGACGAATGGCCCCTTGTTGAAGAAAGTTATCTAGGCTCTCGACTTCTCGGAGTAAACGACCCACGTCTACTTTTGTAACCACCGAGAGTGGCAATTTCATAATGTCGTTGGTTGATTTGATGGTGTTAGGCGCCATTCTTTAGATCCTGTATGATGGCTTCCCGGTTGGCCTCAAGATCACTGAGTATAAACTCTAGTTGATCGTTTAGGTCAATTTGGTCCCCGATAGCAATCAGTACATAGTGGTTAACAATATCACCCATATTATCTTCAAATCGTTTAACCAGGCGTTGCTTCTCATTCTCAATCTCTTGCATGAGCTGTTGGCCCATGAGCTGTCGCTGTTGCTCGATGGCTTCTTGGGTCTTAGATATAGAGTCCAGGGCTAATTGCTTGGCATCGGTAATTGACTGCTCGTACTTAGTAAACTCTTCTTGAAGCTTACGGGTAATCTCGGTCTTCATGTATTCGTTTAGTTGTGAAGTTGTTAGTTGGAGGTCCTGCTGCAAGAACATCGCGTTTTCGCCAATGATTTTTTCAAAGTGTAGCCTGCCCCGGTTTCGCAACTCTTCACGGAATTCCTCGTTAAAGATGTGCTCGACATCTTGCTCAGCACTCTCTGTTAGCGCGTCAACTTGTGTCTTGCCCTTGCCAGCTGGCTTCCCATTATTGCCAAGTCGTAAAGCCAACCAAATAAATGACGCTGTTGTTGCGCTTAAGCTTAGTAAGATTAGTACTAGTCCCCAGGAACTCACGTTGACCCCACCCTAACTGTTATACCTTTAGTAGTAAATATACCCCAAAAACGCCTGTAATGAAAACAATCATGCCAGTTAATATTACCTGGAACATCCCGCGGATAATCGACTTTTTGCCCAACGGGTTACGTCCTATAGAAATAATTGCGCTTCTAACACCTCCGAACATCAATATACCGGCAATAAATGTACTAACGATAAACACAAATAAACCGACATATACTCGGACAGCGTCGACCGGTTTACCAGCAATTGCCTCACTGGCTCGACGCAAGGCCTCTGGCACATTCGGTTCGGTTGCCTTTAAGAGTGGGTTTTTTGCCACAGTTATGTCGGCCTGGACTCGCCCGATTGTCACATCGTGCGATAAGCCTTCACTATCTTTCACTTTAGCAGTGCTAATTGTGTTGCTCTTGCCGTCAAATCCAGCTAGGGCCCGACCAACGACTACTAGTTCCTTGTCGCCAGCTTTCATGCCTATGCCGTCGATGGCAGACAGAGCAATGAAATCACCAGGTTTAACCTCGCCGTTCTGGGTACTAACCAACACTTCGTAATGACCAGCTGTAGCCACAAAGACCTTTTGACCATCGGCCGACAATGTAACTGGAGCGTCATTAGCGTCAACGACTATACCATACATTTTGGTTGCGCTGTCTTGCTTTACTGCTTCTACCTTGGAGGCGTCACTGTCTTTGAGCTGTACCAACATACCCCGCTGTAGAGTTTGGTCCGAACCATAACCCTGGGTCACGGCTTGGGCGAGAAGCGGGAACTTAACACTTACAACTATGAGCAATGACAAACCAGCAACCGCGACCAGTCGCTGCATGGTAAACAGACTTTTTATTTTTGTCTTTAGCATAAGTGATTACAGTATATAAGATTTGTGTAATTTCTTACAATCCTTGATTACCCCTGATTATAACGACAAGTTACTGAACCTTCATAAGGTGCAGTATCCATCACGGTGCAACTTCGGTGTTATTTCACTAGTTTGGCTAGTGTTTCTGCAACCCGACGGATATCGGCCTCAGTAGTCATAATCCCCATGGTAAAGCGTAAACTAGCCTGGGCGTCCTGATCACTCAGTCCAATTGCCGTAAGCACGTGTGATGGTTCTTCACTACTTGCGCTGCATGCCGAACCGACAGCACATAAGATCCCCGCCTCATCAAGCTGCATCATAAGACGCTCATTATCTTGGCCCGGGATTGTAATGTGAACATTATTAGGTAGCCGAAATTTCAGCGAGCCATTAATAACCACATCTGGGACTTGGGATTCAAGCAGTGTAATAAACAGTTTCTGGAGATCACGCAGGCGCTTAGACTCTGAATGCCGTCGTTCTTGGACAAGCTCTAACGCCTTAGCAAAACCAATAATGCTAGCAACGTTCTCGGTACCACTCCTTTGACCACGCTCCTGACCACCACCTAAGATTTGTGGCAAAAGTATCGTGCCACCCCGAACAAACAGAGCACCAATCTGCTTTGGACCATAAATTTTACTGGCATTAATAGTCATAAAATCTACACCCAAACGGGCAGCATGGATGTCAAGGTAGGCAGGTGCTTGGCAGGCATCAGTATGCAAATACAACGGCAGTGGGTTGCCTGCTTTTTGGCGAGCCCGCCGTATCTCCGCCAGCTGCCTAGCAATGTCAGCGATTGGCTGAACGGTGCCGATCTCGTTATTGGCATACTGGATGCTAACTAGTACTGTCTTGTCGTTAATTTCCTCAAATAATACTGATTGATTAATTCTACCGTCATGGGTTACTTTTGTAATCTTAATGCTGTATTGAGAGGCTGGCTTTAACACCGAGTCGTGCTCAATACTACTTACTACGACATTAGCGTCTTGGTACTGCCTCATTACGCCATTAATAACTAAATTATTGGCTTCTGTCCCACCAGCCGTGAAGATAACCTCACTAGGACGTGCACCTAGATGATGTGCTATAGCTGCCCGCGCACCGTCGAGATCTTTTTTGACTGAGCGAGCTGCTAAATACTGGGCCGAAGGGTTATAAAACTGCTCGGTTAAATAGGGCTGCATTGCAGCCAAAACCGCGGGATCAAGTGGCGTAGTAGCTGCGTTGTCCAGATAAATAATTTGTGAGTCGCTCATAACTATCCCGGATTGTAACAAGCTACTGGGCAAATGTATAAATTTCGGAACGAATACGTTGTTGGTAAAGCTTAGCAGCTTCATATAAACGAAGCGCTTCTCGGCCCTCTACCTTTTGGTAGCGGTTGCCCTGGGACTTTAATATGCCGTTAGGTCGGACGTCGTAGCGTGTGGTCTGTACATGTGATTGGCCAGCCTTATCCTTCCACTCCTCGTGCCAAACCCAGGTATGCTCGTCTAGACAAAAAAACTCACGACGGTGATTGGTTGGTACTGGACCAAACAATCTACCGCCTATTTTGGCTTCATGTCGAATAAAATTGCGGTAAAGCTCCGCCTTACGGTCTTGTTGGCGCTGGTTCACCATGCCACTCAGCAATTTCTTAAGCACTGAATATCTCCTTGAGCCGATCTTTGGCACTTCGCTCTAGACCCTGATGAGTCTTATCTGCGTTTGCTTGGTTACGCAAGTCCATACCAACAACGTTGGTGGGGAACTTAGCAACCGGGTGGATAGCATCAGGGTTAGTTTGTACCTCTTCTAACGGTGGCACAACTTGACTAATCCGGTCGATGGCACTCTCAACAATTCCGTCACGATGTTGACCGATCTCAAAAGCCGCCTCTAAAACAGAATCCTTCTCAGGATCAAATGACATAGTTACTCCTATAAGCTGAATAGTTTTCCAGCATTTCGTGTTGTGGCATCTGAAATTTCTGCTGTGGTGTCACCACGTAGAGAAGCAAGAAATTCCGCCGTCAACACAACATGTTTTGGCTCGCAGATTGTACCACGTAAAGGAACAGGAGTCAAGAACGGCGCATCTGTTTCAAGTACTAAACTATCTAGCGGGATGGCCTTGTACATCGTCTGTTGGGCAGGATCTTTAGCAAAAGTAGCTATACCATTGACGCCAATATACAAACCGCGGGCCACTGCGGCCTCCATAGTTGCCCTAGAATCAGTAAAGCTGTGCAGTACCCCACGAATACCGCTAAAGCTATCAAAAACCGGCCAGAAGTCCGCAAATGCCTCCCTAACATGAAAAATCACCGGCAAATCGTGCTTAATCGCTAACTCGAGCTGAAATTCTAATATCTTGACCTGGTGCTCTTTAGGAGAGTGAGTGTAGAAATAATCCAGCCCACACTCGCCCACAGCCACAACCTTATCTGCGGTCGCGAGTGACGCAAAACGGTCTAATTCGTACTCATTATCTACAAAGCGCTGGGCTTCATGTGGGTGGATACCAATGCTAGCGTACAAGTTTTCACGACTTTTCACGGCTTCTATAGCCAGGACACTATCATTGACATCACAGCCCACGCAAATCATCTTATCTACCCCTGATTGACGAGCCCGTTCAACGATGACATCAATAGATATATCAGGGTCTTTAGCCCACATTTCACGAGTACTTCGCTCGCCCTGGCCTAGCCCGGCTGACTGTATATGGCAATGCGTATCAATAAACTGCATGTTGTATATGGTACACCCTGGGGGCAGTTTTACTATATACGGACCCGCAATGGGGTCCGTATATACATCAATCTTTAGTTATTATTAGATGTTTTTATAAGCACACTTGTCATAAGCATAGCCGATGGCGCTGTGAGAGTTAACAGTCCAAGTTGTCTGGCCTAAGTTAGTAGTGTCAACAACGTACGAACTATTTGGACCAAATCGATCGTTAAGCGAGCCAGTGTGGCTAAAGCTTATCGAGTAGAAGTCTGCTCCTGCTACCTCACCCCATGAGACTTTAACGTGATTAGCGTCAACCCGCGCAAGTGTAAAGTCCACGCAACCCGTGGCTGTAGTGGCGGGCGTTGAGTGAGCAATGACTACGTTCTGTACCTTGATATCAAAGTTGTAAGTAGTGAATGGTGACAGTCCGTAAATAAAGCAGGTTCCGTAACCAATCCGGGCTACATCATAACAGGCGACTGGGACATCTTGACCCTGAGCATTCCTGTAAGAGACGGTGTAGTTAGGTCCCGCAGCTGCAACAGCCGGGCTCATATCAAGTACTATCTGGTCAAAGCTCATGACCGTTGCAAGAACCGTAACGGGGTCACCTGGGTCGAAACCTTCCATTGGATAGTTATTTCGGCATTCGTCTTCGCCGCTACTCCAGTAGTGGCCTGACTGGGCGGCACAGAAGAGTTCTGGACCTGCGTGTAGTACTGCGTCAAAGGTACTGCCAAACATCTCGGCAACTCTTTGGACACGGTCAACAATCGTAGGCTCAAAACATTCACCCTGGCCATTGTCATGTACTACATATGTAGAATACGAGCCAACACATTGAGCAGCGTTAACAAACTTGTCCATTGTACCGTTTGCCACTGGTACCTGAGCACAAACATTGGCCGAAGCAAGCCACTTACGGTGCAGTGTATTACATTCTTCCTGGGATATCTGTGAAGCATAAGCTGAGCCAGTAGCGCCATCCTTACAGTACGGGTGTCCGTTGTTTGGAATAACTGTATCAGTCTGGCCAAGACATACAGTCAGTGCGCAACCATTTACCTCTGTGCCATCGGCACGGTTGCCCGTAATCCAGTCTCGGCCGAGCAATGCGCATTCGTTATTACCGATGGAGTCATCGACTGTAACGGTTTGCCCAACAGGTGTTTGTGGAATGGTGTTTGGGTCCTGTGGCTGACCTGTAACCGTACATGTCTCGGGAGAAGGGTTGTCTTTACATTCTTTGCTACACTTTTGTTTCTTGGGGTTACAAATTATGGGGGCAGTAGTAGTCACAGTACAGTTCTGATCAGATGGTTGGGACTCACATAGCTGAGTACATTCTTCGGTAACTGGGTCGCAGACCGTGCTAATAACAGCCTTATCTGCCAACTGCTTACACTTGCCGTCTTTCTTGTAGAAGCCTTGTATACAGGAATCCTTACATGCATTGGCGGCTTCATTGTATTGGAGCCCCTGGGCATTACAGATTGTCTTCTGGCGGGCAGAAGATATAACGTCCTCTACGCATGCCTTTTTGTCACCTAGCTTGAAGCCAGGCAGACATTCGTCTTTACACTTGTTACTGCGCTGGTCGTAGTATTTGTGCTGGGCATTACAAGTCTTAACCATGTTTACTTGTGCATCTGTGGCCTTTACACAAGTCTTATCTTGCATAAAGTAATTTGCCTGACACTCATTCTTACAAATATTCTTTGTCTTGTCATAAATCTGGTTTTTGGCTTTACAGGCAGCTTCGACCTTGAATGGATCCGAGTTTGCGTCGTTGGTACATACGCCATTCTGGGTATAGAAGCCCTTCTGGCATGAAGTAGTACATTTACCATCGACATATACCCGATGTTGTTTCTCACAACTTGCTTTTATTTGTTCGTCCGAGGCGGTCTTGACACAGCTTTTGTCGGATTCACGGTAGAAGTAACCGGCTACACACTTATTAGTTTCACACTTCTTAGTATCTTTGTTGTATTGGAAGTTGCCACAGTTGGTAACCTGGCCGTTTTGGTCTGTGGTTGGTTGGTTACCATTCGTAGTCTTAGCCTTCTCACACTCATGGTTGGCAGTATTACGTTCGAACCCTGGCTTACAGACACAAGTGTTGCGGGCTGAGTCATATTGGGTATTAGGACGATTACACTGGGCCTGAGCTTCACAGGCGTCGTTGGTTGTATTAGCGGAAGTGTCTACAAAACCAGACTTACAAGGACCACAACCGTTGCCTGAACCGGCGTTGCGGTTAAGGTTGGCACAGTTA